>Ga0209367_1005845_pt1 | contig 17041 bp, 11 predicted proteins | sample WorMetLIZISLAND2_FD_187412 | JGI IMG/M metagenome (GOLD analysis project Ga0209367, IMG submission 187412) | Marine gutless worms symbiont microbial communities from Max Planck institute for Marine Microbiology, Germany - Olavius geniculatus... ... | reverse complement strand
GCTTTTGCCTTCTTGATCAATAGTTTAAATAATTTTAACACGTTGTTGTATCTCAACTCTTAAGTTTTCTTGTTCGTATATAAGGTTAGCCCGGTTATTTAAAGCGTCAGTACCTCTCAATATTTTGCGCTTTGGTTACATTTGTTGCTCGTATTCAGTCCTCTTTTGAAACAAACTCTGGTTACCAAGAGTGTGCTTACACTCTTGTCATGTACCGGATACCCTCGGCATTATTACAGTATTGCTTTTTTGCCGACTATTTACCGTATTGCGTTAACATTATCACCTACTACCAATTAGTAACCCTCGTGGTGATTGCTGGTTATACCCGTCTATATAATATCGGTCCATCGCGTTCAGTCTGTCATGTTGTCCACTTCGGCCCAGCAATTGAAGAAAGTTGGTGCGTCGATGGGTCTCGACGGAGCGGACCTAGTCAACTTTATCCGAGAACAACAAAAGTTAGAACGCAAAGAAAGTGACAGAGAGAAGAAAAAGCGCTAGAAGAACAAAGAAAGAAGGAAGAAAAGAAGAGAGAAGCAGTTAAAAGGAAGAAAAACAGCAGAAAGGAAAAGAAAAGAAAAAGCATTTTTACGGGAAGAAGCGGAGAGAAAAGCCAAGTTGCTTCAGGCTGAAAAAGAACCAAAAAGAAAAAAAAGACAATACGAATTAGAGAAAGCCAAACTGGCATTTGAGCAGAAATTAGAAAGGTCCAAACATACTTTAAAGCAACGTCAAGAGAAAGAGCGAGAGAGACACAGGAGTGAATTAGAGAAATATGAAAGACAAATGCAAGCTCGTGAGAAAGGATACCTGTTTCCTCAATCTCAAGTCCAATTCGGTGTATCTCACAGGGAAGCTGCAGAGGAAACTGCCGATATTATGCAGATGCAAGAGGAAGCTGCGCAGATTGCGATGTGAGCTTCCGGAGTCAGTACAGATAACGTGGTTCCAACATCATTAGGCCAAAACACTGGTAAAGCTCCAAAGATGTCGTACTTCGATAAAGAGCGAGACTTCATGGACAGTTACCTGGGTCGCTTCGAGAGGTTTGCTACATGTCAGCGATGGAATTGTGCAGATTGGGCTCTGTATCTATCCGCGCTACTAATGGGTCGTGCTTTGGATGTATATTCCATCTTACCCGCTGATCAAGATAACATTTATAATCAGTTGAAGGCCGCCCTTCTCAAACGATACCAGTTATCTGCCGACAGATTCAAGAGACGCTTCCGTAGCGTTAAGCCAGAATCTGGAGAAACTTTAACCCAGTTCTTAATCAGGATTGGCAACTATCTGCAGCGATGGATTGAGTTGGCGAATGCTGAGAAGTCTTTCGACAGATTGAAAACGTTGATGATCCAAGAGCAGTACCTCAGCGTCTGTCCAAAACAAATGGCAATGCATTTGAAAAAGGGTAAGCATAAGTCCATTCAGGAACTTGGTGAGAAGACCGAGAACTATGTCAAAGCACATGCCACTGACATTGTCTTTGGTATTGATCCAAAGTCGTCCAGTATTCGGAACCTGAGGTCGGAAAGCCATCAGTGCCAGAACTGTGGAGAAGTGGGACATGTACGAAGTCAGCGTCCAGAGTCGCTATCACCTTGGAACGTCAGGGAGACCTCCAGTACTTCCGCATCTTCGCAGACATCACCTCGACAACGACGACAGAACCAACAGTGGGGGTCGAGTTCCGATCGACAGTGTCGCAGTTGCCAGGGATATAAACATCTGCAGCATTAGTGTCCAACTTCATGATCGCCTCGAGGGACCCGAAAAAACGCGAATGCTGCTACTCTACAACCTTGATCACCAAGAAGATACCGACAGACTCAGCAGTTACCAAGATCCGGCCTAAGGTGTTTCCTTTGCGACCGACTGGGACATTTAGCAAGAGACTGTTTGGTGAGACCAAAGGCTGCCGCTCTGATTCGCCACCGATCGGGACAAAAGGTGGAGGCTGGGGATCAGTCCGATGAGTCCGAGCAGCGAAGTGAGGGCTATCCAAATAAATACTCGTAAGATACAGGAGTTAAATCCGCAGCTTGTCAGCCTGCAAAACCTCGGCCCACTGCCAGAACCAGATCAACACCTCCAGTATGCAGTAGGCATAGACACGTTAAATGTGCGAAATGCTTTCTAACGACAGCAACTTCGCATCATTGCCAAGCACTGATTGCCGTTTGCCAAGATTGTGGCCAACACCACCCGGTTGTCGCTGATGTGTGTCTGATCAAAGATCACGGAAGACCGATGCCAGTCGTGGATGGTACCGTGGAAGGCCAACCAGCAAGTTGTTACGAGACACTGGATGTTCCGCCGTGGTGGTTCGTCAGTCACTCATCCCGGATGAGAAGCTAACCTGTCTGGAAGAGCGCTGTATTCTCATCGACAGTACCATTCGGCGGACTCCAGTCGCAAAAGTTGAAGTCGAGACGCCATATTACTCGGGTATAGTGCTTGCTGTCTGTATGGAACACCCGATTTATGACTTGATTATTGGCAATATTTCGGGTGCTGCCGACCCACAGCCTTCTTCACAGTCGCCGCCATCATCCAGCCGAAAGTCTCAGACAGCTCTCCACCGACTGATACCAGAATGAGATGTTGGGTGCTGCTGTTGCTACTTCCGATGTTGTTGCTACTGCAGTTGTTGAGCAACAACAGACTACAACCAGACTTGAATCTACGTGAACCTCCTTCTGAATCGGCTCCAGTGCGACCCAAGCTAAACTTGCTACCTCGTACCGTTAAAGATCCGGTGAACACCGTCATGCACACAGAAAGAAACGCGAGTATCTTCGGTACTGGAAAACCCCGTGAGTCATCTCCAGCGAATGAAACTAAGCGAATGCTGTCTCAGACCAGTGAAAATCATGAACACTCAACGGACTGGCGTAAACCCCGGTGTTTGGGTATCACTAGTCTTTATTGTCAGACAAGCGTCCGAACACACACACGTACAGACCTAATTTGCAAATGGTGATGGTGCGTCCGCCTGTCTGAGCCACTGTAATATTGTGTGCTATCACTTGTTCGTTTGTTTGTTTGTCAGTAATTTGTTGTGTTGCTTATGTACATTGTTTACGTAATCGTCTTTGTTCGTTTGCTTGTTCGTTAGCAATTCGTTGTATTGCGTATGTATTTTGTTTGATTTATTGTCGCCATTTTGGTTAACGTTGTCTCCGTCGATTGACAATGTCGAAAGTTTATTTAATGGACCTCCCTCAACTGTGCCTTGTTTTAAACGAAAGACCCAGCTTTCGTCTGGGAGGGGGCCATTGTCACGGTTGGTTTTCAGCTTAAGCTACGTTGTATTGTATATTCGGTAGGCGCGGGTTGTGCGCGTCGATTTTCGCTACGCGCTTTGACTCTTTGTGTGTTTTTAGTAATTTTGTATTTTTTTCGCACTTCTGTGGGTGCTTGTTTAAACACGCGTCTTTTCTGTGTTCTCGTGTTTGCGTGTGACCGTTGTCTTGTGACTTGACACGCGACAGACATTGTGTTTATCTCAGTCGTGTTTTTGCGCGAAAATAAGGAGACCAAGTGACAAAGACTGGACTGCTTGTCAGTCAGTTGTTAGTTTGATGCGATCGAGAACGCATCTGCTGTGTGATACAGCCATTGTTAAGCCACGTGTCTGGCTTCGTATCCAGTTGGCCGTGGATCGGTATCCGGCACTGGAATAAAAGCTGCGTTGCCAGTGAATCTGGAACAAGCGATAATCCGCCAGGAAGCTGTGTGCTCTGGTGGAATTTGATTTGAAACTGCGTGGCCGCTGATAGCGGTAAGTTGAGTTTTGTGTTTTTGATACGTTAGGTAGCTGCACGACAATTATCTGCTGTCGTTGATTAGATAGCTGTTTGTACGTGAACTATTTTGTAGCTATATACAGGTAGCTACACGTATGTGATATAGTGGAATTAACTGTTAGTTTGACAGGTCGGGATATTTTGTTCGTTGCAGTTCCCACTTTGTGTCAGTTTGTTAACCTGTCTTGCGACAGAATGAGTAATGGCTATGTTTTCGTTTGTTAGGAAATTCAGTCGGGAGCTGATTGAAACCAATCGGGAGCTGCTCGTCAACAAGTCGGGGATCGGGACGAATCGACTCGGGAGCTGTTTGAACTTCGTCGGGAAGCTGGGGCTTGTCCCGCCGTCGCTGTCTGTGCGAACGCCGTCGTTTCGGCCGCGTCGCTGACACTGTGAACTTTTGCTGTTGTTACGTTGTCGAAAGGAGCCGCCGACTGTCGGGGAAGCTGACGCTGCCGCGTCGTCGTTTCTGGTCTTGTCGCTGCTGTTTCTGCGAAATGCCGTCGCTGTGAACTTCGCTGCTGCCACCGTCGCGGGGAACTGTCGACCACTTTATGGTTTTCGGTACCGTGAGTTGCTTTCGCATTGTTCTGTACACCCTGTTGTTTATTTTCTCCTATTACGGGTTAATGTGGCCGAGTCTCGAAACCTCGGCGTATTGGTGACGTACTTGTCATTAGTACGAGCGTTACTTTGCTCCGTATCGCGCATCTGTTTAGACTCTGATTTGCTTTCTCGTGCTAATGAGATTTGCCATGTTTTGTTAGTCACTGTTAACGCACGAATTGCGATTGTCGCATTAAACCGTTGAGCGTGCTAGATCTTTAGTCCTGTCGTCGATGCAGGCAGTTGTCAGTGTAGAAGTAAATTGTTTGTAATTAGTTTTTGTTTCCTGTACTATCGCTGTATATATGCCTGTCTGTCTTAATTTTATGTAAAAGAAAGTCGTGAACTTATCTTGCTGTGTGCGTGTTTCAGATTTACCTAGGACGCTATTAGGGTAAAATACGCCTTATAAGTAGGCAGGCGTTTTAGTAAAAGAACTCGCGCGTCTCAGCTGGTTTAGCTGTGACAAAAACGTGGCACTTTGCTTTTGTTTATATCTTTGTTAATTATTGACAGCCAATTTTTTTTGCTGGCACACTCAGCAGACAAAATGCAATAGGCCTAATGTGATTATTATATATCTCACCGCACCGCATATGGCAAATGTACACTAACTTCAGCAATTGTTTTCACTGTGTACGGTACATTAGTAGTTCGGCACTAAAGTATTTTACTATAGTATTTTTCATAATTTGTATAGTTGCATAAATTGAAAAATCCATAACGCTTAAAAGTAGGTGCCTAAAACTACGCTTGATACCTCACTTTTATTACGTTATTACTCTACCTAGCAAAACACACATCACTCCCAAAATTAACGCTTTATTTTTTATGTGGAACGTTTTAAAGTTTACGCAAAACAACGATACTTATTTTATAGCCTACTTGTTTGCATATTCATAGCAATGCATTGTGACGACATTATTAAGCAATATTGGGTTTATGTAAGACTATAATATTATTTGTTGCAGTGGTTTTACATGGCTTGGTGGCTTGGTAGGCTAAATCTATGGACAGAATGACGATAATGATAATGATAATGGGTTTGCAAAAAAAGTAGAGGTCCAAACCAATTTTGATTATTTTATAAAAAGAGTTTCCAACCATTAGACGGTTGCTGTCGATTATTAAGCATTTATTATGCATTAACGTAGCCTAACTGTTTATATGTAGCCGACTGGCTATTAACCGTGATGGACCTAAAGCAAATATGAAGCATCGATACAAGAAGCCGTGCGTGTTTTGCTAGGTAGAGAATTAGGTCTACAGAATAATGGTGAGGTGGTAAGCATAATTTTTACTTTTATGCGCTATGGATTTTTTAGTGTAACAGTACAAAAATGGTTAAAATAGGTGCATACCTACAAAAGTTGTCGCAAAATTAAAACAGGGTTCCAATACTTCTAACACAAAGAAAGGAAAAAAAACAGAGCAAAAAAAAACAAGCAAAAAAAAAGGAAAAGGGAAAGGTAGAGAAAAGGAAACATGGAAGGAAAGGTCAAACCCCTGAGAAAAATTCTTGCTACGGCGTTGCTTAATTTTAAAGTTGTAGTGCCATCCTACGCTTGTTTGCCTGCATTGTTTAAAGTGCACTAAATTTGGTCAGTTAATTATATAGAAAATAATTAAATTTGTTGCCACCAGATGTCACATTTTAAAGGTCAAAATCCACCAAATTCGATTTTGATTGGGGCTCTGCCCCATACCCCACTGAAAGGGCTTACAACGCTCCCTTAGACCCTTTAGCTGGATTCAAGAGGTCTTACTTCTAAATGGAAGAAGAGGGGATAAAAAACAGAAGGAAAAAAAAAAAAAAAAAATGAAAAACAACGGGGGAGAAAAAAGGAAGAAAAAAACAAAAAAGGAAAGGGGAAGGTATCTAAGTTGGGGGGAAGGTTGGCTTCTGGTGCTGAAGGGGATGGACGCCGCTGGTCCTTATCTTAAAGAGATCTAGGTCTAATTAAATAATCGCAATCTATAAGCCGAGAGGTGAGCGGCCTATAAAGAGTATCGGTTGCGGCTTTGTTTTCGCTCTCGCACGTTGTAAGTAACTGTTACACGTTGCGTCTTGCGTTTGACAGTAAACAGTTTAAAACTGACAGAACATGACAATTATTTATCGTTCAAAAAGCGACGAAATAATGACTGGTCAGGGTCATCAAATTGTTTAAAACCCGCCGTAAATAACATTTCAGGATATCGTATTTTGGAGCCATGGAGGCAACTCTCGCAGACCCATCGCCCCCCCTCCTTTTGTTACGACTCTAAAGACAGTTGTAGCTGAGGTCAAGGCGTATGTAAGGGAAAAAGCCATGCCCCCCAAAAAATGTCAAAAGTCGCTTTTGTTAGTTTATAACTATAAATTTGTGCAGTAAAACAAATAAAATTTAAACCCACTAATGGGTGCTTGTATGCATTTTAGGGATATATCATGTCCAAAAAGCGTTTGCTTTTAACGCTGCGCCTCGGACCGGCCCTTGTTACAACCGATGATGTAATCATTACCAATAATGTAATAACAACCGATAATGTAATCACGGTATCACCAATAGTGTAATAACTGACCGATATTGTAATAACGTAATCACCGATAATTTAATAAAAGTCCAACCGAAAATGTAATAACGTTTATCACCGACAGTGTAATAAAACCGAAAATGTAATAGCGTTAATCACCGGTAATGTAATAATATAATTCAGTAACGCTTATCGCACAGACCAGTGTGCGAAATACTTTTAGGGGGTCACTAAATTCTCAGGCGCAGCGGCGCCCATGCACGTGGGTCCAAGAGTGACGGATACGGATTTTGGACCCATTCCGGATCCCCAGACTTCTGCCAGGATGACATTAAGCTCATTGGTAACATGTTTTAATGTTGTATTTTGAATTAGGCTATTGTTCTTTTTAATATATTGCTCTGCGTTACAGCCAACATTGCCGTAATTAAAATGTCAATGTATAACACCAGTGATTGTGAATACAAAACAAACAGTCAATACTTAGTCAATGATAAATAATAATTCTGCATTTCGATATTAAAGTTCGAATAAAAAAAATACTGTTTAAAGTTGAGTAGAATTTACAAGTTCATACACTGTGAAATAAATGTCAGTTTCTTGACAAACGTTGTTAAATTAGTTCCACATTGCCCATAATGGTCTTGGTTTGCTTGGCGGTGGACTTGGTCCAGGTGTTGCTGCCCATGACAAGTGACGTCCCATGTACGACACACGATTTTACATATAGTTCTGCGGAAGTGGGCAAGTGAGTAACAGTTAGTTGAATTATGTATTCGATACTGGGCGTTTGCAAATTTTAATGATGTTACACTTTAATTTTCATTAAAAGTAAACCGTTGTCATTCATATTTATATAATAGGCCTATAGCTTATGCAATTAACAATAAATGCCCCCTAAAAGTTGTATTCGCGTTATCACCCCTATCTAGCAGCACGTCACGTGGCAAAGTCCCATGAAGCTACTTCCCTTGGCTCCAAAGCTCTCGCGGCTAATAGGCTATATTTTAAGGCAATTTTTGACTCCCCTTTAAAAAAAGTTGTAAGGAAAGCCCCCGTCACCGGTGGGAAATGCGCAAGTAAGACTTGGTTATTCTCTAGCGCGTGTAAAAATTTGGGGGCGCAGCACCCCCTAGGGGCCGAAATATGTTTTTCCGAGAAATGCGCTTTCGGCGGGTACGATTTCACATCGAGATCTCCAAGGTCACTAAACCGAACTTTACCGAACTTGTTTCGCCTAACGCGGGAGGAATCGCTGTCAAAAGAGTAACTCACCGATTTTGAATATCTTTATCCTTTCCGGAGATATTCGCCGCCGAACTTTGAAGTCGACCGAAATCCGGCCAAATTTTGCATGTTTTTGGCCCCTAAAATTTTTTTGGGGAGGCGCCCCCAAAATTTCGGACCGGTTTTATAAAAGCGAACATACTTAGGAGCATGGTGCAAAATTTCGGGGCGATCGGCCCACGAAGCTCGGAGATTACGTGAGGGGGAAAAAAAAGAAGATTAAACCGCGCCAAAACTTTAGTCCGCTCCGCAAGCTATCGCTTCCGGGCGGACTAATAATGCAATTTAATGTGCAGTAAAAGGACAAACTAAAACTACAACCATAAACACTAACAAGTTTCAAACCCGTAGCCAGCTATGGGGTCTTAATTGCTTTCCGAAGTTTCAGCCATCAGCGATTCTGTAATCAAACACCGTGAAGCTGAAACATGACTTCGCTGAAATGACTTCACTGAATTATATTATTACATACTGGTGATTAACGCTATTACATTTTCGGTTTTATTACACTATCGGTGATAAACGTTATTACATTATTGGTCAGTTATTAAACTATTGGTGATACCGTGATTACATTATCGGTTGTTATTACATTATTGGTAATTATTACATTATCGGTTGTAACAGCTCTCCACTTTTCAAGAAGTCCACTTCTGTTCTCGGTTTTTGGCTTTAGTTTTCGATTTTTGGGGGCGATTTTGCCCCTTAATTCTAATTTCTTGCTACGTCTGTGTAAAAGTAAGTACAAATAAACAATAAACAACACTTTTATCCCATGCAAGTCAATCTCCGTAGCACTTTATGCATTTCGGGTGTATTTTTGTATTGTTTTGGTCATACAAAAAAGCAAAATTTAGCACCAATGAGTTCACAAAAATACGCCATTTTGATTCTAAAATATCAAAAAATTTTCAAAAAGGGGGTACGACCCTTTCCCAGACCCCTCTCCCTAAGGGGACGACGACACCCTTTCCCCACACCCTAACCCCTCGGCGCATTCGATTCGGCTCGCGTCGTGGGCACTGCTTTGTTCAGCACCCATAATCGTAAAATGCTAGTTACGGCCCTGCAAAACATGCGTTGCAGACAAACGGTAACAGACGCCTAACAGGCATATAGTCTTGAAGAATTGATGAAAAAGAACTAAAATGTGTTTAAAAATAAACTAAATAATAAAATTAAATAAAATAAGTTTAAAGTAAACACCAGTGCAAGCGAAATATTATGCTTACACCAGTAAGTATGTATTAACACGAACAAAGACGTGTGATAGAACGTATACGCGTATATAATGACTCATTAGAGTCGTGGTCGATGTCGCTGCATACTTATGTTAGCGGGATTATCTAAACGTGGTGGGGGTGAGTAAGTAGGGTTTAACCTCCCACCCGACACAATATAGGTCATTGTGGGGACGATCTCTGCAGGCAAAATTGCGCATACACATAACAACGGAACAAAAAGTTTAACATTCACAAAACACAAAACAAAAAAAAACGTCGAAAACCTAAAATTGTTAGAACTGCCGATTATAATTGTGCACATGTATCGAAAATGGCAGTTTTAATTATCTTTCCTGTTATCTTCTACACAGTCATCAATTCCATAATGTTGACTATTGGAGGACAAGGGCAGTTAAACGTGGTGGGAAAAGGACGTAAATGTTGATGCCATAGTATATGTGAGGTAGCGCTCGCAAGTGTCGTCACCGGAGGGTTGCTAGTATGTGACATGCTAGAACATGATGTTATGTACTGCGACCGATCTCCTGTTGTCGTTGCTATTAAAGTTAAAACAGCTTAAAACTTTGACGAAATAAATCAGTATACTATCACTGTAGCAATATTATGCGGGCGTCCGCTTGGTCGTCGAAATAGACCAACGGTTGCAATGCATTTGCTTCTTACCGGCGACACCTGGTGACAACGCGCGATATGTACAAGTCATTAAAAGGTGCAGTTTAACCATAATACATGCTACCACAACAAAAATGCTGCTGCGGCTGTGTGACAGTGTCGATGCTGATTGCAGTAATAACAAATCGACTGACAGGATGCTGAGTGCGAGAACGACGTCGGCAATGACTGTACGATGATCACAACAATGACAGCTTTAGCGACATTTACAACGTTAAAGTGGTGACTTCAATTACGACGACGTGGATGACGCCGTTGGAATGACGGCGACATCGCCTATGATGATACGACGGTGACGGCAACGTTGTTGACAATGATGATGTCGATGGTAATGATGATTGTGATGACGATGCCGATGTTGCAGCAACGACGACACGTAGACACCGGAACGACGATGTGCGATGCTGACCGTAACTGTGAAAACGTCGACGGTTTCGGCGACAATTGCACTGTTAATGTGATGACTGCAATTACGACGACAGTGATGACGACTACGAAATGACGATGACGGCAGTGCCTGTGATGCTACGGCAGTGACGGTAACGTTGTTGTCGATGATAATGATGATGATGATGATGATGAAGATGACAATGATGAAAACGATGATGTAGTTGCATCGACGACGACACATCGTTAACGACAACGTTTAAGGAATTATGATGATATTTTAAACGTAAAATTGTAAGTATGACTGATGTTGATAATATTTTTACTACTAACACAACGCTTAACGAATTATGATGTCATTTTGGTGTGTACGTTTTTGTGTTAATTGGTTAATAAATAACAGAATCGGCGTTTAAAAGTTTAAGTTTTGTTTACATTATAATAGTAGATGGTGACTGTACCATAATACGTGCTACCACGGGTGAAAGTAAACGCAGACGCAAAATACAAAAATACCAAGACAGTGTTAATTTGCATATTAATATTAATGGTATTAGACAAGCTAAAGTGAGAACCGTTTTGCTACACACACACACACACACACACACACACACACACACTGTTGCAACATTAAGAACTAGTGAACGATATAGGTTAAATGCATCAAACGTCCGCAATGCAAGTACGAATATCGCACGACGACAGCCTGTCTGTCCTTTGCGACCTGTAGGCCAAGAAAACCGGAGGGGCATTTGAAGCCATAAAAAACAAAGCATTTCTGTAACACCCTCACGCAATATAAAATAGCAAAAATAAATTTAAAAAGTAAAAAATACCGGTCACGTGACTACGGATATGCCTTTTTTGGAAAAATGAAGGGTAAAAAATGAAATAAACACAGTTAAAATAATAAAAATGAAACAAAAATAGGATAAAAAATCAACATAAAAATTAAAATTAAAAGTCACGTGACCCTGCGCACATTCTTTTTAAAAAAATAAGGGGCGGCAAACTATATAGAATTCGTCGCGTCATGTGTTACCAAATTAGTCCAGATAAACAAATTAACGCAAGCATGCAATAGGCTGTATGTAGCCTAATTGTCGTTAGGCCTATACGTCACCAGAACACGCCAGGCAACCCTTTGTGTTGCTTGCTTGAACGCCAAGTAGTAAAAATATTTTTTCAAAAAAAAGAAAAGATAAAAAGTAGAAGTCTCGTGACCCTAAATACGCCTTTTTGGAAAATTAACGGGTGAAAACAAATAAAATAAACACAATTAAGAAAAACAAATAATAATGAAAAATAGGCGGGACAACAATAACAAAAATAAAGTAAAAGAAAAACATTTGCGACACACGAGCTATGTATAATTTCGGTTAAGTGGCTTATGTATATGCGACGACTGAGATTACTAGGCAAATTGTATGGCGTTATGCATCATCGCACGGGACTATAAATCACGTTTTTAAAACTTGGCACAGATAACAGTAACGGCTGTTGAAAAAAAGCCAGTGTACAGGTCGGGACAAGACGAAAAAACACACGACAATTACGTTCGAGGCACCATATAGAGGTAATTACTAGGCCGCTATATCAGACGTACAAAGTTGCAGAAAGCGCCACACGCTTCACTGAGCCGCACGCCGGCTCAAATTTAGCACGCTTCACTGCGTTGCAAGCCGGCTGCACCGGCTGCGCTGGTTCTGAACGACGTCATGCTGACGCAGCCGATTTGGTGTCCTTGAAGCCTCTTTTTAGTTTGGTGTCCTGGGAGTGTCATTTCAGTTTAAGCTTTTGGTTCTGTCCCCTTATTACTACTGTTGTCGCCGGCGTTGATGAGGACTTGTCAGAGTTTGACCGCGAGTTGGTCGGCAGATCGCCAGCAAACATACGACTAGAAATACACGAGCTGTTTTCTGTGCGCGCGCGTCGCTACATGATAAAAGGTTCAGGTACGAATAAAAAATAAAATTTATGTAAAAAGACTGTTTAGTTTATATACAATGTAAAATTTAAAACTTAAAAATTAAAAACTTACAAATTCAAACTTTACCATTACGCAGTCAGCAACTTTCTTTCGACATTATGTAATAGTAAAGTTTAAATTTGTAAATTGTGATTTGTGCTGTTTTATATCTACAACAACAATGTCATACTTACACTGTATATAAACTCAGCAGTTTTTACATAAATATTTGCAGTTTTATTGCCGTTAGAAGTAATCTAAAGCTGAAAAAAATCTAGCAGTAGAATAACCACTATAACTACTACCACAACTATTGCTACTTTTATTTCTACTTCGACTTTGGGTAACCATTATTTTACTATTACCATACTCTAACTTTGCCATAATTTACTTTACCCCTATTGCTACCATAATAGCACGGGACTATAAATGACGTTTATGACGCAGGTGACGGCAAGGGCTGATGAAAAATGATAAGTGTATAGGTGACGACAAGACGGAGAATGAGTTACTGTGCATAAATTATAATTAGACAGCACTTATAAATAGGTCAGGGGGCGCCTGAAAAAGTGCTGACCTAGTTCGAATTAGGCCTACGATTGGTTATTTCGAACAACCATAGACTGCCAAGCTATAAACTATTTTTGAAAATTGCACGAGTTAATGTCGGAGGAGTTGGGCAAAAACGGTTAAACTTACCACGCAACGAAATTTGAAAATAAGAGAAACGATAGGGGTTTATTAACGGACAAGTGCAGCCAAGCCTAATAATCGCCGAGTGGGGCAAAAACGCTTAGGCTTACGACGCGACGAATGGGGCAAAAAAGGCTACGACGCGATGTAATTTAAAAATCAAAAAAACGATAGGGGTTTACTAACGGACAAGTGGAGCCAAGCATAATAATCTCCGACTGAATGCAACGCTTAAGGACAATTACGACACACGAGCAATGTATAATTACGGTAAAGTGGCTTATGTATATGCAACGACTGGGGTTACTAAGTGAATTATACAGCGTTATGCATCGTCGCACGGGACTATAAATCACGTTTTTAAATCTTGGCGCAGGTGACGGCAACGGTTAATGAAAAAAGGCCAGTGTAGGTCATGACAAGACGGAGAAATACATGGCAGTTACGTCCGTGACACATATAGAGATAATCACTAGGCCGCTATATCAGACGTATAAAGTTGCAGAGAGCGCCGCACGCTTCAATGCGTCGCAAGCCGTCTGCGCCGGCTACTCTGGTTCTGAACGACGTCATGCTGACGCAGCAAATTTGGTGTCCTTGAAACCCCTTTTAGTTTGGTGTCCTGGGAGTGCCATTTTAGTTTAACTTTTTGGTTTTGTCCCCTTACTAACAACTCACTGGCGACAGAAAGCCGCGGCGGCGAAGCATCGCAGCCCGATGACATCTAACCAGTATCGTGCTGCTTTGACGCCCCATCCATGAGGCCGTGGATGGATCAACGTAAAAATTTAGGGTCCAAAATAAAAACGTTCACGACACCAAGGTCGCATTTTGTTAAAAATACGACGTTGTATATTTGATATAATTACGTTTTCAACTAAAAGCGAGGTGCAGGTGATTGGCAGAGACTCTCTGCAGACGACGGTGGACATTAAACTAGACGGTGTCACACTGAAACAGGTGTCAGACTTTGTCTACCTTGGGGGTGTCATCTCCAGCGACGCCTGTTGTGACCGAGACATCACCCGTAAAATTGGATTAGCAACTGGCGTAGTGCGGAAGCTAGAAAAAGTATGGAGTGTCAGTGACATCAGCAAGGAGACAAAGGTCCATGTATACCACGCCCTTGTCCAGTCAATACTTTTGTATAATGCTGAAACCTGGACCCTGAAGAAAGATAACAAGAGAGCACTCCGTGTATTTGAAATGTCTGTCTTGCAAAGAATACAAGAGATTACAAGAAGAGCTCTACAAGGAACGATGACATCCAAAAGAAATTGAAGATAGAACGTGACATTGTAGACGTCATCCAGACTCGCCGTCTAACATACTTTGGGCATGTTGTTAGGGTGAACTCATCCAGATATCCCAACATAATGTTGTACGGACATACCCAAGGCACAAGGCCAGTTGGAAGGCCAAAAAAGCAGTCGCTGGACAACGTCAGGGAGGACTGCTCCCAGATAGGTTTATCTTTGCCAGACGCGGACAAACTTGCCAGAGACAGACGTTCCTGGAGATCGCTGCTCAGTCGTAGAAAGTACAAAATTGGAGCTGCCGGCGCGCGTTGATCCGTTCTCGTCGCCAAGGCATTAAATCAAGTAAGCCAAGTTTTTAGCATTTACAAATGTGACTGTAACGATGACTGTCGCAGAGTTGGACGCGGGTTACTTTTTCTAAACTCGACCCAACCCGACCCATGCAAACTTTGACGTTTTAGAGCTGATGAGTGACCCGTGACCCGACCTGACCCGGTTCAGTTATTTTAAGCTAAGAAGTCCAAAAATTGAACTAAAAGTATAATAAATTAATTGATCGCTTACTTTCCGCAGCTTGGTTTTATGTACATATAGGACATACAATAAACCAAACTAGAGTGTCAAGCCTTGCACAAGGCCACGCATTTCATATTCAGTACGCTTTGTAACGAAATTTTCCGTTACAATGCAGTTTAGCACAAGGCTAAGTACTGCCCTCGAATAGCCGCTGTATGACGCTTACAAAACAGGCACAAAAAATCAGCGTGTCCTTGACCGTTGAATTATGATCTAGATATCAGTACGCTTCTCAACAGTTGTCGACCACACTTGCTGAAGTCATGGTGACGAATGCACGAAGTGGAACTTTTTGCATACTGAGAGAGTACAGTTGAAACAGTGTACTGACGCTCATTTGCATATCAGTAGCTTGTGGCCGGTGACACGGGGTGACACTAGCTGCTGCACTAGAGCTATGGAACCTTTGCCGTTTCGGCGCTTTGTCTCTGATACCCCGGCAGCTTGTTATCGGATTTTTTGTCAGTGGTCACTGCTATCTGCATAGCTTCTAGGCACATTAATAGCGTGGTTTGCTGCTGATACTAAAACCCCGTCGTGTCTGTAAAACCCCGTCCGCTTGTAAAATGACCTCGTGTCGCTCAACACTGCCTCGGTTGCTTTAATGTGGTCTTATTGCTATCACGGCAAATTAACTAACTTTATGGGCATCTAATGTGTGGATTACTTGAAAGGCAATAAAGGCGCGTTAGATGCGTTTAGGTGTCTATGGACTATAAAAATCCACGGTCTATTTAGCTACTTATTCACTTAGTTATTTACAAATTTTAGTGCTGGGAGTAGGTAAATAAATAAATAAGTAAGTACCTAAGTAAAAAGTATAAGACGTATATATATATATATATATACAGGGTGGTCCAAAAAACGGCACAAAGTTTATGACACCATAAGTTTGCAACTGTATATCACAGAGTCATGCGGTTTTTAGCAAAATGTTCTAAAAGAAACTCTTTACATGACTAAAGTCAGTGTTTAAATACATCAATTAAATAGTCTTTGTTTTTGCCGCTGGCAAGTAAACTATTGAAAAACAGTATGACCTTCAATATACTTTGGTCAACAAAAACATGCCACTATTATTTTTTTAATAGCTCCGTGAAACATTGGCCGATTTCAATAATTTTTGACATGCGACATTAGAAAGAAACTTGACGCAAAGGTCTTTAGTTTTGGCCACCTCACTTTAATGTTGTCACTACACTACCGTGTGAAATGCAGACGTCGCAGTTTGGCCATAGACAACAATGAATTCCTATCGAGTAACGTATGCGTCGGCCCAGAAATTATTAACTGAATAACGACAAACGCAGTTGGCAATAATATTATCACTCACAAAAGCACACGTGGCACATCGCATCATTTTCATTTTAGTATTTGTTCAAAATTCCTCCTGCAGCACAAACGCAAGTGGTAGACGTTGACACCATTTGCCAGCAGCACATTCAGTAACTTTATGACTCAAGCGGCCCACTTGCTGTTGATGTATCATTTCAGTTTGTCGACTTACAATTTTTAAATAAAAACGAAGCAACAGATTTTTTATGATTTTTTTGATTTTAGTAATTTTTTTGAGCTGGCACATGCACTACCCAGTATGAATTCATTGTGGCCAATGGTCAAAATACGACTTCTGCATTTCACAAGGTAGTATAGCGACAACCTTAGGAAGAGATAGCCAAAAAATAGACGTTTACGTCAAATTTCTTTTTAATGTTGCTGGCCAAAAATTATTTAAATCGGCCAATGTTTCACGAAACTATTAAAAAAATAAAAGGGCACGTTTTATGGACTGCAGTGTCACGGGTAATACTGTTTTTGCATAGTTCAATTGCAAGCAGCAATAACAAAGAATATTTAACTGCTGTATTCAAATACTGACCTTAGTCATGTAAAAAAATTTTTTTGGAACATTTTGCTGAAAACCACATGACTCTATGACATACGGTTGCAAAATTATGGTGCCATTAACTTTGTGCCTTTTTTTAGACCACTCCGTATATATATATATATATATAT
>Ga0209367_1005844_pt1 | contig 17042 bp, 11 predicted proteins | sample WorMetLIZISLAND2_FD_187412 | JGI IMG/M metagenome (GOLD analysis project Ga0209367, IMG submission 187412) | Marine gutless worms symbiont microbial communities from Max Planck institute for Marine Microbiology, Germany - Olavius geniculatus... ... | reverse complement strand
TTGTCCATATATTTTGAATTAGCATTTCTTCAGCTACATCTGGTAAAAATTTCGTGTAAATTGATCGTCATTTGAGTGAATTATGAAAGAAATAAAAAGGGTGCCCGTTTTTTTGAAACACAGTGTAATTAATTAATATAAGGAGGGTGACTTTCATGGATACTGAAAAGTGGGTGTCCAGTTTTCATATTGGGTCACAAAACAGTAAGAAGCACTGGTGTTTTTGGTAAAGACGTTTTTATGTACATACATTTTAGTGCCTGCATAGCAATAGTGGTATTGTGTGAAGTGATGTACATAACTGCAGGTTTGAACAAGACAGGCCACTTATTACATACAGTGCATAGCCCTCCCGAGGAGAACTGTTGTGCTTTGTTCTAGGCTGTCTGTAGGAATCGTGAATCATGATTGTAAATAAAGAAAACATTAAAAAATTTCTGGATCCGGTACTATGATCCAGATCCAGGTCTGGAGCATTCACTCATTCCCAAAATCTTGTGTATTTGAGCCATACCCTCTCACTCTCTCTCCTTCAGGCTGTGGATCTCTCGGATGAGGAGTCAGCCACGCAGGTTCTCTGTCTCCATTTGGCTCTATTTTCCACGTCCACCAAGTCAAGCCGCAAGTTCTCCATGTTGTACTTGACGACGTCGATCCATCTCTTTCTTTGCCTTTCCCAGCTCCGTTATCTACAAACATTTGCTTCCAGGATTTGCTTGACACAATGATCTTCTTCTCGTCGTTGTACGTGCCAGAACCATTTCAGCCTGCCTTCCCATACCTTGTCCGCGATACACGCTACTCTGTGGATGCAATGGATGATATCATTTCTTTTCCTGTCCCTCAAGATAAAGATCCATCGTAACATTGTAATTCTAGTTCTCTTCAAGCATACTTCTTCACACCTTTTCAGTGTCCACGCCTCTGAACCATAGGTCAATACTGGTCTTACCGTTCCCTCGAGCCATACCCCTGTCCTGCAAAAATTTCATTAGAGACTACAGATCAAGATTCCCTATGAGGATCGCTACAGTCTAATCAGTCGGTTTTGGGCCATGTGTCAATGCTCTTTAAAAAATCCATTAAAGTCCCTTATAACTATTGAGACATATGCAGAACGATTTGAGAATCTTTATAGTCCTAAGCTGAGATTATTGAAGAAGTGATATGTTGTAGGCCAGTGCTGATTGGATGTTGTGTTTGCACTGAACTGCAATAGCTGTGGTCCACATTGAACAAGGCTCATGCTTTGTCATTGCCATTCATATGGCCAGTTCATTTCAACCATTAGCGTTGCAAGTTCAGATGGAAGGCGCATTATTATCTCATTTCGAGCTTATGTCGCTTTTTAATCTTGAATTAAGTTATATAGCTCATACAGAGTGATACTAACATGCAATATGGATTTTGTTTTATTATTCAGGATGTTGACAGTATTTTAATCATACACACATTGTGAATATCATGACAGTAAAGTAACGGTAATGGTTTGAGTAACAGTAAGTAACAGGCTTTAGTCGGCACCTGTATTATGTTGAATTATTATTTTAATTATTGTGTTTATTTAATGCAGAGTATTTTCATCATTGATAAAAGCTGCAGATGATTAGTTTTCACTAGCATCATATCCGGCAGAAATGTCTATTTATTTATGTTGATGCATCATGTTGCTAATACTTAGCTGACACGGCTGAATTGTGCTTTATGTTATGGCACAAGACGTAACCGGGAGTGTATCAGAAACTATGTGCTACCAGTATTTGTCAGAACACACCAAGTAAGTTAATCCTAGCAAGTTTTCAGTGTACTAAAGTAAAAGTTTACTACAGCCGAGAAATCAACGGTTAAAACGTACAGCTGTAGTTGCAGGTTATAGAAATTTTTCAGTGAGGACTATGTGCTACTGAACCTGTACAGATGACATTAATTCTCTGGTTTGTGTTCTATCTGTATGCCTGTATATATTGTTGATTTGGCTGGCTAATATCAAATTTGTTTACTACTGAGATTGGAGTGTATAGGCCCACCCTTGTAACTCTTGGCATTTAACCAAGTCGCACAGGTCACCTCAGCCTGGACGTCCTCCATTTATGTAGTTGGTTAGACATGAATGAGTAGTGGCAGTGGTTATGCTAACTACTAATTAAGAAACAGCAAGTCTTGTGTCAGGGCTCGAAGTGGTAGCTTTTCCTTTCTGCTCTTCCTCTCCTAAACTTTTAGGTGCAGTTTAAAGAATAAATGCAAATCAGAACCAAAAATAATTGTGAAATGAACAAGCTAGTGCTAATTTGGCCACTGATTGACCAGTTGCCTAAATCTAAAAAAACTGCCTGCAAAACATACCGGTTTTTTCTCAGAACAGAAGTGCCGGTGTGCTTTCCAGGCGGCCAAGGAAGTGTCGGTGTGCCATGCCGGTCCATACCGTCCCACTTCGAGCCCTGGTAAAAGTAATGGTAGACCATGTTGCCAGTACCGTCGGCACACTAATGTATCAGCTATCTCCTTGGTATGTGTGAAAGTATATTGTTGGGAAAATTCTGTAATGCCTGTTGCATGCTATGTGTATGCATTGCACTAACATTACACTTTGATGTTATTTTACTCAGTTCTAAGTTCATTCCATTTCACGTTGATGAATCACTTATTATTTATTGTTGGCACTTTTTGGAGCAGATGTGTTTCGGAGTATCATAGCTTTGTATCGCTGATTATTATTATCATAGCAAAATGTATTTTACGTTAATGATATTTTACTCATACTTCCATTAAGGGATGAGCAATTATTCACTTTCTGTGAGAGATACCAGATTTGAATATTTCGTATTTATAATATGGCAACGTGTGGTTTTTTACCTGTAGACTGTACATGCCCTGACTTTCTTAGATATACTCTTGTGTTCTGATGAAAACACCCACTCGCAGTTTCTTTTATATCTCTGTGGAAAATGTTTGGATTTCCACAAAATTTTTACGGAATGTTTACGAGGAATCAAGTATTCCACTACTGGAAAAGTTCAATATTTTTACTACCACTGACGTCATGCTGACGTCAGATTTCCGTCTTTGTAATTTATCGGTTTTACCATTGATGAAACGTTAAAGTACATCAGTTGATCAGAGTGTGCTGACTGAACCCAAAAATATGCTAATCTGTCGTGCAGTTTTCCACTGTAAACTGTTTTCGTGGTTTATCTTCTTGGCTGAGTGCAAGATCCTCAACTTTGTTGATGTTGACAGGTGTCCGCTTGTAGAAATCTAAACATTTACCACAAAGATATGAAAGACAACATGAGTGGGTGTTTTTTTTCTGAACACAGTGTAGTTATCACTTGCACACTGAAACTAGTTGTAGACTGAAAACCGTACACACTCTGCCAGAGAAAGATGCTGTTGGGCTAGATTAGAATAAGTTTGGTAAAAATCTGGTTTAAGTTCGATGTGACCAGATCGGAGTACCGCCCCGACTCGATAACAGTTGAACATTATTATGCAGCATTGATGTTAACCAAAGTATTTTAGTTTGACATTGTATAGGCCACATATGCGTTGTTTTATGCGTTGTTTGCTCTCTTGTTTATGTTAACACTAAACTTGTACAGTACTGAGCAAGTGAGCACAGGATAAATTTTGACCCACATAATTAAACTTTGTTCCAGCAACATTTTGTAGTTACACACGACATAATTTACACTTTGCATTTTGACAATTTGTACTGGGGAATTAATAACACTGCTGAGCCCATCACTGCCGGGTGTTATTTTCCATTATATTCCATAGGGAGTCGTCGCACCAGCATTTCTTGGGGAGGGGGGGCAAGGGAGGATTTTATGTGAAGATAGCTCACGATTTCCTGGTTGTGCATTGTACTGAACAGTAAAATACACCTGTCTTATAGTTTGCTCATGTGTACATATATGCACGTGCTAGTTCAGAGAAACTCTTGATTGATACTGACATGCCTGGAGAAACATTGCCGTTATAGCCAGTGTGGGGTAACCAAAATACATGGACCAATTTTTGGGGCCAAATGAACTGTCCAAGTCATATACTGAAACTGGTCCCACAACCACATCATTTGCCGTTCTGATCACGCTGTTGTTTTGGGGAAGCTACCTGAAGCTACCTGTCATTCAGCAGTTTGCTGGCTAGCTGTGGTGAAGAGCAAAATATTCAGATTCTGGCAGCATCGCAAGGGTTCTGCGAGTGTGCGATTGGTATATTTATCGGAGATTATTACTAACAGCATGTGTTTATTTTGCGCATAAAAGATGGAACATGGCATGCCTTACCTTGGTCGAGCAATGTGACAGTTTCGGACACGATTAGCGTCGATCATTGCAGTGAAGAGTGGTCATGTTTAACACTTGAATACAGTGTTCACCATGACCACCCTTTACTGCAATGGTCGACGCTAATCGGGCCCGAAACTGTCCGATTGCTCAAGCTACGTAAAGCGTGTATGTTCCACATTTTATGCACCACCGTGTAGTTTCTGAACCGTGAACTACTGAACGTGGCTGCAGTGCGGCTGGCTTGTTGTCGTGGTTTCTCAGTATCACAAATACGACCTGTGACAGTTCGTACCATGCATACTTTTTTGTATATTCGACTGTTAATAGAATGCGTTGTAAAAACGACATCTTCAAAGTTCCATTAACATTGTGGTTATCACATCCTGCCCAGCTGCTGAAGTGTAGTGAAGAACAGGCGTTGGGGCAGGGGATGGAGGGGGCCACTGCCCCGCCCCTAAATTATGGGCTGTCGGAAACTGTACTTGTCCGAAATTTGTGTTTAAATATGCTAAATTTTAACAGAAGAACCCCTTTTTGGGAAATTTGGGTGTGAAATTGAAGTTTTGAGCACCATTATCTCCTCTGTCGGAAATATGCAGCGGTCGGTGGAAAATTTGCAACTTCCTGCCCAGCTTGAGCCTACAACCGGATATTTGCGTACATACCTTCTTGATGGTGTAATCTACAAGAAAGCCCAGCTAACGCAATTCGCTTTTGAAATGTGTGTCGTAGCTCGAAATTGCCAAAAAAATAAATATGAAAAATCTTTAAAAATCCTGAAATTAGAGTAATCAGGCAGCGGACAGTGAAGATTTGGTGATCCTACTTTGCACCGTTTTTTGACAGATCCACCCGTGTGACTGACAGACAGACGGACGGACAGACAGACAGACAGACACAGACAGGCAGGCAGAATCGAGGGGTGTAGGACATTTCCCCCTGGACATGTTCCCCCCGGACGTTTCCCCCTTTCCTATGGTGTTACATGAGAATCGATCGAGCGTTTGATAGTGGCATAACTTTCAGTGTCAGCATGGTGGAAGAATGCAGCAAACATCAGATATTCTTGTGTTGTAAAATTCTTGTGTTATCATTAATAAACCAACATAATACGTACGACAAACAAAGGGCAACTCTCAAAAAGTCTCAGTTCTCGACTTCTGAAGAAAGAGCTGCGGACGGCGACGTCAAAATGCCACTCAGAGCGCACGTGTTTGCCACAGCAAGGAAAGTGTCTGCAATAATGCAGTTCATCGGATTTTGCTTTCTTTATGTAGCCTACGTAAAAATATGTGCGTTAACTACTTCTACTCTCTTGGTTCACTCTGTATCGAGTTTAGTTTAATCGTCTCATGGGCGCGTCGGCCTACATCCCTAATTGCTGTTAATTGTCGCGCACGCGCGCCTACTAAGACTCATTGTGTTTGAAAAATACTCAACGGCGACGAGACTTCAAAGGCGGAGTTGCTTTTGGTGTTGCAAGAAATTTCTGCTCAGGCTTGGCGCTGACTCTGACAATATGTTGTTACTGGTCTATCGGGAAACGTCCTAGGCACTCGAAAAGCAGGGGGGAAACGTCCGGGGGGGAACATGTCCAGGGGGTAATGTCCGGCTCCCGAATCGCGAATGCGATGGCTAAGACGTGATATTGTAGTACCTGCTGTCTCGCGTAATAACTACACAAAAGTTAAATTCGCATGCGATTTGGTTTCGGACAGGTTTGGACAGAACGAGAACAAAATGGCATGCGAGTTTTAGTGAGTGAGTGAGTGAGTAGGGTTTAACGTCCCACCCGACACAGTATAGGTCATTTCGAGGACGGCCTTTTCAGGCAGAATGCACGCAAACACAATAACGGAACGGTAAGTTTAAACTTTACAATAAAGAGAAAGTTTAGCCTTTACAGAAACACAAAACACAAAAATGAGGTTAACCTAAAATTGGAAGAACTCCATTATACGCGTGCATATGTAATTAACATAACGGCAGTTCTAATAATCCTCCCTGTTATCCTCCAATCATGCGAGTTTTAGTTTTGGTTTGAGTTTTCACATGCATTTCACCCCTTCATTAGGCAGTTAGGATTCAGTCTAATGACGCCAGGCGTTCGTTCCGTCATTTAATCGACCAATAAATAAGACGTATAAGATATCAGCGTCGTGTGTCAACGATGAAACCGAATAATAACTGACACTGACGCTAAATTACCAACGCCGCAATCGTACGTTACGTGATGATGTGACGGATCACTGTACAACAGTAAGTAATTAACGATATTTACGTTTTACACGCCGCGCGTTCAACACTGACAGTACCGTAGGTAATATAATATAAATATCTTCTTCGACAGTTTTGCAATATGACACAGTCGTCGTCGGCGGCGGCGTATACACAGCTCACGGCGCCTGCAAAGCGATGCACGGAGGCGTAGACATTGGGGGGATGGAGGCAAGCCCCCAATCTCAATTTTTTGTTCAAATAAATATAAAGGACTCGGAAAAGTAACCGAAATTGTTGCCAGCAGATCTCATATTTAGGTGACTTTAGGAGTCCCACTTCCGACAGGAGGGAAAGGAGGAGACGAAGGCGAGGAAAGGAAAAGGGAGGCAAGAGGGGCGACCTCCAAATTCACATTTCTGGCTACGCCACTGGCGACGCAATAAATTATCGACTTCTACGGAACGCGTTGACTAAACGTAACGTAACGAACGTCAATCGACTGCTACTGCACTAATTTCCCGCACGCATCATTCTGTGACTGTATGTACTGAATATACACGAACAGTATAGCGTAACCGTGCTAGCGGCCATCAGAGGCGTCGTGGCACGGCGGTGGGGAAAAAAGAGGCAATTGTCCACTCTTAATTTTTGGCTATCGGAAAACTGTCAGAAAATCTTCTTCTTGCTGGAAAATTTTAGTCCAAAAATGCCAAACTTGAGGCTGAAAACCGCAATTTGGGAAAAGGGTAGCAAAATTGAAATTTTGACCATCTAGAATTTCGTCTGTCGGAAATTGCAACTTTTTGCCCCGCCCATTTATTGACCGAGGACGCCGGTGGCGGTAAGTATATCCACTGTGATATAACCAACCGCTGGTGACTTGGGGCGCGAACTAATACGCCTGTGAACGACCGCGCTTATATTTATGAAAAACAACTAGGAATTCAACACAATAAATTAAAAGGACAAATTGCAACCCGTAATAAAATCCATTTACAACTTAAAATACGGGCAACGACTTGTCAAGATCAGCTGTAACAAAATTAAGAAAAAAAACTACAGACGCGTTTGGGTTGATGCAGACAGACATTAATGTGATAATGCTGTCTATTGGAGGACAGGGGGTGGTTACCGATTAGAGTGACTTCAAAAATACATGCATAATCAACGGCATAAAAGTGAAGTGATCCAATAACAATGGTATACAGGGTGGCAATTATTGCAAAAATACAACAAACGCTGCAGACAATCACAAAGAAAGAAAGCAAGCAGAGATAACTGGCACATGAGTGTAACAGTGGAAAGACGGACTACATGTGTTACCAAAAAATTAGACTACCGTTACTTGAGCATCATTTTGTCGGCAAGCTGACACTGGCTGTAAACTGCAATTTTGGTAGCGAACCCATTTACACTATTCATGACACAAGTACAACCCCATTCATAGGGGATGAAAACTCAAAATACAAACACTGGGTGACGGTCTCGGTTATGGCAGTTAGAAGCAGTGCAGAGAGCCCTTGAACAAACTGAACCATAAAAGCATGAATAATGTCAACCAGGTCACGTAGTTCATTTTGAAATCAACGAAAAATAAGCTCTGTTGCTGCAACGTTTACTCACAAGCCATTGTCAACTATCAAACCTTCAAGATCTTCTAGGCTGTCAGTACGAAAAGAAAAGGGAATGATTCAATGATATCAAAATTTAATAACTTCACTCAGCATGTTCATCGACTTGCAATCCATCCATAAAGCTGTTCATAAATTACTGCGATTGCAGAGAAACAGACCGATGATGCTGAAAACAAAACTGCCGTCCATTCCGCGGGCAGTAATTAACTGATTGACGAGGAAATCGGGTGCGTCGTCCGACGTGTCATCCGACGTGTCCGATTTCCTCGTCCGAGAAACTCGAGCAACACCTTGGATTAGGAAATCGGTGCATGCAGCCACGGCATTAGATAATGCGTTTCTAATGACGTAAATTAAACGAAACATTGCAGCAGCAGAATAAAACTGCTGAAAAATCAAAAATGAACTACCAAGTTCCCGCAAGCTACTCTGACAAAGTGACAACCTGATTTACTTAACGTGGGAAGGCAGCAGAAATGTTACAAATGAACGTTGAACGTAGACACAAAATATATGCGCAAAATACAGTCACAAATTGCTGGTGATTAAATTAAGTACACAAAGAATAAAACATGTGATTAATTTTCACACGTTCACACTTTTCATGCTTTAAGCAACAAGCAGAGACCAATGAACATGCAATGCAACCTAACAAAATACTGCTCTTGTGCACAGAATAAAACATGCAACTCTCTTATCAACCAGTACAGTATAGCAAACGTGTGCTATGAAACCATATTCATGATATGGCTATAGCTTCGTTCATAGCCAGATATGGATATTATTTTTAGTTCTTTCTGCTATGCACAAAATAGATGAAACGCCGTGTATGCAATGTACGGTGTAGCGCTTTTACATATACCGTAACAGAATAAGTTATACACAGAACGCAAGGCAGGCAAACGATACGATCTGTGGATAGCAATAACAGACTATAGAAATCAAGACTGTATGCTAATAATTAACACTAAACAATAGTGCTTTCTTTAACCTCTATAGAAGGTGTGTCAAACATATGTCACTTCAATCCTCTTGTCCCATATTAGAAATACTGTCGAGCATCATAATCTCGTCATAGAAATTTGAACAATAAGAAAATGAAACTTTGTCACTTCTACCTACAAATGCACCAAAATTCTTCACCCGAATGTCCAGTAGAAACTAGCAAAGCTCCATAAATGTACTGGGAAAATGGCAGAGAAAGGGATGAGCTGCACCTTATCAGGATCAATATTCCATTTTTGAAATCCATGATAGTAGCCTGGTACCGTCGTTAGGTGGCAATAGCACAGTCAGATCAAAGTTGTCCACACGTTTCTACTCGTACATAACCGAAGCAGACTAACGCAAATTAACAAACCAACTTCTCACACTACATTCATTCTCGTGGATGAACGATTTGTTCACTCAGTCGATACAAAAACATATTCAGACGCAATCTACATGCTCGAGCGACGAGGTTTTCTATACACATTGTACAAATAACTAACAATGTCAATCAGTTCATTCTGTTTCACGTGATGGAATGCTTTATACCGCAACAGTACAGTACAGTCATAGAAAATATCTTCTTAACCGTGGGCCACAAAAAAAGATGCAACTTTTATCTTTAAAATGCTTCTGGCGCAATGTGACCAAATTTATTTTTGTTCACAGTTGCATTCAGAATTGAGGAGAAAGCTGGTATAAAACTTACACCTGACGCCCATCACCCTATGCTGCTACACTACCTAGCAGAATTTTAACAACATACATTACATTACATTACAGCCAGTTATTCAATTCAAAAGTATACGTGCTAGCTTATCTACACAAAAACCAAAATTCCTAACTGACATTGCTGAGATTATTCTAATCGATATACATATTAAAAAAATAATATCTGTACACACAATAGGCCAATAACCATTCAAATTTCACAAATAGCAAGCAGGGAAGAGATATGATATAAACCGCGATCATCTATTTCAGCATCTTCTGCAGTTTACCACAAAATGCAAAAGTAAGTAAAATAATAATCAAAATCAGTCCACTTTTGCTGAAGTTTGAGTAAAAATAACAGTTGCATCTTTTTGTGGCCCACGCAGTATTGTTACGAGACACAAACAGGTGCAGAACAAAATCATGATGATTGACAGCCGCTGACTTAACACAAAAAATACATCAACACATTTTCTAAATGAATCTACCATGAAAAGCAACATGAATCATCAAATGAAAAACTTTCAGTTACTTTCACACGCTGAATCCGTCGAGTCCAGTGAATTATTAGCCACTGAGACTCTGACATTCCTTTTACATTTAATCACTACACACTTCTACATGCAAAGTATTTACTGGTGCTTCACCAGTGCCCTGGATGAACATGGGGAAGATGACCCATCCCATATCACTTTTTTGGTGAAATATGCTACCGTTTTCCTGGAAAGATGCCCAGCTCAAATACAGGATCAATATTCCATTTTTGGATCATACTAGGCATGAAAAAGTAAATAAGGTTCAGCCAATATCGCCTGTATGGTTCGTAAGAACCACAAAAAGGCTACTGTGACCTATGGTTATATCGGGGTTGCTGCAATTTTACTGATGCCACCTGAATCAAAACTCCAACGCAATGCATTCGACAAACTCAAACATCACACGTAACGAGTACTTCACGGTGGTATAACTTACACTCAACTGTAACTGTCATACAGCTAATTAAACATATACTGTTCACATGACTCTGTCGGTCAGATAACAGATAATGATATAACAAGTTTACTGCTTTGCTGGCGTCTTTACCAGCACTGCGTGGTCGCAATGCTGCTGTGATAAAACGGCAAAACTCGCAGAACAGACAAACAAGGGCGTCTATGCCTTCCTAGACTGAGAATACAACCCTCAATAGTTTGCAAAAGTCTCCGCATCCACCAATCAAGGGCTGTTTCACTTCTGACCAGAAAATGCAGCTTTCAGGCATCCAAGTTCAACAACGCAATAATCAAACAAAGCACACCGAGTTATGTATGGTATTAACGTAAAAAAGAAATCTCAAAATTGTCACCATCTTCCCAAATAAAGAATCAACTTTTAAACTGGAAACGTGTGAGAGAAACAAACTGACAGTGGCGTCCTTTCAGTAAATCATTGGGGGGGTCTCAGTAATCCTTGGGGTTTCAGTCTACGTAACATACTGTTTTTGCAGCAGTAACACTGTTTCAAAGGTACGATTTACAAGGGAAAAATTAAAATTTCAAATCCCTGGGGGTCCGTAGACCCCTCCATCCCCCTAAATGACGCCCCTGCAAACTGACCACAGATTTTGACCATGGTCCATGCACAATGGTATAAATCACGCTGGCCCTAAGCTTCTTTTTCCCCTCCCTCGAGATTGTACATGCAGGTTTCATCAGTGAGTAAGCAGGTAAGACGCCCAAGCAGTCACAGGCAAATGGTCACAAATGATTTACACCAGTCAGCAGGGTTGCTAGTTTTATGGAAGTCATGTCGCCCAACGCCGTCGAAAATTAGCCCAATTTTTATCATTTATATGTGTCCCAATGTAAGCCTGCGGTGATTCAAAAAGTAGCAAGCAAGATGCCGAAGCCAACTTTTAAGCCGCCAACGACTGCCAAAAATAGCCCAACTGGCGCTTTTTCGCCCAATGTAGCAACCCTGTCAACGTATTTGAATCAGTCTGTGATGTCAGCAACTGCAGTCAGTCAGACGACAGCACAGACAGACAGACAGACAGACAGACAGACAGAGAGCAGTGATGAATGACGAGAGAGAGAATTGAGCTATTGCATGAAGAAGTCCTGATGCGAGGAGTCAGGCGGCGTTTCCTTCTCAAACCGCTTTGCTTCTTCCTGCATACTCTGCTTTATCTTGAGGATTTCTGCCGATTCATTGTGATTCTGAACACAAGCACAAGCACTTCGTACACGGACTGACATTTAAACAGAAATTTTAATTCTTCCACCGGCACATTCTGTGCAACATTTACAATGACATACTTATCAAATATTCCACATAGTTACCTTAGCTAAGTCACCATATTGCCCTGTGAAACAACAATCTTCAAAAATAACTACCATATAATCAGAACAAGTACATGTGCAAAAACTTATATTCTGACACAATTTTCTAATAATTTTCTTCTTTAAATTCCTAAACAGACACACTTCTGGTGTTTTAACCCGTCATTTCATTTAAAGCAAGTCCGTAAAAGTAAACCTTAGAACGTATTGTGGTAGCGGTTTTTACATGTCCAATGCCGTTCCCGATGTTCCCGTCATCTAAGCACCAAAGCTTGAAGGATAAAGGCTGCTTACAAGACACACGTGCTGCTTTGTTTAACCTGCCACTGCAGCAACTCCCAGATATGTTGTGTATTTTATGTTGAGTTGACTTGTCATAGCAGCCAATGCAGCCACGCTTGCCACGATTTTACAAGTTTGGACTGTGACATAGAGATGAAAAGGACATCAGACTTGAAAGATTAGGAAATGAAACAACCGGAAATGAAGAAGAAAACCAGAAGAGTGCGATAAAGCCCAAATTCCATTATGCTGACTTTGCGACAAAGACAGGGACAAGTTCCCGAAAAAGTCACGGACTTGTCGCGGACACAAATCACGAAAGTCCGCGACACAAATCACGTCGCCAACTTTCGTGATTTGTGTGCGCGACTTTGTCGTGAACTTGTCCCGAACTTTGTCGCGGACTTTGTCGCTGACTTTCCCCGTGCACTGTAACGAACTAAATTCCATTAGAGTGACACAAATGGGTTTGTGCGGATTTGTCATAAACTTTGTTGCAAACATCTCGACATGTCGAGATGGTTTGTGTCGGCGACTTTCCCCGTGGGAAAGTTTCGGTGAAAGGCAGCGTAATGGAATTTGGGCTTAATGGCGCATGGAATATTTAAGGCATCATTCGAAATTTTAGCTGCAACATTGCCCAATAGCAGCGTTTTATTATGAAGCCAACCAACAGCAGTATTGGAGCACAAAATGTTTTACTTTTACTGTAAGGCAAACACAAATGAATAAATGCTCCTTTTTTGTAGCTCGCATATAGCAGGAATTGTGTTAACTAATAACACCTGTTTTTAAAAAGTGCACAGTAACTTCGTTTTTTTTTTGCAAATTTCTCACAAACTATTTCAATATTTCATAATGTGGTCAATTTCTGCCAAACTCTGGCATTTTTGACTCCTTGTGCAAATAACCAAAATAAAACCTTAACCACATCACATGAAAAGAAAATGTGACATGAGTACATACAAAATGATAAAAAGCAAATTAAAAACAGCAAACTGTGGCCACTTTAAGCGTCAAATAGCAGTCAGAACAAAAAATCCGAGCTAATGCTCATGAGACGCGCGAGAGCCTATAGCAGTTCCTGTTCACAGGTAATCTTGGTCTATCTCTATCCATTTCATCGTAATTCACTCTTTAGCAGCCAAAAATCGCCAAAAATCACTAAAACCCCTTATTTTTAAGGTTCAAGGTCAATCAAGATCATCAATGTTGACAATCCCAAGAAGTTCGTCGCCAGTGCTTGTTATGCTAAGCAGCACGTCTGTGCCTAAATGCAACCATTTTCACGTTAGCCAAGCCAGCAGCAGATAAATAACCACTTTTAAGAGGGGAACCCCCATTTGACAAACGCGTTCACAGGCCTCCTTGAACTTACAGAGTCCGGACTTAAATTGCTAAAATCTACATTCAATGCTAAAAATTTCATACACAGGTTGTCTTGGTCTATCTCCAGCCATTTTGGTGCAATTCACTCTTGAAGTGCATGTCACAGCCCGAAATCGCGAAAAATTTACCCAAATCCTTTATTTTGGGGGTTCAAGGTCATTCAAGGTCATTGATGTTGACATTTCTAAGAAGCTCGTTGCCAGTGCTTGTTATGATAAGCCGCATGTCTGTGCCTATCTGCAACCATTTTCACGTTATAAGAGCCAATTAATGGTAGAATAACGCTTTTTAAGGGGGGATGCCCCTCTTTCTCCTTACGTTCGTGGCAGTGGCATGAAATTTTGTCACAAAAGACTAGAGACTCTAAGCTATCATATGGTGAAAACCAAAAGTCTCCATCTCACCTGGGCTCCGATCGGTACTGGGTTGTGACAGACACCAAGACAGACACCAAGACACCAAGAAAGAATTACCATAGCTAATACGCGGTCTAGCTATGCTAGCTCTCGCGCGTAAAAACTTACCATAAAACATGGTTTTTAAAAGCTGAAATATGTTTCAAATAAACTTAAATAATAAATTGAAATAATAACGTATTACACCAGACAAGTTCACATCAAAAGACACAAAAATATACTACTTGGCAACACAATACTGCTCATTAAATTGTAAAACAGAAAGATACCATAACAAAATGTTCTGACAAACTTATGTACAGAAAGCGAAAAGAAAAAATCAAATATGGCTTGCAGCAGGTCTGAAGTATTCCGAGATTTCCGACTAAAAACATAATAATCAAAAAACACAAAAACTGACATACGGGATTAATGCCGTCTTGATAGTGCAGACTGGAATAGTTAGACATCTCTGACGTGCCGGGCGTGGCGTCGTCCCGCGGCGTGCCTGTACTCGTGTGAGGAGAGTTCTTTAAACTGTCAACCAGCCGATCATCTGCACATGCCACGCAATAATTAAGTAAGTAAGTAAGTAACTCTTTATTGCACAACGGTCGAACACCACTGGAATAACAGAAAACACAACAAAGGAAACTGCATAATTGCAAGTTAATACAGCTAGTTACTTGCTCGGCTTTTTCTCTCAGTTTAGTCAACATCACTGGAGTAATATTAGTGCTTTTACAATGTGACGACCATATCAGGAAACAGCTATGCTAAAGAATAGGACTAAATAAGCAAAACAGTAATTAATAAGTTCCCACAAATGCACACCAAATTTAACAGAAACATGGTGGAAAGTGCGACAATTAAAAACATAGAAACAAATTAGTCGTAACTAGTCTCAAGAACACATCGCTGGTTCCTGGGGCGAAAAATGCCAAATAGAATGATGAAAAAATATCAACCATATGATGTGCACGTACTGCCTCCAATGCACTGACAGTATTAGCTGGAATTGAGAAAAGCTTTCAGCTTGTAAAAGATAAACCGTACACCTACAGAGAAGGTTGGTGTAGTATGTTGTAAGAAGAGGAAAAGAAGTTGGTGCGATTAAAGACCGAGCCGAGCTGACTGACAGAGTGTGTGCTACTAACTGTGCATATACTGGCCATTGAGAGTGTTGTGAGACGTGTCACTCGCGCCTATTGGAGCCATGTTTCCGCCGCCATTCGGCCCACTGCCCATCGGATATTGCTGATGACAAACAAAAACAAACATTTATAACGTTACACCACAGTCGAACTACTGGTTTTAACAATAAAATTATTAATAAATCGACTACTATAAGCATCGGTATTTAACACTCTCCATTACGAGACATTCAGCCAGTAGAAGTCATACTACATTATAATTCTCAAAAGTTTGCCTTATAATCTGAAATAACTGCCGAAAACATTGGCTGTTTAAACAAACACTAAAAGTTGTTGTTGCTCAGGACTGATAAAAAAAGTAATGCAAACAAATTAAGATAACATAACAACGCCACTGCTGTCCACTATATAAGAGTATCCATCACTAAAATTCACTTATGGTCACAAATTAGACATGCACATTATTTTTACATTAAAAATTTGAATAACATTAAAGTCAGTTTTTTCGCAAAATGTTTGCAGATGCAGTCAGATAATGCCAATTTTATGATATAGTCAAAATTGTCTGGATGAAAGAACAACAAAACCCAGAGGCAAAGCCACTACCACAGAAATTTGATATCAAATTCTAACTTATGTTATAACGGAGTTCTGAGTCATGCTATAACAAAACATACTGCTGGCATTCCGGCAGGCATAGTCGTCTTCATCATGGCATAAATGTTCTCACCAGAATTCGCTGACTCTGCAAACCACCACAGAATTTAACAAAATAATACCTTTACACTGTGTCACCCCCCCAAAAAAACTGTGCTGGTGTTATTATTCAAGTAACTCCATAAAATTGGCCGATTTTAATAATGTTTGGCATGCAACATCACAAAGAAACTTGACAAAAATGACTATAGTTTTGGCCACCTCACCTTAATACTGTTGCTACACTACCTTGTGAATTACAGAAGTCGTAGTTTGGCTGTTTACAACAATGAATCCATACCGGGTAGCATATGCATGGGACACAGCCTATAAACTGATGCTATAAACTTTATGCTGATGATATAATTTTGTTGTCAGCTTCCATTGGTAACCTTCAAAAAATGTTAGATTTGTGTTATGTGCAGGGTTCTGCTCTGGATATTGTTTTTAATGCCAAGAAATCCTCCTTGTTTGTAACTGGTAAATGTTGCTCCCTGACTGTTGAAAGTCTTAAAATAGGAAATGACGATGTTATGTAGCATAATGATCTTAAGTATTTAGGTCATCTGTTTCAGTCTGGTAAAGTGCTTAAACCACTGTGTTAAAAGTTAGATTGAATTTTGTGGTCCGATAGCTGGGGACTTTTTTTGTTGATTTTTTTTCTACGTTTGATGGCGTTGGCCGTGTGTTGTTTTTTTTCTTGAATATTACTCTTTTATATTACGTATTAAAGTTGTACGTGTTTAAAAGTAATATTGAACGCAACATTTGGTGAGCCCGACGCGATTTATCGCACGATGTCAACAACGGCCGCAATGGCGACGCCAGACGCCATCAAAAGGAGTCGGCGCAGTTACCACACACAGTTGGTGAAGCGGATAAACGATCTCACCGCAGAGCTGTCCAGAGAGACACCGGATCAGACTGTTGTGCAGGTCAAACTACAAATGCTAGAACA
>Ga0209367_1005843_pt1 | contig 17045 bp, 14 predicted proteins | sample WorMetLIZISLAND2_FD_187412 | JGI IMG/M metagenome (GOLD analysis project Ga0209367, IMG submission 187412) | Marine gutless worms symbiont microbial communities from Max Planck institute for Marine Microbiology, Germany - Olavius geniculatus... ... | reverse complement strand
CCATTCCAGCAGCGCTTCTTCGTCACTGTCCAGTTCCTCCTTCGAACTTCTGCCTCCTCACAAGCCGCCGACCAATTCCACCGACGTCGACGACGAAGATCCGCAGAGCCATCGCTATCGTACTTTTCTGTCGACCTGTGCCGGTAAGCCGTTCTGCTTCACGGCGGGCGCTTCCTCGCTGGACGGTTCCACCTTCGAACTTCTGCCGCCAAAGCCGTCCTCTGACAAACCTGCGACCTTTTGTTCGTCTTCGAATTTCGCCGCTGCTGAGGATCCAGAAACGCACACCAATGATAGCAGCGTGTCCTCGTCGAGCTGCTCCACCAGTCAGGCAACTTGTGACAACGCGTCTTCATTGTCGAGTTCCGCCGTAGGAGATGCGCGTCCAGGGTCAGGTGGTGGGACTGCGAGCGAGGGTTCAGTGCGTGCTCCTCCAAGGCCGCGTCACGCGCACAACAAACTCGTTAGGGCCGAGTCGCTTCGTCAACAGCGTCTGGAACAACCTGTGGCCGACGCGGGACCCACAGCGGGGGCACAGGACCCCCGGGCGGGGGCTCAGGTGCCTCTCTCAGCGGCGGCCAGCGTGGTCGCGTCACTACGGGACAGATTCGAAGCTCGACGCGCTGCCGCGGTCGCCATGTCGGAACTTCCTGATAACTCAGCGGCCGTTCACTCCCCGCCGCCCCCAGGTACTACAGTTATTAATTAGCTGTGATTTTCAACTAGATTTTAGTTTTGTTTCTATCAGTTATACTTTGTCAACTCAGCCTGGCCATCCATCCGTGGGTAGGCGCTGTGAGCAGTGAGTACCAGCGAAAACAGGCATACTGCGCGAATAGTACCGTATTCGTAGTCTCGTAGTGCAAACTGGCGTCTTGTCTGGCTGAGGGCTAAAGAAATGGAGATTGGCGCCACTCTCTGAGCGTTGTGGCTGGTGGATGGCTTTAGGTTCCACGTTTTACGTTTAGGCCCCTACGTATACCGCTATTTTTGTACTAGGCTATTCATTTGCTGTATTTAAACGGATTATAATTGTAAACGGAACATTATAACGACCGGTAGCTTTAGGCTAGCACTTCTGCTGCCGGTGGTGTATTTATGGGGCCCTGCACCTGCAATTAGGCCTTCTTTGAAAGTGAGAAAGAATAATTAAAGAGAAACAAATTAATCATAAAAGGAACTGAGGAAAGGCGTTAGCCAGGCCCAATTTATTAAAATGTGTATCTGAATGTACACCCGCCCCCCCTCTTTTCACAATTATTTTAAAATATTTTAAATATGCCACAATGTGCTGTGGCTGCTGCAGTGTTTTCAAAATGAACTTGATTGATTGATCGACATTGATTGCTATTGGTTGATTGTCAGTGAGTAAGCCGGAGATTGCGCCGAAGCCCGATGTAGCGGCTGGACAGGACGTAGACACGGGGTACTCGGAGGTTGGTCGACGAGTGAAGCGCTTGCAACGTCAGCCGGCGTTCACAGAGTTCGACCTCGTCAGCGCCGCCAGCAAACTAGCCACCAACACCAACACCACGCACTCATGATTACACCTAGCCACTGACATTGGCCGGAGGGAGGCGTATTAACCATGAGGCCCTGCGCCCTGGAGTCCCAGGCACACCGCTCAGATCAGTGCCGGCGTTAGAGAGTTGGAGGCCCCCAAATACAACTGTAAGGCCCCTGTAATAGGTGTCTGGGGGCGGAGCCCTATAACGGGGTCCATGCGTCACAGATTACTGTACAGTTGTACAGTTGTAAGTAATAGCCTAGACTTGTCCACTTTGGGTAATCTTTCCACATGTTTATTCATTTTAGGCTATATTTTGAATATATAGTTTTTAAACTAGAAATTTTTTTCACACCTAGCATGAGGCCCCTGAGCATACTTGAGGCCTTCCCCGGCCGGGGTACGGGGGCCCTTCCGCCGGCTCTGGCTCAGGTAAATCCATGACAAGTAAATAACTTACTAAGCCTTTTTACTTACGATTGTTCGCCTAGGCCTATTATATGTTCAGTGGAGAAAAATATTTTTTCCTTTACTGAGCAGAACTGTAACATCACTTAGAAGGGCCCGAAGACGCCTCAAAACGCACTTTTCATGACCTACAAATTTTTACAAATATGGGAAAGAGCAATGCCCCTACCCAGACCCCGTCGCCCAATGGAAATAGGGATACCGGACCCCTCCTCACACTGCACCCCCATTCTCAATGATATTTAACTGATGACAGGCCCATTTGAAATTCTCTGCCCCAGGCGCAGATATGTTTTGGTACGCCCCTGACATACACCCACGACGCTTGGTGTCTTCAGCGACTAGGGCCGCAGTGTGCAGTGGGCGCTGAAGCAGTCCGTGCGCGAACCGGACGCCTGGCCAGCTCGATCGGCAAGCCGCAAGTAAACATTTACGCGAGATAGGCTGTATGCGTCGTTTTCTCATAGTTTTCCCATGTCCCATGGCCTTGACCTTTTAAGTTAACATAAGAACACTATAGTTACTGATGTCCTGGAGAACGTTCACACCGATTTCGGTTAGAAGTTTCGAGTTAGGCCTATGAGCCCGTACCGGACAGACGGACGAACGGACGGACGCGACGGGCAATACCCGTAACGCGACCTATTAGGACGGCCGCCGCATAGTAAGTACCTTTAGCAAAAGCTAAATGTTTTGCAAAATGTCTGTCGTATGTTAGTGCTTATTTTTATAGCGTCAGCTGTTTTGCAGATATTTTTAGACGTATTAAACCAGTCACTCTGGGATGGACTGTGCAGTGAAAGGCGACAAGTCGTTTTTTACGCTTTCAGCGCGTCTTAGCCATCGCAATTCTGTCCGTCTGTCACACGGGTGGATCAGGCAAAAACGGTCCAAGCTAGAATCACCAAATCTTCGCCTCACCATCGGCTGCCTGGAAGACTCTAGTTTCAGGAACCGTAAAGCTTTTCCATAAATTCGAAGAGGGTCACCCCGAACGAGAACGCTAAATGAGAGGGGGTGGGCAAAATTTGCGATTTTTGGCCAATAAATCGCTGCATCTCAGTAACGGTGCGAGATAAGGCCTAGGTTACTATTAATCACTAATAGGAAGTCGTACACTGACTCTCGATTGGCGCCGAATTCAATGATCTTGAACGCCAAAATAGGGGGTTTTATGAATTTTTTGGCGATTTCGGGCTGCGAGACACAATGCAAGAGTGAATTGCGCCGAAACCAATTAAAATAGACATAGACAAGCTGCGTATGAAATTTTCAGCATTGAACGTAAATTTTGACAATCCAAGTCTCGATTTTATACGTTCGAGGAATCCTGCGCATGACGGCATCAAAGAGCGGTAACTGCGTAAAAATCGCGACAAAATGGCTGGAGATGGACTGACAGTTTGCGAACAGGAACTGCTATAAGCTTTCGCGCGTCCCGTGAGCATTAGCTCAAATTTCTTGTACATTACCACAATGCTACGATGCTGCCAACTTTATATATAACTCGTGTGTGTTTTTATGGAGGCGCTGAATTTGCAAGGAAAGGAAAATGCAAGCAAAGACCCCAAAATTCGCAACCCTGTGAATTTGCAAGTAATGGACTTTGCAAGGAATGCGTATCCTATAGCCTACTGACGGACTATTTTGTGTCTATCAGTTCCGTTGGCGGCAGTATTTGGCCTGCTATACCTGTACATATCATGTGAGAGTGATTGTATTCTATTTTAAACATTTAACATAAAGCGTAGGCCTATTTAATTTCATTGGAGCATACTGAACTCCATAAGTGTAGAGGTAAACTTTACGCCTGCCAAAATTAACTATACATTCAGACCACGAAATGATTTGAACGTTTTAAATTCACTGATGATGTCAAATGTCTGCACATTTTGATATTCTGTTTCATTTGTGAAAATTCATTAACATACATTTACCGTGTGGTAAAAAATGTAGGCCGAACCTTTACTTGCAGAACAGTTTTCTTGCAATTTTCATTCCTTGCAATTTCCTTTCCTTGCAAATTCAACTTTATTTTTCCTTGCATTTTCCGTTCCTTGCAAATTCCACTCCTTGCAAAGTGAGGCAACCCGTTTTTGTAACTGAATTTCCTATTTTCTTGAGTTTGAAGACATTCAGGCAGGGCCTACTTTGAAGGAATCCCATAGAACAACAAGGCTTTTAATTACTTTCCAAACGTTTTTGCTTGATAATGAATGTTCAACTCTCAGTGTAAAAACTATGACTATTTTGAATAGTAAATTAATTTTATTGAAAAATTCGAAAAACAACCATCATAAATAATGTGAAAAATTTAAAAATAACTTAGAACGGTCATGCTTTATATCATTAATAAGTTTTAAAAAAATCTGTCTTCATAAAAAAGCGTTTGTCTTATGTTTTCGAACGTTTATTACGTAGAAGGATTTCATGTTATGGACTAACATGATGAGCAATCATTGAACTTTGCATACAGCTTAGTTACCTATTTTTCATATGCATGTACAAGTATACTTTCGACATTGTTTTTACGAGTATGTACAAGTTTGTCACTCACATTAGGCAATTTCTGATACAGCTCTAGTGTACAACAGCAGCAATTTGATATGTTCGTGCATCACTACTGTTCGTTATTGTATAATTTGGTACACTGTATGTGATAGACTAGATATGGTAGACTGCGATATCAGCAAGACCTAAATCTTGATATGAGACCAAGACTGGGGACTAAAATCGAGACTGACGACACTAATCAGATTAACAGTAAAAATAACTACAAAGGATTCATGTAGGGCATTATACCAGGGAATAGAACCACGGGTGCAAGGGGACACGTCCGCACAATGTTTTCCTCCTAACTTATTTTACATGCAAATAAATTTTTACTGTAGATCTGAGTTTTTAACAAAGTGCGAAATGCGAATAATCAGATCAATTAAAATTCCAACTTAGTTGTCATTTCAGCGTTACCGTTAGCTAGTTTTGAATTTATCACGCCAGGTGTGAAGTGTAGATCAAGGACTATCAACACTACTGGACACTTGACACAATAACAAGCTATTCTAAGCTAAGACAGATTTTCAGTCTCACAGAATCCAGTCTTGGTCTAGAAAGTAGCACTCAAGCCTTCACGGACACTAATAGACTTTTTCCAGGGTTTCAGGCTTGTTTCTTTTTTTAGTGGTTTTTTGTTTGTCACTTATTCTGTTTGGTTCTGTGCGATAGACTACATAGCTAATGTATGGCACAACGATGCTATTTACTCACTGTATCAGACTGCAACGTCAATGTAGATTTAATACTGTGCTAGTCCAATGATTTGTCGTAGCAACAGTTGTTGTTAATTATGTTAAAACAAACAAACTGTTTCATGCAACTGTTCATCTTTACTCACATTCATTTCAAACTAAAATGCAACTTATGTTGAAAGACTTTGCAAAAACTTTTATCAACTTTTTTGCTGTCAGTGAAATTGACTAAAAATTAGCCAGTTGAACAAAATTTGAAAGTAGCAATAGTGGTAAACAGCTAAAAATGTTATTGCTGTTTTTAAATAGTACATTAAATAGATCTAGGAAAATACTACTCTAATACCAGAAAAATATAAACTATTATAAACAGTTGGTCAAATACCTTCAAATTATTTCAACAGTACAAGTGACAATGAATTAGACTAGGGCCCTCGCCTTGACTTCAGTATGCTATCACAGTCCTTAATTTGAAAAAAACAACAACTGGCGATACTATCAATCAAAGCACTGAAATCAAAACGCCATGCATCATGCCAGAATGCTATGGAATGGAGAGGGGAAGAAGAAGGGGACTCGAGTGTCCAGCAGGTTTCAGGACAAAGCTCCAGCTGAAAACAACATGGTTTCATGCAATTTATGCCTGAGAAATGCATCTGGTGTTTTTGCCATGTGGAACCTCGGCAATGCGACTGTTCTAATAGCATACCAACGTCATGAGAACAAGGAATGCTGGTACGGCATATTGCCTCCAAAATAAGTGCTGGTATGCTGTACCGGACAACAGCACAAGTTAAGCTTTGTGCTATCAGCATGCTTGACCACGTTATCTGCAGACTCAGCAACCACGGAGCAGACTACAGTAGACCAGATGCTGCTGTTTCTGATAATGCCAATATAAATATCACCGATCAGTCAATGCAGTCCTGTTAATGCCATGTTCATCTAGCAGTCTCTCAAGTTGCTCAAGCTTCACCTGCAACTTCCGATATTCCTGCAAAAACACAGTGGACAATTTGCATCAATCAGATGACAATAGATGCCAGTTTAGTACACAAATATAAAAAATTCTGTAAGCCTTTATTCTATTTGTGATGTAAGTTAATAAAAAGACCTTTTGGCCTGTGAAGCTAGCCTATATTTGTCTCAACATGCAACCGCAGAAACAGGTTATAGAAAATCATGGAATACATATCACAGAGACAAAACACAAAAACAACAAAAACAATGGATGATATAAAACAATTGTAAAACTAGCTTGCATTGCCTTACAAAAGGTCACAAATATGCACAAAGGTTAAGAAACTGACCATTCGACACTGGTACAGAGTGTCAAAGGCGTACGGATTCTGTATGTTGTCCTGGATGACGTTATTAACAGCAGCCTCAGCCTGCAGTCGCCACTGGGCATCAGATGTCTGCAAGCCAGCACGAATGAACAGCTCACGGAGGCGCTTCATGTAACCCTACAACCACGGCAGCATCGGGCTGGATAAACAAAAGGTGAGTCTAAAATCAACTGAATGGAAATATCAGCGTAGTTCAGTTTATTACAGTTATATTGCACACAGACTGTAACAGTCAAACGAACTGGCAATTTAGTGCACTCCATTTCAGTTTATTTTCAGAAGAGTACAAAGCAGTTTCAGTTCAGTTCTGTTGCATTGTACGTGCTGTAAGAAGCAAACAGCCCAGTGCCAATAATCAATGGAAAAGAATCCTAATGGAAAAGAATCCTGCATGACTCACCATCCACAAAAAAACAAATCTTCATCTAAATCGGACTACTTCCTTCTTGGACTTGTGCAAAAAATTAGTCAAAAATCCATTCGTAACTTGTGAGTAACCTTGCAAACAGGCCGACCCTGCTACATAACTTCCACCATTCTCCAGGAGAGGTAACATTTAACGAGACCAACACTAACAAGAGGCAAGTGTAAGTGCAGTTTCTGCCAAGGTTGAGACACCAAGGCACATAAAAAACCCACTGGGTCTTATTGGGCAAACCCACCTAAAAACTACTAAAAACCCACGGCAAAACCCACCTTAAACGTAGTCCATTTTCCTTTGTTGTAGCACTAATAATGATATAACATTATTTTATTATGGTAAAGTGTTTTAAAAGTTTTAACCTTCGAATTTGGACTGCAAATTTTTGAGTATTTATCTGCCGTGGATAGTAACTAGCAGTGGCTGAAACCCCATGAAACTTTCCCCCCCAAAAAAAACCATCAGAGCGAGCCAAATAAAAAACCCAATAAAACTCACTGGGTTTGTTTTTTTTCTAAAATGGCTTTTAAACTCAAATTTCTGCTCAGCTGTTAGTGAAATAAAATACGATGATGACGGTAATGATGATGATGATGATGATGATGATGATAAAGAACAAGGAAAACAATCCAAGTTTGTGAAACCTGTTGTGTGAAAATGTTTTGAGTGTTAAGTCCTTCAAGCTGATCCCAGGCATCTTGCAGTGCATCGCTGAGAGTAGGGAAGACCAGCATAGAGTCCGGATGACAGACGAGTGGTGTTGATAGTTGGACCACGTACTGACAAGTTTGTGGCTCGGTCACATCAATGATCTCAGTACGATTACCACACACCAGATACACCTTAGCAATGACACATTCACACTGAGCTCCAGACTTCTGTTCAAACTGGCCCAGGCCCATAGCCAGTTACGGGGCCAAATCCATCTCCCCTTCACAAACCAGCAGCCCCATCCCCCTTAAGTAACAACAAGAACATACGTATAGCTAGTTGTAAGAACACAACTAGAAAATATTGTAAAAAACAGACACAGACAACAAACTGTAAGACATAGCTCTGAGGGTTACAGAGAATCCAACAAGCTAAAATCTAGCAGGGAGCAATTCCCACCTACTATGACACCAATGTACACAGTGCACACCTGCAAATAGCACGTGACTCTCCACGTAGAGCATTCTGGCTGCAAGCCTCAATTGGCCCACAATGTTGAGGTGGTACTTATGCAAACTGTCATCTGCCATTCCTCTTACTCAGCAAATGGCATCATAGTGTTATACTTCATCACAAAATATGTGGATTTGACTGGTCTAAATCAGTGATGAAGTCCATACTCCATAGGCTATATGTGTAGTCAACTATTAATCTGATCATAAGGGCCTGTCAGGTTCGAACACTTTCCTTTTCAAAATAAACTTTTATTAAAACGTATTTACAATACTAAAAAAATAATAACAACATAATTAATGTAAACAAAATCACTGTTCACATGCCATTACTGTACTTCTCTAATCAGCCCGGCGATAAACTCCGCCCTATAACAAAAAATGTCTCAAACTCAAACTTGACGACGAAAAACACTGACAGGGCCTACGCAGTGCAAGCTGCAAAACAAACGCTGTACAAGCAGTACAAAAGTACAAATCATGAAAACATCCTATGCAGCAATTTATTCAAATTCCGCCAAAGCAAAATTGCCGACCTTCGTTTGCCGGTAGCTGGAGCCGCAAGAATCACCGTCGGTCATCTCCATTGCAACAAATGTGTTGTTATCAATGATCCATTCCTTCCAGACTCTGAAACATAATCAGACAAGAGGCAATGCTAGGCTATCATTGGAAAAAAATTGCCAGAAATGAACGAGTTAGAAGCATTCACCTCGACCACATCATGTACTTAGCAAAGCAGTTGCAACAGACCATCAACAATTTCATGTAATATAACAAAACTGATAAAAAAGCAGCTATTATTTTGTGCGCGTGAAATTTACTCACCCCAGAACGCCGCTGTATGCATTCCAGCGTAGTGTCTGTTCATGCTGAGTGATGTTGGCAAATGGACAAAGCTCATATTTGTACCTACAAGAAAAGTCTCAAATTCTCAGTCAAATACGACCCATAAAATTTTAACTGCAGTCTGTCTGCTTGTGTGTCAGAAAGATTATTTCAAAAGTTATGAGCATACTTTAGTCAATCAGTTAGTTGATTTCTTTTGATGAAATTTTCTGGACAGGCAATGCATAGACCAAAGAATAATCAATTAGATTTCAATGGCAATTTGGATCTCAGTATAGATCAATAAAAGAAATAACTACAGAAAACTGTAGTTCATCAACAGACATCAGTAATGATTCAAAATCAAAAGCAACCAGTTTTCAGTCCCATATTTCTTATTTAACTACATTCCAGGTGCAAAATGCACCACACCTAAAGAAAGAATTCAACTTCTATGCGAGATATATTCAGGAAAAAACTAAGAACAGTGTGGCACAATTGTTTCTACTTAACTCATAAAAACAACATCACGATCAACTATTATTTTTCACAATACACAAAAGCATGATACTGACTCTCCAATAATCTTTGTATAGCATTTGTTGTACAAGTTGTGCAGATGTAGTGGTCCTGTAAAGTTTGACGACTTTACTCGTGTTTTCAACGATGGACTGTTTGGCAGCTGGTGGTAGATGGGTACATTTGCACTGTAATACACAACAGTGTGCAACAAATAACCTACAGAAATACTAATAACTACCTGGTAAATACATTTAAAACTAAGCTTATATACTGCTCTGTACACCATGTACAGACACACCTTCTGCACTGGCACACTGGCATTCCCGCTCTTCACTGTTACAGTGAGTGACTCAACAAGTAGTAAACCATATAAACCATGTATAGATACAAATAATGCTGAATACCGCTATAATAATGCTACAACTGAAAACAAAATGTGCCCAGGGCATAGTCTGCAACACACAGCAAAATTAACACATTGCAGTGCAACGTGAATAACAATGTCCAAGAACTATACAAACCCATAGTTAGTCGGCTCATCAACAATCTTCATGTGAACCATGTTGCTCGCTGTAAAAAATGTCACACATTTACATAATTGTGCTGTCACTGCTGTTGCTGGCGCGAAGAGCACTATGATGAACAGTCAACAACTTCACTGTCTCAATGCAAGTCCTCACTCATCAGTAGGATCAAGATCCATTTACGAGTAATGTCGTACAGGGCCTTCTTGTAAACATTTAAAAATTCACACGGTACACTACAGTAAGTTCGTAAAGTGTTTGTCATAGTTTTTAGCAGAGATGTGTGGATCCTGAAATTTTTGAGTCCATGTCAGTCCGCAGATTTTGACCAAGGATCCGTTGTCAATCCGCGTCCGCAACAAAAGACAAATAGTCGATCAGAGTCCATCTGCGTCTGCACTGAATAGACCTGGCTCTAGTCATTAATACGTAATGTAGGCCACTAAGCGCCTAGGCCTATAGCAGATTACAATTTACCAGTACCAGTGCTACTGTGCTACGCACGTCTCAACACACACCACTTCCATCCGTTTTTAAATTTTATTAGGAAAAAATACACTCGTCACAAAACAGGAACTGTGTCAGTTTGTGTACGCAAATTTCATCACAAAACAAGACCTGCATCCGTCCGCATCCGCAGAAAATCCTGCGGATTTGGATCCGCGGACTGATGCGTCCGCAGTCTGCACATATCTCGTTTTTACGCGCGAAAGCAGCTATTGCTTTCAGCGCGTCTTAGCCATCGCAATTCTGTCTGTCCGTCTGTCACATGGGTGAAGAAGAAGATTCCGCATAGACCGAGGTCCGTTGCGTGGGAGCTCATCCCCTTTACAGTGCTTTGAGCCGGCAAGGGCGAAGCTGGCGCGATGGCACACCTGCCTGCAGGCAGTCACCCACCGCAGTACTACGCCCAATTAAGCTAGCGTACAGATGGCCGGCTCAAGTTAACAGCCAGCGCCTTTAACTGACTGGGTCAGTATACTAGCAGTCCTGGCCACAGGGGCTACTGGTGCGCAGAACTCGCCGTTTATTCCCTAGCGATGGGCGTGACCACTGCTAGTACTCATTTTACCATCCCACGGAGGATAGAAGGCTGAGTCGACCTAGTTGGCTGGCTCCGTGCTGTAGACAGTCACCCATCTAAGTACTAACAGGGCCCGGCGTACAGTAACTTCGTTTCATCCGAAACGCTTTACCAACTACGCCATGCCACCAACACGAGTGGATCAGTCAAAAACGGTGCAAGCTAGGATCACCAAATCCTCACTGTCGGCTGCTTGGAAAACTCTAGTTTCAGGAACCGTAAAGCTTTTCCATAAATTCAAAGGGGCGCTAAATGAGAGGGGTGGGCAAAATTTGTGATTTTTGGTTAATAAGTCGCTGTATCTCAGTAACTGTGTGAGACAGGGCCTAGGTTACTATAAGTCACTATTAGGAAGTCGTACACTGGCTCTTGATTGGCGCCGAATTCAATGACCTTGAACGCCAAAATATGGTGTTTTATGAATTTTTTGGCGATTTCGGGCTGCGACACAAGTCTATATCATTCATAAGGTGGAACCACGGAACTATCGTTATGTGCTCTTTGGCATGACTGTAATAAATGTGTTGTATTTTATCCCAAATTCCTGCAAATCTAACTCAAACAGTGACAGAAATTTTCGTTGTACGATTTCGTTGTATAGTGAGCGCAATAATTTATTATTTAGTACATTTCTGATGCACAGTATTTGGTGAAATGACTTGCATATCTTACAGCGAAATTTGTGATAATTTGTTCGATAGTGCCGCCACCTTGGGAATTGGTTTACAATGCCCAGCATTAACTAATGCTGATTGATTGCATTGATTGACTTGTTATATTTTTACGCGCGAAAGCAGCTACTGCTTTCATCGAGCCTTAGCCATCACAACTCTGTCCATCCGTCTGTCTGTCCGTCTCTCCGTCACATGGGTGGAACAAGATAGAGCCTAGGTTACTGTTAATCACTAACAGGAAATCTTACACTAGCTCTCAGTACAACTATACTTATTTAGACCAGCTTCGTATTTCACCAGTGAAAACTACTCGTCGAGTGCTACAAAGTTAAATGGGGCATAAGGGAAACCGCTGCCAAACCAAATATGGCGTTGGCAGATGTCTGTGGTCTCTGACTGCTTTTCTAGTTCTACCTATTTCAGTCACTTTTGGAGCAACATTAAAAGAAAAAAAAACAACAAACTTTAACCGAAACAATTGTAGGCCTACCTTATGCAGCCAGATGACAAAGCGCACCGCATCATTCATATCAGCAGTCGGCCAGAACGACATCGTAATGCATGCAGCACTATTAGACAAATTATAAAAACGCAGCACTATCTACCTAAACGCTCCACAGTTGCCAATATTCGCACTGGACGCTATAACGCACGCCATAACAGACAAAGCACGTTTCGTCTAGACAGTCCGACTGACCGCCAACGAAGCGCATGTGATCGCCTGATCACGCTAAACAGGCCATGAAGGTCATTGTCTGAGACCCACTTTCGGCAGAGAAATGGAATTTTCGCAATAAAAACGCCTATGTTGCACGCCTGCGCCCGAAAATTTTGCTACTTCCCGTTACTTAAGCATGACATAATAAGAAAAAATAAACAAACTGCTGAACGTCTATTACATTAGCGTTAACGTTTACCTTAAATTTTATAACCGGTCATCAAAAGGTAACTAACACTATTCGCCAAGATGTTAACTAAAAAACATGCATAAGAAAAGTCACTCTACTGATACACATTACTGTCATATATGTACACAGCCGTTTAAGGTGGCGTAGTTATTCTAGACAATTACCGTGGCTGAGTACGATGGGTAAAAAGCGGATGTCCTCCGCATCGACATCCGTCTTTTACCCGTTGGCACATCCGCAGATCCGCACATCCTCCTTTTACCATCGTCCGAAAAACAACCAGTTAGAAAAAGATCAACTTAAACATTTACCGTCGACTAACAGCATTAGTATCCAAACTAACGAAATAAACAAGATTAAGTGCAACTTCAACATCACAGCATCTATCGTGAAATAAACTAGTATAGGAAATTAGCAATAAAAAGAGCATAGAAGATCGCAGGGGGTGTGTCCAACATAGAGAGAAAAAAATTAAACATTGATAACATAAAAATTTACAGAAAAACTTGAACTTGAACAAACAAACATCTAAAAAAATACCTGACGTTATTAACTTACATTTTACAAATACAAACAGTTAATTACAAAAATTGCAGCCTGTCGCCAAGCAAAAGGCAAAAGAACATGATTACTTACTTGTAAATGTTGTAGTTGATACATTGCCGTGCACGATACAGTATCGTATACCATTTTTTTGTCATTTTGATATGTTGACCCATCCCTAGATTCAACCGATTACCGAAAGTGGGTGTGTCGGAGTTTGTAAACAAAAACTTATAAGGCTGTTTGCGTCACGAATGTGGTTTGCGTATACTTACGAGTGTACAAAATAATAATGTGCTTCGTTTTGATATAAGTGTCATACGTTGATTTGGTCATTTTCTTATTTACTGCTGTAAAAATATAACAGTTGGATTTGATGAACATTTACGTTAAATTGTATTAGGCATGCTGCCGCTGTTTTATTATCGCTCAAGCTCGGTGTTATTGTCAGTGTAGATCTGCACTGACAAGTGACTGATTTTGGTAAAAATGTATATAACAACCGCCACCCCAGATTGCTTCAGAAGTGACTAAAGTAGCTAGAATTAGTGTTGTTATGCATGTTTCAGACTAATTTAATAATGGGAAACTGCAAATAATTGACTATTGAGACCCAAGAACAAAGTTCAATTTTTGGGTGAATTCCATCATTCCAAAGAGGGTTTTTTGATGGGGCCTATAAAGAAAAAAGGCGCTAAGTCTTTTGGGGGAAAAATACGAAAAAACAGATGAGTGGCGCCACCTGGTGAATCAAAGATGTACTAAATGCAATAATTAAAAAAAATAACTTTATAGCTGAATAATCCGCATCTACAACACATAAAACTAGCCAAAACAGCTTACTACCCCCCCCTACCGAATGAATATTGTACTAAAGACATATTTTAAAAAATTAAATAAACAAAGTAACCAGCAATTTCCACCACTAATCAATATCAAAAACCCCCAAAACACCCAAATCGAACTGGCACCCCCTTCAGCATACTGCAGACACTGAATAAGCAGCATAATAAAATAAACAACGAAGGAATTGATATTATTGTTTCTCCTTACACAAAACCCATATTTATTCTCGGGTACCACTATGTCACTCAATTGCAGTTTTCCGTAATTAAATTAGTTTGAAACATGCATAACAGCACTAATTCTACCTATTTCAGTCACTTCTGAAGCAGCATTGAAGAAAACAAATAACAAACCAGCCTACCTTGTTCAGTCGAAAAAGTAGCCTGACGCACTGATAATAGACCGACTGCCTTTCACCCAGAATGACGAACGCACTAGAAACGCTGCGTACAAAACTGCAGCATCATGCAGCTGCATGACCGACAACATTAACTTTATCGTCACAAACTGCCACCATTGTCAAACTTGAAACTATATCAAGTGCCAAACCGCAACAGAAGCACATGCTTATGCAACGCTCTAAACAAACTGACATCGCCAAGTTACCTGACGTAATCACGTGACCACGCGTATAGATCAGCGCTTGGGCCGGCATACTCAGATGTTAGTAAATAACATCTGGTTACCACCTGTTTGGAAGCAGGTTTTTTCCCTACTTATTTTTTTCACCAACATGAACAAACTAACATGACAGCTATAGCGACACCTAGCAAGATTTGAGAACAAAAACAACGGATCAATATTTGTATAGAAAAATAGATAAAGTCCAACAAAGTCACGTATAAATGAGATCTAATATTAATGTATGAAATGAATATCGGCGTGCAATTTACAGCAACAATTCGACACCAGTATGTCTAATGCTAGTCAGAATTTGTAACAAAAACAGCCATTGTCTAGCGGTTATAATATACACTAGTACCCTGATTTCTGCTGACATGGTGCAATGAATTAGATTTATTTCTGTATTTTTTAAATTTGTGTTTTCAGTATGAATACAAGTAATGAAATTATGTTGATTGTGGTTCATTTTTCTCATCTTATATTCTGGTTGTATTTTACAGGCTTTTGCCCACAAATAGCCTACTTGTATTAAAGCTGGGTGACATAATATTCTTGCAAACAGGATAGGAATTTCTTTATACGGTACACAAAGGGGTGCTTTAATAACACGGTCATACTGACAATAGCCTAGAAATCAGTCACTTGTCAGTGCAGATCTACACCGGCAATAACATTTATGATCGCTCAGTTGTGCGCACTGTTGGTTATTGTTATTTCAAGTGAAAATGTTTTTGACTGTAAATGAATGAGTGAATTCAGCATAGCACATATGGAAAATATTTTTTAAATGTTTGGGACTATCAGAGTTTGCGGGAAGTTTTTATTCACATTGTTCACTGTGTTCTGATGTTTACATTTAACCAGTTGGATGTCAAACTACTTTTCGATGCTATTGCAAAGCTATCCCACTCAAATTTTAAGCCTAGCCTTAACACTGAGTTTAACGCTATCCTTAGGCGTAACCGTATCTCTACACTTAACACTAACCCTGACCCTAAACTTCCCCAATTTTTAACCCTAGGGCTAGATTGTTATGTGAAACTTCCTGCTGTGGAACGTTTTTGATTGCGTGTTATTCTTTGACTATGGATGTAAGCGATGTTTCTGCAGTTTTGCAAATAGTCTGGTTTTTATATTGCAGTAGCTGAAAATGAGTAAGCAAAGAGGAAAGGGAGGTCAAAGAAGCCATCGACATAAAGACAGGAGAAAACGTTGCGATGAGGCTGAACAACACAGCACAAAATTTGATGAAGAAGCTTTTCTCAGGGACATGGAATCTGCTTTAGATCGTATGTTTTTGTACTGTTGTTTTAATTCTGTACAGTAGCTTAGTTTTGATGATGTTACATCATTTGTTAACCACATTTTATACTATGAGTTGAAACGATAGAGTTTTGTACTCAGCTTGCAAGCATAGACCACAGGTGACAATAAGCTCATTGGTAGTTTGCTGTTGCTGCTTGCCAGGCCTGCAGTGCATCACTGCTTTTAGCCAGTATTAAGTATACTGCTTGGTGATAAGAAGCATGTGTATGTGAACATGAACACTTTGTCCATTGTTTTTATGGTTCCAGTTCACATGATGGAAACAATACAGTTTAGTAATTAGTTGTGAAACGCAGTTGATATAATACCACAAAATTGTGAGGGAGATAAAAACAGTCTGATTTGTAAACAAACAAATGTAAAAAATCAATGACGAAAACATACGGAATACAAAGGTTATGGTACAAAAGTGTCATCTATAGTCTGCAAATCTGTCAAGTTGAATTGATATGGATATATGAGTTGCAGATAGGGTTTCCAACCTGGGTTAACCCGAACCCGAAAACCCGGGTAACCCAGAGTTTTTTCAAACCCAAAAACCCGGGTTTGGAGAGCTTGTAAACCCGGGTTTTTGGGTTTGAATTTTGACCTACATTATGTTTAATTACACGTTAAAATAACTCGGCAGAATACGCAGTGGACGCTGTCAAACTGGCTTCTCGCAGATCTATCAATAATCAATAATCTGTACCTTGCCGCCGTTGCGTTACGTTTTGTGTGCGTAGGCGGATGTGTTAAAACGCCTTTGGCGTGGTCGGTTAAGTTAAGATGCAACTGAGTGGACTGACAAGCCGTTTTTCACATGAAAACCTTCGCTTAAACGACGTCAGCTTGATGGACAACGAACGTCCATCATGCTGACGTTGTTTAAGCGAAGGTTTTCATGCGAAAAACGGCTTGTCAGTTGCGTCTTAACTAACCATGCCAGGGACGTCTTAACACATACGTTCCAATCAAAGGGTTAATATAGTGACTGCATATAATTTTGCGGTAGACTAAGACTAGTTTTA
>Ga0209367_1005842_pt1 | contig 17046 bp, 6 predicted proteins | sample WorMetLIZISLAND2_FD_187412 | JGI IMG/M metagenome (GOLD analysis project Ga0209367, IMG submission 187412) | Marine gutless worms symbiont microbial communities from Max Planck institute for Marine Microbiology, Germany - Olavius geniculatus... ... | reverse complement strand
AATATGTATAAGTCCATATTTATGTTGATTCTCATATATTTGGTCTATATATTACACTTCGCTCAAAATTATACTGTTCTGAAGTTATTTCAATTTATATAGGGCATTTCGAGCGATGGCCATTGTTGTCAATGAAGCGTGATAGCTATTATGTAATTGGTCGTCAAGGAAGTGCTGTCGTCACGTGATTGAAATTAGCCAATGGCAAGCGTGGTTACAATTAAGTCTGTCACTTAGCTAAGTGATGTGCGGATTGTGTTGGTGCAACGGAATCGATTTAAGTAGCCGGTTAAGTATCGCTTAAATTTAAGTGGTACTTAACTAAGTACGTACTTAAAATTGGTTGGCGCAACTGGCCCTAAATGACACAGGTCTAGATGCTGTAAGCAAGTGAAACGCTGTGCCAGTTTACCTCGACGTTAATGCGGTTTCCATTGAGAATGTGTCCGTTGAGAGATCGTATTGCCTGCTGGGCCTCTGCCTCGTTCTCCATGTGCTGGCAACAATAGACAAAACCAGTAGAGTTACTGCTGTCATTATGGCCCATTTATACACCGTGTTCAGAAAAAAACACAGACTCATGTGGAAAATGGTCAGATTTCCACAAAATTTTCAGGGAACGTTTAGAAGGAAACAAGTATTCCACCGGTAAAAAGTTAGATATTCTTTGCTACTTGTGACGTCATGCTGACAGCATATTTCTATGTTTGTAAATTATGGGTTTTACCATTGAAAACAAAACATCAATAAAAATGCTTGCGAGTCAGAAAGAATTCTGGAGCAGCAAGTTTGTGAAAATGTTTCCAGACAATACACAAACAATTAAATATTAATGAAATAAAATGCTTAAATAAAAAAAAAATTGACGTGACCGGCATTATCAAGCTGTTTGACAGATGGCGGGCAAGTGGTCATACACGTGGTGATGCAGTGTGCGTATGCCTGCCAGCATCAACAAAGTTGAGGATCTCACACTCAGCCAACAGGATATACTATGAAAACAGTTGACAATGAAAAACTGTGTGACAGATTAGCATATTTTAGAGTTCAGTCAACACAATGACCAATTGAAGTGTTTTAGCATTTCATCAATGTCTGCCTTCAACGGTAAAACCCATAATTAACAAACATGGACATATGACGTCAGCATGACGTCACAGGTAGCAAAGAATAACTAACTTTTCCATTAATAGAATACTTGTTTCCTCCTAAACATTCCCTGAAAATTTTGTGGAAATCTGGACATTTTCCACGGAGATATAAAAGAAAATGTGAGTGGGTGTTTTTTTTCTGAACACAGTGTATAGTCAGAATATAAAGTACAGCTGGTAAGTTGTAAAGATGTTTGACTGTCACAACATGATGTTGCATGTAGCAAGAGTGCATTTGGCCCCAATGATTGCCATTCAAGAGACATACATGCAGCATGTCGCAAATGCCAAACTGAGAAGTACCACAGGCTGCTACGGTGGCTCCAGATTGGTGCACATGGGAAGGCTTTAGTTCTTCAGCCACCTAGTCAGTAGAAGGTCATACAAAGACCACCACCACAGGGTCGTGGTAGCTGAATGAGCAACACTCCTGCAGGATGAAGAAGACCGAGAGGACGTGCTTGTGATACATGGTTGCGAACCGTGTCCCAGGACAAACTGACATAAGCAATATCACCTGGATGGTATTAGCACTAATACTACTACAAATACTACTCTTTACAAGTAAATGTGACTTCTTTTATTGTATAAGTAAACAATCTCTAGTCTTCTGTTATACTTTGAATGGGAAAACTGTAAAATTAAGCAAGTGCACACTTACAACAAATCCGAAGCCACTGAGAACGTCAGCTTCGGTGACGCGGCCATAGCACTCAAACAGTTCACGCAGCGACTCGCTCGTAGTTCCATCGCGAATGTTACCGACAAATATCTTTGTCGTCCCAAGTCTGGTAACCAAAAAGAACAATAATGTTTAATCTTAAGAAATACATCAGATTACAATTTGTCGACAATTCGCCAACTGTTGTTACCTTCCTTGGGAAGGTTTCAATTCACTGCTAAATGTGGGTGAAGTATACCACCTAGATATTAGGAAGTTAGTAGGGCCCCTCGACTCATCAGCTTGAAACATTCTTTTATGATACATAACACTAGTAATGCTGTTGACATCTGATACAAGAACATAAAGGGTAACTTGAGAGAGTAGTTATATGACTTGAGAGAAATAATTGAAATTACCCGAATTAATAATGAATACCGAGTATAACATTAAGACAGATTTATTCTGAGTGTGACAATGATAGTATCAGACATGATGCCAAGAAATTATAGTTAAGATAGTTTAATCTACTGCAAGAACTATAACTTGCAGTAGCGTGGCATAGTTGGTAACGTGTTTCGGCTGAAACGAAGTTACTCTACACCGGGCCTGGTTAGTACTGCAATGGGTGATTGCCTGCGGGCAGGTAAACCATCTAGATGCGAAGCCTGCCAGCTATGTTGACTCAGCCTTCTACCATCCATGGGATGGTAAAATGAGTAGTAACTCATTTACATGGGTTACGGAAGGTGGGGATCTTGGTACAGCTGACTGGGGGTGCCTAGCCGGCCGCTGCGCCAGCCTGTGTCTGCAGGCTGCACACAGCGGTCGTGCGGCAGGCGGCTCTGGTTAATGACGAAAGCGCACTAGAGGCGTGTTTGCGACGATGCGCTATACAAATTGACAACCTTTACCTTTTTACCTTTGAAAAGTAAAAATGCAGCAACTGCATTGTTGATGAGTGAAACTAAGTAAAGAAGTAACTGTGATGAACGTGTTGACCGCCAATACATCCAATAATTACAATGTGGCAGAAACAGGACCAAAAACACAATTCTTTGGTTAATTATACTGCACATAGGCTAACAGAATGTGGATACCTAAGCCACAAAAAGTGCTGTAAACACTGATGGCTTCAGTGAATAGGATGAAACTAATAGGGGCAAGAACAATCTAAAGCAGTAGTGTCAGGAAATTTTCAGCAAGACATAATACTGAATGAACAGCTTAAATGTGGACACTTGCATAATGTACCTTGCAACAGACTTCTTCTTTCCTTGAGTGTTAGCTGTTGACATCTAACACACACAATTTCACACTTGAGCACTGAAAAAACCTAAAATCAATGGAGTATAAAGCCTCCTCGATGCATCAAGCTCACAGCCCTAGTGAAGAAAAACGCTTAGAAGCCAAAGCCACTACAGTAAATACTAAATTACATATTTTGAAAGAAATTATTAAGAAAATCAAATATACACTATCACCAAAAATCATTCTAATTTCTGACATACTAATTTATCAAAATCCAAATATCACATTACTTTGAGAACAATAGAACTGGTTCCATTCAACCTTTAGATGGCAATAAATGACGGACTGCAAAAAATGGCTAAAAGTAAATAAAAAAACTGGATTTGCTATATTAATTCTTAAAGCTTTTCTGTTAATTCTTTGCCAACATAAACAACGATAGTAGAATTACACTGGAAGTTTTACCTACGAACAACTAATGCTCGTTAAGTATCAGTTTTAAACATTCGTCAGTCAGTAACTTAAATAACTTCCAAAAATTATTCCAACCTAAGTTAAAGACAAAGAAAAAACCCTGAAAGTGAAATCATACCGCCTAGATATTAGGAAGTAATGCAACAGCCACATCCTGCATGGCAAAACTGTATATGAGATGACGGAATCAAAACAAATCTTATGATGCACCATCATAAATCATATAAGTAAGTAAGTAAGTAAATGATTTATAAAGCACCAAAGTCTCAGAAAGAATCAGGGCGCATAAAAAGAATCAGGGCGCATAAAAAGAATCAGGGCGCATAAAATACAACACGTTTTTTAAAATAGAACAGTTTGACAATTCGACAAAACGACATGTATCTGCCATAATCACAACAACGTAGTGCAGAAAAAATTGTCATGTATTGTGTGGACCTCGACATTGAGACGGTTGCCGTTCAGCATGCAGCCATTAAGCTCCATGATGGCTCTCTTCGCCTCATCCTCCATCATCATGTGCTGCAAAACACATCACACAACAAAGAACATTATTAGTATCATCATCGTCATCATTTTTATTGTATAAACGATATCCACAAAAACAACAAATTAACAAGAACAAATCAAAAGCTAAAAAAAGCTTATATAAGGACTTGCCCCTAATCAGATATATCAATTTACACGTATGACAAGCAAGAGTTGACAATAAAGTTTGAAAAAGTAAAATTAAGCCTATAGTCCTTAGAAGCAAGCCACTTGGCCATTAAAAATGCATGGAAATCTGTGTTATTATCAACCAGACGAGGGGTCTCTAACTCGTCTGGATACTTTGGCCATATTGCTGATGGTTTAACAACGTTTTTTTGTTTTCAAATTAAAATCCAGACTGAGACTGAACAAACTAAACAGATAAGCAGACCTGTAGTGTGACCTATTAAGATGGTCCTGCAATAATGATCCCATTCCCATCCAAGCTATCCAAAAATACTTCCATTAGTATAAATTCACTAGTCAAAGAAATCAGAAGTGTACAGTGTACGACTTACAACAAAGCCATAATTTCCGAGAACATCGCACTCAGTAACGCAGCCGTATCTCTGGAACAGCTGGAGCATGGAGTCTCGACTCGTGTCGACGGCAATGTTACCAACAAATATTTTGGTTGGCATCGTTGCGGCAGCTGCAACCATCAGCAAAACAACACACACTGCTACTGATACTCTACTATGTATACTGGACTACTTTCAGTTGTTGTTAAACCAAACTGCTTCTCATGAGTTAATCTCTATGCTGAAATGTAACTTCTGTTAATAGTTTTAAGACTGACCCAGCTAAATCCTAGTGTAGTCAAGATGTTTATTACAAATGTGACATTGCTGGCACTAAAAACTGCAGTGTTACAAATAAATACTTCATCTAATAAACTGACAAAAAAGTCACAAAAAAGAACAGAGGGACGAAAGCATGCATTTGATACTTTGATATGATGTGTAAAATGGGCGAAAATGATGCATATGAAATGCGAAGTAAGGTTTCAGTAATCAGTAATGTAGATAAACGAATGCAGGCACAAAGTCCCTCTATATCCGTATCACGATATAACTGATTGTACTAATAATCTAATAACTTTTTTTGATAAACTCCGATCTGTCTCCAGTTGTAATTAATTCAGTGGTCCAATCATGCAACTTCTTGTTGTGCCCCAAATCTATTAAGGCACACTTTACATAAAACAATAGACTATACATCAATTAGCCTAGTTCTTAGCCGTCAATGTGGTGCAATAAATTAGATTTCTGTATTTTTTGAACTTGTGTAATTAAAATATGTTGATTGTGGTTCATTTTTTCTCACCTTATGCATTTACATTTAAATTCTGAGCTGACACAGTTTGAGAGACAGTATAGAAATATCAGTGCCGGATTTCCTATAATTATTGACTTATCAGTCACTTGTCAGTGTGGCCTGCACTGACAATAGCCTTGGAATGATCCATTTGTCTGTGCGGATAGGCACTGACAATAGCCTAGAAATCAGTCGCTTGTCAGCGCAGATCTACACTGACAATAAATTTACACTCAATCATGTCACCACGCAATCTTCTGTATTTTAGTGTAAGTTTAAAAAAGTTTACTGTAACTTAACGGAATTAAGCAGTAATGCGGCATGTCGTCACCCGCGCGCTATCAAAACACAACAGCATAGCTGGGCATGACGATGTATAAACAGCGTGCCATCGACAGCAGTGTGCTATAACCGTTATACCTTCAAAAAAATCGATCACGCAGTCAAAATTAATGACATCGTTATAGAAACAAAATAGCAGGTTTACCTTGGTAAAACAAACGAATTTATTGATCACGATTACAAAATAACAACGCAACAAAGCATCAAATACGGCAAATAAAAATATTCAAAGAATATCTATCCTGAGGTGAAAGACTTGCACTATGATGATAACTAAGTAAGTAACACTTAAACGTGAACTTAACGTCGCTCCCCAGTCTACCTCCATTCTCCATCCACTTGCTTAGCTAAAAAATCTCACAAACCGTAAATGAAAGCGACTGATTTTGCATGTGAAAATAGCGATGCATTGTTATCAATATTCTAGATAGAATGGCAACTTGAAAAAATAATAGCAATAAAATTAATCAAATTTGTGATGCATTGGGCATTTTTAGGCTTAGTGATTGCAATCCCGAGATTGGATTCTCAATCCCAGGATCCGAGATTGAGAAATTTGTAATCCCGGGATCCCGTTTCGAGATTAGACTTATAGATTGGTAGTTATTTTGGTATCCCCGGTTGACTTATTTTATGCATACGAAAGATATATCCGAACTGTAGATAGAGAGTGACAGTGATTGTCTAAATACAAATTTCCGGTGACAGCACGAAGTAGTAGGGCCTACTCTAGCGCTCATGAAATATTTTATTTACCAGACGGCTAAAATTGTTATTTTTGTCATTTAACTGTGTGAATGTGTCTGAGACAAATAAACGTTCTCTCTCTCTCAACCCCCTAACACACCGTCAAATTATGTTCTGAGGGATCAGCTATATACTGCATACATATGATTTACATCACAGTTTTGGTCGGGCTCCGATCGTCGAAAAGTTCAACCCCCAGCTAATTTTTCACAATTCAAACACTGAACGCATAATTAACATTTCAGTTATATACTTTCAAAATGTACCATTAGACCTTATGTCCATCTGTAGATATTGCTGGTTTTCGGATACTTATGTTTTACAAGGCAATGTAGCGACATAACAGGTGTGATATGTGCATGCCACCAAGTAGCAAATTTCTCACAGTCTTCGGGTGAAAAAATTGTGAAAATTGGTCGATATTTAGTGAAGACATAGACAAAGCACAATAGCTTACTATTTTTGAGGCCACCCTGTACATCAATTGCCTTTCCATTCCATTCCGTGCCACTTTTCATGACATTAACTGATTTCCCAGAATCTAAATTTAACATGAAGTTGTGGATTTTGCGTACTTCACACCCAAAATGCACCAAATTGTACAAATTTGCAAAAAACTGGACCGCCATAACACGGCGCGTGTCCGTGCACCGTTCCACTTTACCAAAAAAAGCTTCCGTGCATAGTGGTAATTAAAATTGCCGCACACGTGTGCCATAATTAAGTGTACATGCAGGCGTAAATGATTGACGTTCGACAGTGAGCCGACTTTTACCAGCGCGGGGCCCTCAGCACCGACTTACCGTGCGGGGCCCCTGAAAACATATTCTATTGTGTTCAAGTTATGACAATAATTTATCACCTAAGGCGATGATAATTGCTTAGATCCATCGTCTATTGCGGCGATCACCGCCGTAGCGCAGAACTCCTTTGGGGCTAGGGGCCCTTGGCACAAAGCCAATGTGCCACCCCTTAAAGACGGGCCTGAGTGAGCCAGATTGTAAGAAGTATGAATTGGGGGGGGCTCGACTCCTTACCCTTCTTCTTCTTCTTTCCCCTCATTTTTCTCCTCCTTTCCCTCCGTTAGAAGTAGAAACCCCCAATTTCCAGCTAGGAGACATGGATATATATACGGATACCTTTTAATTAAACCGAATACTTATAGCATGGTAAACAAGAAAACGAAGAGTATAAGAACAACAGAGATTGAAATATTCAAGCATGTAAGTATTCGATCTAAATAATTTGTTAGTTTATAGCAGTAATTGCCAATTCACACCTACAGCGCCGACGCGACTGAAATCACTGAAATAAACTGTCGGCAATAGTCGGCGACACTCGCCAACAGTTAAGTCGCATTGGCGTTGTAGCTGTGAACTGGCCATAACAGGTCTTAAATTTCAGTGCATTAAACTGACGCAACTTAATTGCCTGCCAGTTTTCTAGTGCAAATCTTTCAAAATATATCATTCATAACAAAAAAGAATCAAACGAGTTTACCAGATACGACAGGGAAAACTGACTGGATCCGTGACGTTTATTCTCTAGCTGTCCAAATCAAAATCGTAAATACACACCAGAAACAACGAACGGATTAAACACGCGAAAGTACTCGCTAGTGACAACAGAACCAACTATTCATACCATTATGAATCACCAACACATATATACTAGCTTACAAACACCTGCTGGCTACAGAAAAAAAACATCCCAGCAAAAAGAAAGCTTTTGGAAGTTTGTTTCCACCTGTGGAATAATGCAAAATCATCGTGCCGTGGAATATCAACAGCAGGAAAATGGACAACCAGGGAAGCCTAACACCTTAAAACTTTGGAGCAAATTTCCCAATCCCAGCTCTCCTCACTTCTTTCCTCTTCTCCTTCCTTCTCTTTTCCTTTCACTTTTCATTTCCCATTCTTCCGGATCCTTTTCACTAAACTCACTGTAAGCTCTTGTTTGTGAAATATTCTCGGTCTGAAAAAAAAACATTTGGAAGCAAGCCGCAGAGAAAGCTAAATAATGTAGCTAGTAAATTATACTATAAATCCTAAATCATACTACATGTATCTCAAAGGGCTAACCAAGTAAAACCCTCCCCTTATTTCATGAATTTGAGGACGAAAGGGAGGCCAGCCATACATTCCACCAAATCACTGTGGGATAATCAGACTAATAAACTAGTTCAGACTGGCAGTGGGGTGTGAGAATGCATCAGTTAAAAAACAGCATAAATAAATAAATTAATTAATCGATTAATTTTGTTAGAAATTGATTGATGAAATTTTTTTAACCGGCTGCAGCCCTAGTAATATACCAACACTTAACATCATCACAAAAATATACGTCATTAATAGTGCTGTACCAGCCCTACAACAAATTTTGCTCATAACTTTCTAAAAGATCTAGCTCAGAAACAAATGGACAATCCTGAAAACTATCAACCTCTTTCATAATCACTTAAATGATGATCAGTTTACATGAAATTTTAACCAGATGTAGCTGAGGAAATACTAATTCAAAATATTTCAACAAAATATGGCCAATAGTTAAATATTCTTTGCTAGTCGTGATGTAATGGTGACGTCATAGTGTGCTGCGAGTACAAACTGGCTTGTCACAACCAGTGCTGACAGTTGCTGAATCGCTACTCTGTTTCGATGGTGAACTTCATCTGGTTCACTGACGACAAACTGTTGATGTTTTACCACTGTAGCCGCAAAAAATGTCTAAAATGATCACTTTCAAACTTGTGGGGATTGCTTGACTTTTACACCTTCCAGCATGACAGTGCACCAGCAGATACCGCTTGCAAAATTGTTGATTTTTTGGATCACTAGATGCCTGATTTCATGCCACCATGTTGCTTAGTGCTGATACGATGAACATTTTTCATTAGTGAACCAAACAAAGTTCACCATCGAAGCACGGTAGCAACTGACAGCACCAGTTGAGACAAGCAAGCTTGTACTCACGACACATTATGACATCAGCATTACATCACGACTAGCAAAGAATATTTAATTAATGGCCGAATTTTGTCAAATGTTTTGAATCAGTATTTTTGAGCTGCACCTGGTAAAAATTTCATGTAAATTGATCATCATTTGAGTGAACTATGAATGAACGAAAAAGGGTGCCTTTTTATGAAACATTGTGTATATTCGGCAAAGATACAAACAGAAAGAAACCAAAATTACACAAGAGAGTGCATATCTCCGCCAAGTTAATTTTTACAAAAAAAGTGTTTTAAATGCATTACTGTTAATTCGTTGGTTAAAATGATAAACTAAAATTCTTTCTTTCCTACTAGCATTGCTGCTGGTGACGTCACAGACAACACACAATCTGCTGGCGACATGATGGCATCATTATCATTATGACGTCATGCTGCAGAGCACACACACAGACAGACAGACAGAAAATCCAATGAACACATTATCCATCTCCTGCTTTCACTTGGCAGAGATAAAAATACCAAACGGAAGCAGACAGTACAAGATCTGCTCTGAAACAAGGAAGCTGGACTGCACTACAAATAACACAGAATCTCGCCTGAAGCTCAAATATTGTGACATCATGTCAACAAATATCAGGGTTCCCACACTTTTACTCACCAAAAAATTTCCAGGACTTTCCAGGAAAGTCAAAAAGTTTTTCCAGGACCTTCTCACATCCAAGCAATGTTTAAATATAAAGACAAACACAGTTACTTACTGCACACACAGAGTAAAATCCAATGCACATAGTACATCATAAGCAAATATTGTCAGAAAATGCATAAAATGCCAAATATTTTGAAATTTATCTAATCACTGCATTTCAGTTAGTAAGTACTATCCTAGAGGTTGTTTACTTTGAATCCCCCTGCCAAATTAATCAGCTGTCCAGGATTGTCATTTTCCAGGACTTTCCAGAACCAAACTCATTTTTCCAGAAATTTCCAGATCCTAGAAACAGGAAACTCTTCCTAAAGCCCAGCATTAATAAGTGAACAAATAGTTCCTGAAGTTTATTAGTCAAAAATAACAAATCACTAACTAACTATTAAAATTTTACATACTGCTATTAACCATATAAGCAGTATCTCTGCTGTGCGGTTAAAAATACTGCATTAGCAGCATATACATGTATGTGCTACAATATTTAAATCAGTGAAAGACCTAATATCAGTTCACACATTCAGAAATCAATGGTGTAAACTGGCACTATATTTGTTGTGTTTTTCATCACCCAACAGGGTGCAGTTTTGGCAGTGTTTGAATTGCTGGGGGTTGGAGGGCTGAACCCCCAACGGTTATTTTAACATACGATTTGCATCACAATTTTGGTTCAACCCCCGGCTAATTTTTCACAATTCAGACACTGTGTTTTGGGTGCCAGTAGACTAGGGCAAGTGAAACGACTTGTTAGATGAGACAGAGACGTCATATTGTATCAACAGCCTAAGTTCTTCAGGTAAGGAAATACGGATGGGCGGAGGGGAAGGGGGTATGCTAAACGTTTTCTGTTAGGCGATGAAAAACGCAACTTATGTACTACTGTAGCCTATGCAATACTTGGATAACTTCAATGACTATTTAAATAAGAAAACCACCAGACTAAATAACCAAACAAACAATCACAAGGCTTGGATGTTGTTCTTAATACTGAACAACACACGTTAATTATCCATACACAGAGAACACCTGTGTCACACATGGACATTATGTCCAATTCACACGTATGACGCTCATGTAACTCAACTCATCTGTTGAGTCGAGCTGCATCAGCATCGTAGGTGTGAACTGGCCATTATATATCGTGAATATACACGTGTACCTAAGCAGAACGAATATACTGTACAGACAATTCACAAGATGTTATTCTCCAACCATGTTCAACATCATCACTTTACTCATAGGTTTGAACTTCCATGCAAAAAAATTACAACTCATAATAACAAATAAAATTTAAAGCCTATAAAAATTCGAAAACTTCTATCAGAAAAAGTTCCCAAAATAATGAGAATCATCTTTTTAATTGACTTCAACGATCAGAAACCACCCTACAGCACTTTGACATCAAAGAAGGGCTAACAGCAAAAAAATTCACCTCCAAAAATTCCCGAAATCAACTTTCAGAAACCACATCAAACTCATGCCCAGTTTATGAAACGAGGGGTAAACTAGACTAACTGTTGATGGAGGGTTACCCCTGGGTTAAGCAAAAGTTGCATTTTTGCAGCCGCTAAACATGGTTTAAACCAGGGGTAACTCGCCGAAAGTTAACCCCGCATCATCAGAGGGTTACCTCAGGGGCAAACTAGGGGTAAACTAAAGACAAGCAAAATGGCTCACTTTCACTTAACTACTTCAAAGACGATTCGTTAATCTTCTCGGCTGTCTAGTAATATTAATAGTGAATTTCAAGCTGCAACCATGGTTCTTACTACTTTGCAGAATTCATTTTCCCTCACTTTCCAGGAGAAAATGAATCATTTTCCCTGACTAATTTATTCAAGCGAAATCGCTTGCAATCGCACTAAAAGCAAATGCAGCAGAACAAATTTAAAAGTGAAGATACAAATAATCTCCGAACAAAGCGAGCAGGAAAAAAAATTTGAACTGTTGTACGCAGTCTGCGTAAAACAGTTCAAAATTTTTTTCTGCATTTTTGTTATCTTTTGCACCCTGGTACTTTGATTTTCCCTGACTTTCTCTGACCATCTCATTTTTCCCTGACTTTGGAATGTAAAATTTCCTGACTTTTTCTGATTTTTCCCTGACTTCATCTGACCATAGGAACCATGTGCAATAGGTGTTGTGATTAAGTTTAATGAAACATAAACATTTTGAACCATAAATATTTTCTGCAACATCATTATTTTAAAACGATGTTTAATAATATGTTTTTTTTTGTTAAACATCATAACTGAGATTGCTACAATGTCTGCAAAAACATTTTATGGTCAGCAAATTGTTGCTTGCAATATTGGAAATAGCATTTTGTATTGGAGCCATTCGCTAGGTGGTAGTGCAAGAAACGACCAAAAGATAAATCTGCGACAAATCAACTCGGCATTTCGCCAAGTCACGTGGTCGTTATCGACCAATCAGATGACAGTTTACAAAGACTGCCGAGTTACCCAGGTTTGAACCTGGAGTTACTAACACCCTTCGATCTCAGATTAGATAATCTGAGGTTTGCCCCTCATTTCAAAAACCGGGCATCAAAGTACTGTGGAAGAACTCCATGGACTGGTTGAACTAAAATCAAAATCTCCTAGCCTTTTGCAGCAGCATTTTCTGCTGTAAAAATCAAAATCAGCATAAAACCAAATGCGTCACCATGAGTATCACATCACTGCACCATTGACGAAAAGCATAGATTGTTGTAATAAATGACTATAAAAATTGTCTAAAATCTGTATTAAAAATGTGCTTTCAACACTTATTATTACAGCATTTTTATTTTTAATGAATGCTGAACGGTCAATGTAAAAATGCTGGTGACTTAAAATATTTATATGCAAAAATTAAATAACCACAGTAAAACGACAACAGATTTTGCAACTAGATTTACTTACTTGCGGACAATGGCAAAAATTCAATGAGTACGAACGAAATATCTTCTGAAGCAATGGATTTTGTTGATTAATATATAAAGTTAAAAACAGGGTCATGTTATTTATTCCACGTTTACAAATGTTTTCACTTTTTTGCATAAAACACATTTCTACATGCCTTTTTTAGTTTGTGCAATATTCATTACATCTGTCATAAAAGCACCAACATTTGAGAAGACTGAATTGATCCTAATAAATGCACATGTAATACACTACAAGGCACGTACATTGCAACGTAACTGAACTGAAATGACTTCTTGAGTGAATGAGTAGAGTTTAACGTCCCGCCCGACACAGTATAGGTCATTTCGGGATGGCCTTTCCAGGCAGAATGCACATAAACACATAACAATACAAGAAATTTGAGCTAATGCTCACGAAACACGCGAAAGCCTATAGCAGTTCCAGTTCAGTAGTTTAGCTGAAAATTGGGGTGTTCACGCTAAGTTAATATACAAATACCAAATTCTCTATCTGGATCGCATAACGATAGTAGCGTGATGCCACTTTGTGAATGATATAGACCTGTGTCGCAGCCCGAAATCGCCAAAATATCCATAAAACCCCCATTTTGGGGTTCAAGGTCATTGAATTCGGCGCCAATTGAGAGCCAGTGTATGACTTCCTATTAGTGATTAATAGTAACCTAGGCCCTATCTCGCACCGTTACTGAGATACAGCGACTTATTGGCCAAAAATCGCAAATATCACCTAACCCCCTCTCATTTAGCACCCTTGTTCGGGGTGACCCCCTTCAAATTTATGGAAAAACTTTACGGTTCCTGAAACTAGTCTTCCAGGCAGCTGAAGGTGAAGATTTGGTGATTCTAGCTTGCACCACTTTTCACTGATCCACCCGTGTGACAGACAGACAGCCAGACAGAATTGCGATGGCTAACACACGTTAAAAGCTGTAGCTGCTTTCGTGCATAAAAACAAAGTGTAACCTTTACAGAAACACAGAAAACAAGCTTAACCAAAAATAGTAAAAGGTTAAAGGTTAAATTGCCGATAGTCAACAGGCCATCTCACAGCTCTGTGACCGATGCGAATGGTGCTCATCTTCGTTTCCATGGTCCTGAGCTGGCAGTGTGCCGCAGACGCCTCACCTGCCATATGGGATTACACAGTATTACCTGCCACCCGATACAGGCGAACCCGTCCATAACCGTCCCGGCAGCAAAGTAAGAACTCCATTATATGCTTGCATATGTAATTAACAATAACAATAGTTCTAAAAATCTTCCCTGTTATCCTCCATACAGTCATTAATTTCAGAATGCTGGCTATTGGAGGACAGGGTGTATCTGACGAACTGACTAATGGACAAGTTAATGAGCAAGTAGTAGGGATGTGATGAAGCAAAAAAATATTCGTATTCGTCGAATGCGAATATTAACTGTACTATTCATCGAATAACGAATGCGAATACATATTCGGCCTCAAGAAAACTTCTATATACCAGTATTTGAATAAAGCGAAACATCCAAATATAGTTGTTCAGTGTTCAGTCAGTGAAAATCAGCATCAGTATCTAAGGCAAAGTTCAGTCAATCAAGTTCAATTTGAAAATGAAACATCCAGTGCTGTGTTCTCTTCAGTGCCAGTATTTCCTATTTAAAATTCAATAAAGTTCAATCAAGTTGAATAAAATAAAATATTCATATTCGCCAGAAATGCCGCCAACTATTCATTGCATATCGAATAGCTGTAAAGTTGTTGAATATTTGCATGTTGTCAAATGCGAATACGAACTTTGTCACATCCATAGTGAGTAGGGATTAACATCCCGCCTGACACAGTGTAGGTCATTTCGTGGATGGCCTTTCCAAGCAATGCAGTAATGCATTACAGAAGGAACTGTCTAATGGTTTCGGTGACCTATGTGACTATGCCCACATACACGTCAACCAATGACAAGTGGGCTTGCCATTGTTCAGTTCATCAAAAACTAATCCGTGTCAGTTCAGTTCAGTTACGTTGCCCTGTATGCGCCTTTACAATCAACCTATCAGCCTGTAATGCTGCACTAGCCGAAAATGCCCGCATCCATAAATCAAGGCATCAGGATTAGAAACAAAACTTCACATCATAAAAGTTCAAAGATGTCTACAGTGCTTCACGAGAGTCTACATCAGTGTTTTTCAACCTTTTTGCTGCCGCGGAACCCCACACAAGCGTGAAGGTCACTCGCGGAACCCTATGCATTGATCCCTGAGTCCAGCGACGTATGCGAGGATGAAGCTACAGGGTGTCTACGGACTCATCTTCCTAGCAGAGCAGAGCCCTGTGAAGACGAAAAAGGAAGCAAAAATGACCGATATTAAATTTGACCACATTAACAGGTAGCAGTACGTTATTGTATTTAACGTAACATGACGGGCGAAGCAGTCGTCGACGGCCGCTTAGCCCCCGCCATGATACCAACTGAAAAAAAATTAGGGCCTATCATGTGGACGCCCTCGTTGAAGATTCGTGTCTTTTAATTTTACTTAGCATAGTGTTTAAAAAAACAAACGATTTCATAATCATAAGCCTGACCCTAATTAATGCGTTTTTCTCTTCTTCATCTTTATTTGCGCTAATGCACTTATCCTTGGAGTTGAGTAGCCTAATGTCATGCATAGAAAGCCTACGCTCCTAAAAATGCAAATATGCCAAGACTACTAACAGCAAAAAAATGATTTAACAGAGTTGGTCTATGCAAAAATTAACGCGTAGAAACGCAATTTCGAACAAAATATTTCATGATGAATATTTCTATGACATTGTTTGGCAAGATTTCGTATGCTAGCTTATTTTTTACCAGCCAGCTGCGGAACCCTTGGCAGATGCTCGTGGAACCCCGCGGAACCCCGGTTGAAAATCACTGGTCTACATCGCCCACAACAATATGCTGGTAACTGGGACATACAACTTGGACATATCTCGTCTTCCAATTTGTGATGCACTACAGCTATGCTGTACGGCATCTTTGGCATCGTCATCTGTTGGTCATGGACATTGTGGCTAAGCCTTGGGTCATAAGGGAAAACTTTTTGAGCTGTAACCAACAAGTTACTGAAACATAATGATGCCGGTGGTAGTAGAAGCAGAAGTAGTAAAAAATTAACAGGAACTATGATATGAACTGCATAACAACCAGATCTAAGCACATTGTAATAACAATATCTACCACTCTGCTTCATAGCTAACAAACCATCCTGTAATCAGACGCTTGAAATAATGACGACAATGACAATGTGATGGAAACAAACACTCGTGAACACCAAAGACAACTGTCACACATGACAAAAAACAATTGAATGATAAGACAGTATGACACCAAAAATGCACGTTTTGAATAAATAGTATACTGTCTGCAAAAAAAGAACACGAGCACTCGGAAAAGAGTAACAAAAAATGAGATAACTATGAGATTATGATATTTGAGTTTTACGTCTGACTTAACCACAGAAATGAGACAACACAGGATGCTGATACATACAAAACACAAGGAAAGACTTCAAAACTTCTCCATGCCTGAGAAATACATTGCATTTTATTAGACATTTTCCTGTTATCCGGTTATCAACAAGACTCTGCTGCATTACATAACAAAAGATTATTAAAACCTTGCATGATGACGATATGGGGTGAGATCCTAAAAATCTGAAATTAAACAAGTTGAAGAAAAACGTTAACTCGACGTGAACAAAGCAGTCTAACTAGATGCCACACCAATATATACACTGTGTCCCAAAAAAAACTAAGCAGATTTGTTTTTGTCAGAACTGCGTCAAATTTCCACTGATTTTGATAATTTTTGGCAGAAAGATGGCAAACGATCCAAATATATGCGAGGTGCACTCATTTTCCACCTCACCTAATTTACGTCATCACCTTACCGTGTTAAACGCAAATGTTCCAAATTGCTACATAACGCCGAATGTTGTTATCTGCAATAAACTTTTAAAGACTTAATTAGC
>Ga0209367_1005841_pt1 | contig 17048 bp, 7 predicted proteins | sample WorMetLIZISLAND2_FD_187412 | JGI IMG/M metagenome (GOLD analysis project Ga0209367, IMG submission 187412) | Marine gutless worms symbiont microbial communities from Max Planck institute for Marine Microbiology, Germany - Olavius geniculatus... ... | reverse complement strand
CGCGTCCCCCCCGTCCCCCCTATAATCGCCGCCCCTGTGCTATACAGTTAGAGCTAGGCCTAAATGTTTGACGGGAGAGAAATGTTTTTAAACTACACTTGAACAGAGCTAGAAAGCTAGAACGTAAAGTGTCAGTGTTAAGAGAGTTCCAAACGGCAGGAGCAGAGTATCGGAATGCGCGGTCAGCAAAGTGAAGTCTGTGAAGCAGCGGTATGGCTGAAGAATGGAGGTGATGTGTAGATTCTCAAAGTCTGATGTGGTGGGCTGATGGCTGAGGTTGACGTGTTGCGGATCTTGTGTGTGAGAACGAGGAGTTTGTAGTTGATGCACTGACGAACTGATAGCCAGTGTACGAACTGTTCCAGTAGTGGCTGAGATGGTGACTGTCGCGGAGCCTGCGGAACGATTCGTGCCGCGGTGTTCTGCATGCGCTGCAGCTTCTGAATACTGCTGGCTGGGGCATCGTGCAACACAGCGTTGCAGTAGTCCAGCCAAGACAATATTTGTATAAAAACCGAGAAAGTAGGCTAACTTTGTTGATGTTCATTTGTATATTTTATAAATGTTTCAGAAATGCTGGTTGTTGTGTTGACTATTTCTGGCTTTGCTATTGTCTGCTAAGAGTGACTTAGAAATATGATGAGTGAGGGCGATGCTTTTTTGACGTGAAAACATATGCAAACATTATTGAAGCACTAAAAGGTTACTTGTTAGAATCTGAATGTAGCGACAAAATTCACAACAGCACGTGATATTTTACTGTGCAAATGTCTTAACCTCTGTAAACCCACTTTCTTCACATTCAGAAGACGATGTAGTATGCACACTATTTTCTGTCAGCCTATTGGCTGCTCCTAGCTTCGTCTTCTCTGATCATTAACATGGATGGATTTTGTCTTTGCAGTTATTGGTTTAATTGCTTGTAACTGTGAGCTAATGTTTATGAGTGGTGGTTATACATCTTGTGCCATTACTGTGCATAGGCCTGTGTAAAATAGTCGTAAATGGCACAAGAGGTCACGTTACCATCACAAGCCAGAGACCGTTAAAGTCTTGTGTATAGTCGTGGTTGAAACATGTCATTGTCATCTGAGTGTTCATATTTTCTCATCCTTTTCATTATATGGTGTTCGTGAAATACCAGTCAAAGTTGTGTCGGCTTGCAGTGATAATCATGAGCTTGCAGTAGCAATAGTTACTGTTTTCTTCATTTCGTAGTGTTGGCAGCACTTGTGTGATTAACACGTTGTGTCTGATAAATGTGGTTGCCTTACACTGGGCCCGCTTATGTACTTGCATGGGTGATCATAGTGATATGTAACCAGCCAGCCACCCAGGTCAACTCAGCCTGGCCATCCCTCATGCGTAGGCGTAGCCTATCAGGGAAAGCTGGCGCGTAAACAGGCACATCCCGTGATGCGTTAGTCTCATGTTCGTGGTCTCGCAGTGTAAGCTTACTTAGGAATATAGGATTTCATAATAAATTTACCGTAAAACTGCTGATACAAGCCGGGTCTCATATAGTAGCCGGGTCTCTAATACAAGCCGGGTCTCCAAATATATGGACATTGGACATCCAAGTCGTTGTTGTTGTAAGAGTACTAGCAGTTGTAGTTGTAGTAGTAGTAGTGATTAGTTGTATGTGCAGTAGTCTTATACAGTCGCTCCAAATTGTATTGAAATAATAGTACTGCGCACATTAGCCATAGAAAAAGTGTACTACCCTGGTATGACAGGTGGACAATTTAATAGATGCTGGGTCTCGAATACAAGCCGGGTGCCTAAGTCAAATGTTCTAATATAAGCCGGGGGCTTCTATTAGCAGTTTTCAGGTACACACACAAACACAATGATAGGCTACTGCGTCGCTGATGTGAAAGATTTAAAAGATCACGTTGGTAGAGTTTGCAAACACACGGTAACCTTAATCTGGCAGCGCATTTGCTATCTGGAAGTCTGCTTGTGCTGTATGACAAAACACTGTATGCGGTTCATTATAACTTTACAAACTTGTAAGCAAAAATGAACTGTGCTATCAATTTCTTCATAAACGGATAATTTTAATACCAGAGAATTTCAGTACCAATTCCGTATACATCTGATCAATCACAGTAGCTTTTGTGAAATTTCGTTTTTTCCGCTGTCGACTTGCAGCTTTCTCAAAAGACGCGTTTTATTTTGTAACGCGTATTTCGTAAGGTATTGACATTGTAGAACACTTGTACCGTTTGATGCGGCGCGGCCAAACGCCGAGACCGACCGAAAGCCAATTTTACGATACAATAAGGCCTACGTTAAGCGTTTTGTTTAGAAGCTTTGCTTGCGATGGGCCAGGTTGTTCCTTAATTTGTGCTCTGTGCTGGACATATGGGGCCTCAGAAGCTGGTTGATTGTACAGGGTGCGGCAAAAAAGTACCCCCTAAAGTTTTTCGCCGTTTTCTCAGCAACCGTTTAGCATTTTAATCTGGAATTTTACAGATTTATTTCTGGAATTGTTCTACGCCTAAATGCCAAACAAATTTTGATTCCATTGAAAAATGACGAAGTTATATAGACTTTTTAACATGACCGCCTACCGATTTTTCTGCGTTAATAGCATCGCTGAAACAAGTCAAACAACACAGTTAGGCCTAACTAATGATCAGATGCCAGATTTCCGTTGTCACTATGAATGTTCGAAGTGTCCACCGACAGCTCCAAGCTCCAATACAAGCCTTCAGTCGCTTAATTTGAGAAGTCTTTCACCGTATTGTCGATCGGCCAATGTGATAGGTTGCCCCAGGTAAGCTGAAGCGATTCCTCGAGTTCAGCGATTGTTTTCGGCTTTGTTTTAAGCTTACGGTAAGCCTCCAACATTGCACATCACCCGTGATAGTCCACTGGGTTTGTATTCGGCGAATTTTGTGGCCATTGGTTTTTGTGATGAAACCTGGACAGTTGGCCCTTCTGTGCGCTGCGCGCTGTGTGTGCTGGCATGCCATCCTGCTGGAAGATGAATCCGGTGGGCAGCTGGAGATTGATTTAAAAGAACGATAATTTAGTGATAATTTATAAAGAAAATGAATTACTGTTTGTCAAAGCGTCACTGTGACGTCATCGGCAATAACGTGGTAGCCGGTTTTTGAAAATTAAATAGCATTCTCAGCCTATAATTTTGTCGTTTTTCAACAAAATCACATTTCACTTGGCAGATAGATGTAGAACGTTTCCGTAAATAAGCCTGTAAAATTTCAAATTAAAAAAAACAGTTGCTGAAAAACGGCGAAAAACTTTAGGGGGCTACTTTTTGCTGCACCCTGTATATAGCAGATGATATGACTAATAAGGTGATTGTTAGCGGCTACTGTTTGCTCAACTTTGATTGATGGTGAACTGAACAAGGACTATTGGCGCCTCGCACTATATTGTAGGCAAACAGTAGCAGGTGCATTGCACACTAGGCCAGCCACGTCTGTCTGATTGATGTCTCAACAGTAGCAAGTTAGCAACAGCACGCCAGTGATAGTCGATTGGCGTTAATAGATCTGCAGTGCTTTTGCACGCATGCACACGAAACTGATGAGCGCTTCGTGCAATTCAGTGTCGGAACCTTCAACCATGGTCGCAGTATCATAGCCGAATGGCCTACTGTTAGAAGCGCTGTGAAATTGGTTAAGTGAATAATCATACGGTTTAGAAAAACACGTTTTACGATCGAATTTAGAATAGTTTGCTCGCGAGATCGTTTTGATTACCGATGTACGAAAAGCGCAGTAAAGGTTTCAGACCTCCGATCTTCGCGGGTTTTCTACTCCAAGGGCAGAAGGTCGAGCCCCCCCCCCGCTTGCTTCGTGCTTGAATACCATTGATAGCACTTTCAAAACCTGCTTGTAGCTCTGAGCATACTTGCGGTGAGATAGATGGATATTTTATTATTTTTATGATAACATTAAAATATCAGTCTGATATTTTTGGACGGAGTGAGCGTTTTTCCGAACGAACGAAAAAATCAATTGGAAAGCAGTCATAGCCCGCAGGTACCTCTGCCAAGGCAAAGCTATTCGCCAGTGGCATCACCATCTTCGGTTTCGCAATGGTTCCCTTATGCCCCATTGAAAGCAATGTTAACGAAAATTTCAAAGTGATCCAGAATCCAGGATTTCAGCCGGATCACGTCCAAAATTGAATCACTGGTAGTTTGTGCCATGGCCGACAAACCCTCAAAATTTCAGAAAGGTCCGTCCATAACTTTTCGAGTTATCTTGCAGACTCGCAGACAAACAAACAAAAACCGGCAAAAACATTACCTCCTTGGCGGAGGTAACTAGCAACGTCACCGCTAAACAAGATCAATAAATCTGTGGTAATTACTCGTGCAGAGCAGCGCGCTGACCGCTACTTATGCTATTTGATCTCGGTGTCGGTAGCTGACGGCGAGGTAGACCTAGTCAAGTTAGCCGTTGTCCTAAGGACACCAGAAACCGCCCACAGCGTTCGAGCGACTGACGTAGGTGGTAATTATAGAAGTTCTAATTACTACCTACGTCCGTCGCTCGACGGAGTCTGATAGTCTTTCATACTAGATTCATTTACAACGGATATCTTTCACGGACTTTTCTCGATATATTGCTCTAATTTATTTTGTTGTACGTTTTTTCTTGCTAATTTTCCGTTGTTAAGCTTCGTTGTGTCTGTTCGTCAAATTCAACGCAACCACTGTTGTGTCGTTGTGTTTCGCGCTTTATTTTTAAGTCTGTAGTTTTTAACATTGCTAATTTTGAAAACTTTGTCAAAAGTGATACTTTGAAATAAAGTTTAGGATCAGTTTACGGGTCATTTGAATGTTCTCTCCGATTTTTTCATGTTCGTGTTTTTTTTGGTTTTTTATTCGTTAATGTTTTGTTTGCTTTCGTGCAGACTACTAACTCGGACACTTTAGCTCACAGCCTTACTGTTGCGTCAAATCGAATTGCTTTTATCGGCGAGCGGAAAATGTTTACTATTTCGCAGTGTCATTTCAGTATTAGCTAACTTTTTCAATGTTTAATTAATTTTAACGAATGACTCAAAGAATTAATTAATCGAATAAAAAACATTTTCAAGGTTTTGAAAAACAAAGTTTACATATCCAGGATTTTCTATTTGTGCTTATTTATCATCGTTCCTTGATAGACAAGTTTTTGCAGAACGACAAACGCTACGGTGACTATAGCTGCTGCACGAGGCAGCTCGTTGTTGGATACTTCGAAAGCCGTGATGCGTTAAGATAGTATACATCATACAAGTAGCCCGCCTATAGAAGAGTTTGAGCGGTGCGCTTTGAACCGAACGAAAACAGCGCAAAAGGTCAAACACCGACAGGACAGATTTCTGACTTCGGGTGACCTCACATCTGTCGCGTCGCGTCTGCGATTAGGTTTGTACGTGTTTTCTAATCATCGGCCCTGTCTCACAGTAGGTGGCATTCGCGTGTGGTCGGCCGCTGCTGCAGTGGGTGAATAACAATAGCAATAATAATAATATAATAGGGGGCATACGACAGATTCTACGACTGAAACAATTTTTTATCGCAGCGTAGATGCTAGGTTTAATGTCAGTAACTGTTGTAAGTTGAATGTAAAAAAGAAACACGGATGGCGCAGAAAGTGAGCTACGAAGTTTAAAAAATATTTTTCCATATATTTACTTTCATTCACTTACGTTCTGATCAGTGGCGGTTTTAGCCCGCAATGTCTGGGGGAGCACGGTCCCATGGCGAGCGCGGTAGCGCGAACCTAATTGAAAGTGTCCTAATATGGGCCCCTTAAGGAAAAATGGGTCTGACATCAACAATTTTTACATTATTTTGCTAATTTTTGCTGCAGTGTTTTTGTCTTAGTCCCTGCTAGGTGATACCACCATAAAAGTATTATAGGACAAATTTATCGGAGTCAATAGTGCCCATATTAGGCACATACGTACGCCTAATATGGGCCTCCTAAGTTTTTATTTTGGGTAATACTAAAAAATTATATTAACTGCGTTACACGTAAAACAACCTGTATTGTGACGGTAAACTGAGGCAGCTAAGCCCTCTAAAATAATGTCAAATAAAACAACTTTAACAGGGGTATAGCGAATAAAACAGTGATCCTTGCTCAGCCAAAAGTGATACAAAAATGGGAAAGATATGATTGTAAAGTGTCCTAATATGGGCACCTCATTTCCAATTGATTAGTTAGCCTGTCTTTTAAGCAGGGTTCCTATTATGGGCCCTGTGTAATTCATAAGTCAAGTCGTATTCCCTCATATTAATGTACATTGCCACGTGAATCCCCCTCTTACGAACATTCTAACGTATACGTTGAACAGTAAGATGGTAGGCCTATATGCGTGTGGTCAGGGCGTGGAGACGATGGGGTGTCTCAGATCAAGAAGACAAAACGGCTATTAAACTTCAAAGTTTTGCGCACAAAGCTTAGATGCCACACGCAGAAACGCAAGTCGCCGCATGCGCCAATGAAAGACCGGATCGGACCGGGCCGAAAGTGGATTATCATTGTGCCGTGAAATGTAATCATCAGTCTTCGCCGCCGTTGCGTCGTCGACTCGTCGACTTCTAAACCGGTGTGCTGAGCCGGTGCGTCTAATTTACGGCTGGTACCAAGCCCCCGAGTCCATTGTTGAGTCATGGATTGTTTGACCGTGTTTGACCGCGCACGTGTGCACCGCCCGCGTTGACACTCTCCTGTCCAGTGCTCTGTCATCGTTAATTTTCGCTCATAATTTTTGTCGAAGGTTATACTTGATCGTATACAATTTGGAATTTTCTGCAACTTCCTGTAGCCTAGCGTATAGAATACGCTCTTGAAAACTTTTTTATTAATCAAATTTGTGTTTTCAGATAATGCTCACCAGTTACCGGTAAAGTAGTTGTAGACCCCTATTAAGTGGATTGAATTATACGTTTTATTGCTGCAAATTAAGGTAATGTATGTTATGCGAAACCGCTATAAATAAGTACCGGTACTGAATAAACTTGTACGGTTCAGACACTGCTTCAGACACTACATGAGCTATAGCTCATGTAGCCTACAATGCTCGAGCACACCACGATTGCACACACGGAGTTATCGATCCGTTATACCACTCCAGACATAGTTGTAGAGATAAACGATATGAGTGCGACAGACGCGATGATACCGGAAATGTAGGTCCATTTTTTCTCGGTGTCTTACCCTCGAGTCCCGCGCCTGCAGTGATGACTGATTGTTACGTTCAGTTGCAGCAGCAGCAATCACACGGCAGATGACGCAGTGCGCTGCTGGTGGCCATCTGTCACTGAGACCGCCGGTGACGCTGTATCAGACAGTGACCAGTTCATAGGTGAAGAGGCGTGTACGTCGTGTGTTGCACTACACGCGCAATTTGTTCAACCCTCGGGGCCGACACTTTCAACACGTTGTCTGTCCATGTTTCATCGTTAGCGCAAGGAGGTTAAGATGATAAAGCTGTCACAAAGAAAAGACTGCACTGTAGTGGGCACACTTTCTGGTCATTCCTTTTACCGATTGCATGGAATTTACTGCGACATAGGGGCTTACTCGTACTGTCGTGACGTTGGGTTGCAATGACAGTTGCCAGGTGTAGTGCTAAGGTAATATTTTTATTAGACTAACACAACAAACGCAGTATGGTTTTAAAGTGTAAACCAATGAATAAATTAGACAAAAAGTTTCTTTTCATGCAATACACACAGTAGACGAACTTGGTAATGTCTATGATGTATGTACTGTGTTAGTGAATTTATTCGAGTAGGCCTAAAATGTGTAGTGCGCCATACTGATTACAACGTGAAAGCGCAGCTGCGCAAGTACAATACCATGCAATAGCAAGAAACCCAGCTATCGCTAGGATAGTCGACCGTACTGGTTGTCAGTGACCTTCAAAGTCATCCAAGGTCGCTAGGGGATTAGTCATAGTAATACTGGAACAAATGCATTGTTCTATACTTGTGAGCTTTGGCCAGAACGTCGACAAACACTTCATCTATTGAGTGACAATCGCGTAGTCGTCGCGGTTATGTTAGACAGTCTTCCTCGTCGCATGCTGGGATGTCTGCTATAGCAGGTGCTTGCCCGCAGTTTGAGACCGACGGACACGTGACCGCCGCCAGTACTGCCGGGATATGTTTACATCGGGACATTGCTGACACGTGCCAGCGTCTTTCTTATACCAGTGAACGACCGCTGAATCGACGACGTTCGTTCGTACCTCCCGCCTGGACGTTCAGCTCTCGTTTCATCGTCTTGACCGATCGTGTTCTGCTCTACTCCAGCTGATGGCTAATTGTCGACGTTTTGTCTTGCCGCAAACTTCAACTTACCATTTCCAGTTCAACATGACTGTCATCTGCTCATCGACTTCAGTTCCTCGTGTTTAAAATTTAAATATAAGTGAGTGATTCTGATTATGCTAATTTAAGGCTGGTACTGCTGCTGCCATTACATCTTTTTTCAAAGTCTGATTTATTCTGTCGACTATTTGATGCATTTTAGAGCCCGAGGGTCAGTTTAAGCTTATCGTAGTGAGTCGTCGTTCCAGCCTCCCATGCACTCCCTGAAGTCATATCTATTCATCATCACGCCCAGAGGACATGCTATTAATGACAGACTGCGCGTGCCGACTGCCCCGCCACGGGTGCTAACTTCTGATAGAAATTACTAGAAAAGCGACTCGGCGGGTTGATGCCACTATGCAGTTTTCGTAGATATATGAGGGTGCGGAGTATGGTCCAAAAGCCCTACCATGCAGCTCGGACAGCCGGACAAAAAAATTTCTTCTCTAACTTATATCAAGCGAAGTTTGCTAAATATTAGTTTTAAACGAAAATGTCACAAAATTACAATTTTTGGGCAAAACGTGCCAATAAAATGGTTTTTTTGGAATTGGTAAATATTTTGCAAAAACATTGAAAAATTTACAGCTTATTTACTTCACTGTATAAACAGTGGCGGTTCTAGCCAGCAATATCTGGGGGCACGGCCCCATGGCGAGCGCGGTAGCGCCAGCCTATAAGGAGGGTCTGGGGGCAGAGCCCCCAGCGGGGTTTAGGGGCAGAGCCCCTGGTCGGGGGTCAGGGGGCGAAGCCCCCCCTGAAGCTGAAGCACTTTTGATTTTCAGACTTTTAATGGAAGCCGCAAATTTGCCCACTTTTCTAAAATTTGGAAACGCAAATAAATCACATATTTGTGTTATTTTTGCAAAAAATAATGGGTGGCCACGAAACTGGGAGGGAGCTGGAGCAAAACTGGGGGCCTGTGCCCCCGCGGTCCCTGCCTAAAACCGCCACTGTGTATAAAGTGGTCGAATGTATATGTACTACTGTGCAAAAATTAAGGCTTAGGCCCCCTAAAGCATCTTTAGGAAGGGGCTTACAATCCGTATTTATATAGTAACGAGCGGTTAATTGAAATTGAAATAGTTGAAAGTAAATATAAATGTGTCAATAAATAGTTGACTGAAAAAAATCTGTTATTAGACTTAAATACAAATACATTTTTTGCAGATACAGACACATTTTTGTTTATTTTTTTGTCACTTTAATATACAAGTTCTGAAAATTTATAGAAACTCAGATTACAAAATAGCCCGGTTTATTGAATCACATCGAAATATCTACATCATTCGTTCAAAAAAAACAAACCGTAATAATATACGATTTTACGAAAAAAGTATAACGTTTTTGGCAACAATAATTAGTAAGTTACATGTACGTAACTATAAACATTGCACGATATAAACAAGAATCGAAGCGAGACGATGACAAAATATATGATACATCGTAAGGCTCTCCGTGGTGCCAAAGTTGAATTCAGTCGCTATATACGCAAAACACAGGTCACGATACAAAAATCTACCGACAAGCAAAGTCTGCGACGGCATTAAAATGACTAGATGTTAGTCTAAAAGTAATCAGCAGTCACGGCAACTATTTGCCGTGCGCCATTGTTACTTAATCGCCTTAAATGTGCCAGAAAACAACTGTTTTCTTAGCATTAACTATCGCCAATAAAAATGTTTTTGTTATTCACTAGCCCTGTTCGGAGGTTTATCGGGCATTTCAAAAACTGATTTTTTTGTGGTCTGTATATTTTTGCAGTCAGTATATAACATATTTAGGGTTGTGATGCGGCAGTGATCCGTATAGCTTGTAACTGACGGTTATTTGTGATTAAATAGGATTAACGATTTGTTCAAATCTACAGCTAATGGAATTGAGTGTAATTGAGTGTAAATCATAATTATGATTTTGTATGCATTTATCACAGTCCAGAACAGGTTTACTACAAAAAGATGTAGAAACCAAATTAAATAAAAAATCTATGCAAAGGCACCATCACTGGTTAATGAAGTCAGGATGACGCAAACTCCATGTAGCTAACCTTTCACCATAATTAAACACTATATTATGGTAAAAAATACACTTTAATAAATGCCGTCATTTAATGTAAACTAGGCCTATATCACAATCGTTTATAATACATAGCCATTACATAAAATTCGAATAATCATTATAATCTTACGACTCTAAAGAAGACCGAACTAAAACGTTTCGAAAATATGGTTGTAACTTAAGCAAATTTTGGCAGCATGCTAACCACGGTAACGACGAACTCTCAAAGAATAACGACTGTTTGTGTTTGTAGCAAAAGCCTACAAATTTACTGGACGACTTGGAGAATGTTTTTAGCCCGCAGATAAATGAATGCCAGTAAAAATGTCTCGTTGGACGAAAATGCAGTGCGTAGAAACAGTGGTGTTGTTAGATTCAGTAGAAAGCGTGGACGGGTGGATCAGCAATAAAAAAGGATTGGTCAGAGTCGTGGTCAGAGACCGTGTCGAAGTCAATGTCACTCAGAGTCAGCTGTAGTGTGGTGTCTTCATAGCCGGAGTCGTTCAGATCACACTCGCCAGGCGGCGGTACTGATGTCTGCCGTACGTCGACCTGCCTCCCCGGCTCATGATGTGCGACGCTCAGCGGATGTGACGCCACTGTATGTGACGTCATCGGCGCGCCGCAACAGTCGTACACGTCAGCGTCGCTTCTGGCGGCTTGTCGCTGAAACGCTAGCGCCATCTCGCACCCGTAGTTCGACCGACCGCCGACTTCGTCACTGAAAGACAAACGCGCCGTAAACTGACGACAACTGTCGCCGCGTAGCGCAGCCAGCGGCGCAGGCTTGAAGGACTCCGGCGGCGACCAAAACGCATAGCGGCACGGGCTGGACGAGCCGTCGTGACGTGTGATCAACAGCTGTCTCGGGTTCAAATGCATGCAGGCGGCGATCAGATTGACGGTGTTCTGCGAGAGACCAGCGGTCAGTGCGCGAGCGAATGCCACGTGATCAGGGCTCCTTCCGGTCGACAAGATGTCAGCAAGAGCCGCGATGTAGTTACGCGCCAGTCTCAAAGTCTCAATCTTGGACAGCTTTTGCTGCTGCTGCTGCTGCTCGTGGTGAGGATGTAGATGGGGTGTAGAACGCGAGCCGCAGGGCACGTGCGCACGCAGTCGGTCCAACGCGTCGTTTAGTCCGTGCATCCGATTTCTCTCACGTGCATTCGCTTTGACGCGCCTTACCTGCAGTGCAAACAACGAACACATTTTATCACACCTGATTGATTTTGTTCACAAAAAAAGTGACACAGGTTGTAGGCAAATACGAATTACGCAGCATTACGTAGGGAAAAGTGAAAAATAAATCAAGCCGCGAGAGTAACATTAATAACGGTGGTCAGAGCGTCAGATTAAACACGACCAAAGAAACTGTTGAAACAAAATTTTCTCTAGATAACAACGTTCTACATTTTTGACAATCTGCGGAACGTTTGTCAGAAATACCAGACTGTCTATTTAACATACATCAGTCGACAATAATCACAATAGTAACTAACTGACTTGACACAGTTGATACACAGGGGCTTATAGACTAGCAAAAAAATGTAACTGATATAATAATATATTATTTATAACTAAAAATACGTTCTGTGGAACGAGGTATCTGTCCCATTGCCACGCTATATAGCCGAACAGCTACGTATAAGGGAAAAGTAAGTGCAAACAGGTCGCACTTATCTTTCACGGGGGCCGAGTTATGGTCAACTTTGTCCCAAAATTCGTTGCCATGGCAACAGAGATCGGCAAAAAGAAATTTAAATGACACCATGGGATAGCGCGGGCCCGAAAATAGGGAGGTAGGTGCAAACAGCGCACAATTATCTTTCACGGGGGTCAAGTTATACCGCTTTGAAATCTCCATTGGCTGTGATGCAAAATTTTGCAACATTTAAATGGTTGCTATGGCAACAGAGGTCGTTAGGGGGTAAATTTAAATGACACCGTAAGATTGCCCGATCCCGAAAATAGGGAAGTATAGGTAAACACAGCGCGCAATTATCTTTTACGGAGACCGAGTTACACCGCTTTGAAATCTCCATGGGTCGTAATGCAAATTTTTAAAAATTGGGAGTAAAATAGGGGAAGGAATTATCAGATTTTTATCCCAAACAAACTCGATCTTACTTTTCGGGCTCCAAATCACTGTGCAAAATTTCATCACAATCGAATCAAAATTACGGCCGTAGGAGTGTTTACAGACAGACTGACAGAATGACAAAAGTGATTTTATAATCTGTTCCATGATATGCTATAGCAATGTCACAGATATAATTGTAAAACGTCGAAGCGGATAATTCGCCTACCGCTAACTCACACAAATGTTCGACCTTGCTGTGATCTTGACTTTGATTCCATGACCTTAAAAACTTAACCATTTGTCTAACTTTTGAACAGAATATATGCATGTGCATGTATGCTTTTCAGCATAAACCTGTATGATCCACCGTGACACCGAACCGAATCGCGACACCGTGACACCTTTTTACTTTGGTCGAGGCACATAAATTAATACAAATATACACTGTAGTTATAAGCGATACCGTACATATGAATGTACAGCGTAATACTTTGACTTTGGCGAGGCGCGCTTTTGTCATCGGTTGTTTCTTTGGTCCACGTTTCTTTGGCGCGCCCGAGTCCACGTCGTTGTCGTCGTCGTTTTCCGTTGTACTCACTTCCAGTCCCGCCAATGGTGACGTCATAATGACGTCATCGTCACAGATCGGTGACGTGGTGCTGTCGATGTCGGGTGAAAATATGACGTCATACGCGTCGTTCTCGTCGCCTCCGCCGTGTGTCGCTAGTATCGGCATCTCTGCTTGCACATACACACACACAGTTCACATACTATAGGTATGACGGCAAAGGTGTGATGACGATGCATCTGCTTATTCTGCATTCTTATTACATGTCAGTCACTTGAGCATCGTTCAGGTACAGCATCTGTAGTTTTGCTAATTGACATCGGATATCACACCGCAATGCTTGTCATCTATTCAAAGCATTCGAATACGTAAGTAAGTAAATTTGTAGGCCTATAACGCCCAATATCAGTGAGAAACCCCGATAAATCTGAGGCGATGGGGGTAGGTTGGGAACAAAGCGAGATTGTAGAAAATTACCGTGAGGTGGCGACGTAAACGACGTATGGATTGATAAATGTGAACATCCAACTTTAGGGCGAGTATTTCCTTTACGTTACGCGAGTTACGGCTGGTTTTTAATACAAAGAATTACAGTAAATTCAGACTTAGTTAATCTCAGTTCATATTTATCAATCTTACTTAACGATTTGTTTTACTGTTTGTTTTGCTGCCTTTAACGATGGACGACGATTTTCTGCGATGCCCGTGAACGACAGTACAAGTAGTGGCGTGTTATGGGTCCGCTGTCGTTTGTCGGTGCAATTTCGTGATTGTCCGTTGAGTGAAGTACACGACGTCACGTCAGCAACTAGTCACTGTGTAATCGTATTGCTTGTTGAGACAGTCAGTCATCATCTTGTCTCCTGTCACTGGCAAGCGATCACTGTTTGTGTTTCATTACATTAGTTGCAGAGCGGACGGCGTCGCTGTCGTGACTGACTGAGGCAATAAACTGTCAATTATTTCCGCATCGCTCTTTCCGGGAGATTCAACTACTGGACTAGACAGCAGAAGTCAAAAGCTAATTTCTCCAATCGTCACAGATTTATAGCTCCCCGCGCATGAACATACTGTAGATTTTCTGCCGTTGTTTGCTCCGAATTTTGAATTTCATATTTTGCAGCGGGTCGTTTTGCTTGAGTTAACGAATAACGAAGCAATAGGCACAATTACACAAGTGCCAAAACATACATACAATAATTTATTATGTTGCCCTTACAGTTTGCCCTTATCAGTTTGTATTTCTGAATATCACACTGCATTTAAAAAAAAGTTTCAAATTTATAATGATACAGTTTGTGTTAGCTTATGCAAGTGCAATTGCCTCTTATATTCGTAATTAGCATAATGTTTGTTACTTGCTCCTTTCTTTGATAAATCTTTGCATTACATATTTGTTTTGTTTTACTTCACAAGTTTTGTTTTAATCATTTTTATCGAACTGCTGGTAGGGGCCTAACTTGTGATTAAAAGCATCGTGCAGATATTCCGCAAATGTTCATGCCTGAATTTAATTTATCTGCAAACGGACTCAGAAAAAAATTATATCAATAATTTATTAAATTTAAGTTCATTAAACACAATATTAATTACATTATAAATTCTGAACTATAAAGCAGAAAAGTCGTAACGTGATAACAGATCTGCAAACGTACCTCGCTGTCTTTGCTATAGACACTTCTGACAGCAGAGCGCTTTCTTTCAAGTTCGTTTTCTTGCAGTTATCTGCTGCAGCTCAAACGCTTTGCTGTTGTTGCGCTAGCATCAGTGACGTCACTGATGCGGAGCGAGTGCTTTATACAGGCAGCAGCTCGAGTCATCAGCGGATGTCGCCATGGCAACGGCCAGCAGCAGTAGCAGCAGTCCCAGTACCGAGCTTCGTCCTGATTGGTCAGAACGCAGCAGCTGCAACGTGCATGCAAGTTCATCTGATGCTGTTACCGCACACAGCAGCTTTCATTCATCGCTTTATTTATTAGACATCTATAGATATCCTTCTCATGTACTAGCAATATAAACTAATGGAATTGTTCTTGGACAACTTGTTAGCCAAATAATGGTACCACGATAATGGTAGTACTGTTATTACAACTATACGCAATCATGTACCCAAACCAGCCTTATTTCATCAAAATGCTGCGATACGATAAGAGAAGATGATTTTAATGTGCGCTCAAATACTCTTGAATGTGGTGGGCCTATTCGTCCTTTTAGTCTACCGCAAAGTTGGTCACGTGTAGATTCTATTTGACGCGAACCAACCAACCCAGCTGATAAACTAGAAACTACATAAACATAAACAAGCAATTAAGTACTTTAAGCAAACTAGTTTAGACCCAGAATAACAACAACAGTCAACAGGCTAATCCAAAAAACGCAAAAGATGGTCTAGCAAACGGCACAGCTGATGATAAACTAAAAAGCGCTGGTTGTGCAAAGCTATAAAAATCTGAGAGATCCGAATTTCAGTTTACTATCCACTTTTCACATCGACACTGAAAACGTTTAATTCGCCATAAAGCCGTAGTATCAAAAATGAAATTAAACTAGACATGGATACAAACAAATTTATATCGTAAAACTAAACTAAATATAAATTAATTTACAAACATAATAATTAATAGGGAATAAGAATAAAGCTAACAACGAAATCTCACAACGGCATTTTTTCTAGCAAAAATCCGTGAGCGTTACAGGCGTATGCAGATGAAACTTGGCAGTTGTACTAAACCAGTAATTGCTTTTAAAAAAGAAATACGACTGCCTGCCGTGATTAATATACGGACAGATCAATGAAAAATCTTTCGTGAGGCAACGCAATTTATTTACTCAGCGCTCGTCGTTAGCGTCGCCGGTCATAAACCAACCCTATAAATATTAACGACATTTTTTGTCGTCGTTCGGGGGAGGGGCGGCTGATAGAAAGAACGGAACCTCGTAGATAGGTGGCGTGATCAGTTGTCATGCAAAATTCAACACCTCCACGTCGGTCGAGATCAAGCTAGGCATTGTATGCAAGCACTTGTCGTTTTAACTTTCGCCGACCTGGCGCTGGTGGCTCCGCCTCGCGAGCATCTAGCGAGCACTCGGCCACCTGTCGCCATCGAGCCGTTCCGAGCGACCAGTACCGGTGTCACATTAAAATGTATCCCCCATGAAAAATATGCCCGGGGTGACATAATCACGGAATTGATGTCTCTCCCTTACTAAAATATTGCCGGTCACATAAAAAGTCTCTCCCAATTATAGTATCGCTCCCAGAAAAGTCTCCCCCGGCCGACAATTTACGGCCGCCGGGCGGGGCGGATTTTTGCCGGTAAATTGTCAGCCGAGGAGACTATTCTGGGGCGATCCTATAATGGGACACCTGTCCGGCCATTGTCGACCAACTTTAATGAATCCATTAGCGGCGCCTGGGCGAGGTACTTGGGCGAAACTCGGGGCAGTGCCGACCATTGTTGTTGTTGTGCGTGAGCGATTGTAGATGCTGCTGCTGCTGCTGATTCGGCACGCGACTAGAACATAGAACAAAGACGATGCAGATCACGATTGAAAGATCACTTGCATGCAGTGCTGCGGTCGGCCAGCCGCCACATCAAAGTTTCCTACGGCTCCCGGTCGCACCTCGACATTAACCATATCCACTGGGTCCTATCAGCGTCCTGGAAACTTGACACTTCCGGGCCAATCACAACCGAGTGAAGGCTATACTGCCAGAAATTATAACAGGCCATAAAATAATTAAAAATGCAGATGACGTTGTTGCAGTCATACGGTCGAGAAGGTTTAATTATTTTTGTCAATTAATTAACTCTAGAGGCCTACATTACAATTTGCCGTTAGTAGGCTTATTGGTAATCTTTATTCACCAACACAGTGTGGTAGAAAACAAAACAAAAATACGTAAAACAGTTACTGGGCTATAGCATATCACAGACACACATAACCTTAACTATAAGAGTATTCTAACAGCTTAACGTACAGCG
>Ga0209367_1005840_pt1 | contig 17049 bp, 13 predicted proteins | sample WorMetLIZISLAND2_FD_187412 | JGI IMG/M metagenome (GOLD analysis project Ga0209367, IMG submission 187412) | Marine gutless worms symbiont microbial communities from Max Planck institute for Marine Microbiology, Germany - Olavius geniculatus... ... | reverse complement strand
TGATAAATCTACAAAGCCCGGCACCAGTGCTTGTAACTATGTGCAGTATGTCTGTACATATCTGCAACAGTTTTCACACTAAACGAGCCAATAGCGGCAAAATAACGTCTTTTTAGGGGGTACCCCTTTTCGATGCTCTCGTTCAAGAGAAACCCCCTCACCCAGGGGCACAAAATTTTGTCACTAAAACTAGAGTCCTTAACGCAGCCCACAGTAAAAATTTCCTCATCCTAGCTTGCACAGTTTTGATACTGATCACGAGTGTAACAAACAGACAGACAGACAGACGCCTAGACGATGGCTAAAACGCGCGAATCATTCTGCTGTCGCGCGTAAAAAACTGATAAAATTAGCTTACGAATTGCCTCGATCATTACTGTGATGGGTGGACACTTGAACACAGTGTTGACCACCATTCACTGTAGTGATCGAAGCAAGTCGTCACGAATCGTTTCCGAAATCCTGATTGATCAAAAATCTCAAATTTCTACGTTTTCTACTTCCACTTTCTATGCGTTATTTTGTAGAAATTTTTGAAGCTCAATTATTTATATATTTTTAATAATTGCAGTCTTGTCTCAGAAGGCGCTAGTTGTCTTGCCGAGGCTAATGAGATGACTTTGCTTGGTGCTTTGTCTGCTGTCATCGTCTTCGCCAATCATGATGCGCGGTTTCTGGGCGGGTTTAACAGGTGCGCCGCTGTCACGTGATCCCTTCTCCTTCGTCTTGCTGGGTGGTCCAGCGGCAGTGTTCTGTGTGGTCTGGCCGGGAGCTTGTTCACTGTCTTCGTCGTCGACACCGAACTGCGTGTCGCCTTTGATGTTGCCGATGTCCCAGACTCGCAGCGTCGAATCGTGCGAGCCCGTGTACAGCTTACCTTCCACCACCTACGTCATTACGAGCGCACGTCTAGGCCTATACATCGAATCTCTGAATTATCGCAAGACACAACCACATCATCAACAGATCGCAAATCAGCCTTGAAAATTGTTTCTTAGCTGTAAACGCGTTAACCTGCGTAGTTTTATCTCCATCGGAGTCAGTGCTCTTCGAAGCAATTTTCTGAAACATTAATTGAAGCTCCCTAGCTAGATTTGAAAGTTTGATTAAAAAGTTGGACATCAATGCAAAATTTTAAATATTTTTTCGTGTTTCTCTTATCCAGGAGGCGTCTCTTAGTATGCCATGTGTTCTGTCGCACTTGCAGCAACTTTAAATCTACATAGTAAAATAAAATACGTAAATAATCATAATAACAAACAACAATGTCGGCCTAACGACAGACGAGATAATCGTCTTTGATAATCACTAATTAAGATAAAATGTCTGCTTAACTGTTGTCATTAGCTATATTCGTAATCGTTTGTAAATATATAATGCTAAATGCAATAGGTTTAGGGCTTGAAAAAGCCTTGAATAGCAACAAAAATGTTTTTCAAAATTAGCGCATAAATTGATAACATTTTTATGTACGTCTGCTAACCCAAACCAGTCCTGGAATTTTGGTTTTGCAAACAAATCGGTGATAACAAAAACACGTGACAAACTAACAAACATTAAGATTTGAAATCAGAACAAAATTCCGTATAGGTCAAACTGTGAAGCAGCTGCGTAATACCTGAAAAGCGTTAATAGCGACCCTATGTCCTTTCAAGGTGCGTTTGAGCGCACCAGACTTCGCATCGAAACATCTTGCTATACCGTCTCCGCAGCCCGTCACAACTAACGCCAGTGAACAATTACATAAACAACAAACAATCAAAAAGCCACATGGCACTGTACATTTGTGGTCAATTCTAAATATACATGTAGGCTAACATGCGGAAAACAGCTAAAAACCTTCGTCGACTACTTTGACGGTCACTGAGTCTAGTCAATTTGGTGCGTAATATTATCTTTCAGGGTATTACCACAGTACATAATACGTCGAAACGAACATAAAATGTCATAAATAAACAAAATAGGCCTACATACGACGACAAACGTACGCTTGTCTCATGCCGAAGCGTTACGCAATGGTTGTCTGCGCACTTTTACTCCATTCAAGTTATTGCTTTTAGGAACAACTTTTTGTTAGCAGTTGCAACGGCTAGCTGTTGCCTATGTACGTAGTACAGGGTGCGGCAAAAAAGTGGTCTCCTAGAAAATTCTTCGCCATTTTCTCAGCAATCGTTTAAATTTTTAACTTGAAATTTTACAGATTTACTTACTGAAACCTACTACATCTAACTGCCAAGTAAAATGTGATTCTGTTAAAAAACGATGAAGTTATAGACTTTCATGTTTGAAAGTCTATAACTTCCGCTTACCGATTTTTCAGCATTCAAAAATTTTCAAGCTAAAAATGCTATTTAATTTTCAAAAACTGGTTACACGTTGCTGCCGATGACGTCACAGTGACGTTTTAATAAACAGTAATTTGTATTGTTTATAAATTATCACTAAATTATCGTTCCCTTAAAGCAATCGCCAGCTGCCCACCGGATTCATCTTCCAGCAGGACGGCGAGTCATCACACACAGCGCGCAACGCCACGCAGCGCGCAGAACTGGCTGCGGGCTAGCTGTCCAGATATCATCACAAAAGACTAATGACCTCCAAATTCACCAAATGGATTACCACGTATGGGGTGCAATGTTGGAAGCTTACCGCAAGCTTAAATCAAAGCCGAAAACAAGCGCCGAACTCAAGGAAGCGTTTCGGGTTATCTGGGGCAACCTGCCACAGGGACCAATCGACAAGGCTGTAAAAGATTTCTCAAATAAGGCGACTGGAGGCTGGTGTTATAGCTTGGAGCTGGCGGTGAACACTTTGAACATTTACAGTAACTATGGAATTCTGGCATTTGATCATTAGTTAACTGTGTTGTTTCAACGATGTTATTAAATTGGTGTTGTAGCCGGAACATTTTTGAATGCTGAAAAATCGGTAGGCGGTCGTGTTAAAAAATTTATAACTTCGTCGTTTTTCAACAGAATCACACTTTACTTGGCAGTTGAATGTAGAAGGTTTTACTAAATAAATCTATAACATTTCAAATTAAAATTCCAAACGGTTGTTGAGAAAACAGCGAAAATTATTAGGGGTCTTTTTTGCCGCACCCTGTAGATCCTGCATTGCTGGAGTAGTTAAGTGTGTACGCAGTGCGAGCTTACACCTCTCCAGACAGTGCTGTATCGTACTTATACCACGCTCGGGTCGCAAAGACTACGCCGTCGTTTGCTTTGTGAGGCACGACTGAAACCGAAAGTTGCTAAAACACTATACCAGTGCAAGCTAAGTGTGGTTTAACCGCAGATCGGGTTTGTTCGTAAATGATCATAGCAAGTATTATTCTAAACGATAAGCAGTTATTCTGCTGTTGTACCTAAGCCGTTGTAGAACTTGACGCATCCGACGGTGTGTTCGTGGCCGCGATAGACGCGTGCGCAGTCGCCAAACTCAATCACCCACGAGCGCGCTGTGTGGTCCGAACTACCCGTGTACAGAACACCTTTCGCTACCTTCGCATCAGACAATCCACCCGCGAAGTACGAGTGAAATGGAACTAAACAAAAAAAAACGTTTTACAGGCGCATATACCTAAAGCGACATAACTGGACTAAGCGGAAATGAGACCTTATGTCTTTTTTACTTAAATTCAGTTTAATTCCGTTCAGTTACGTCGCTCCGTACGCGCCTTGTCGGTTGAAACACTCCGTATTTGCTTCCATTTATTTGTGAAATACGACGTCCTAATTTGCAGTAATTTTAACAAGACCAAAATATTCAAAACCAAAGCTTGGTCGAGGCCTAATTCTTCGAGTCGTGCCGTTGTCGTCTTTGCTATCGTTGCATACAATGAAAGCCTAATATAAAAGGTAAAGTAGTAAACTCATGTTTTTTCAACTTACTTGAGCGCACAATTTCATTTGCGCCTCTGACCTTACGACAGTAAAAAACTAATAACAACATAAATTTAGTAATATTACTTAATTATTGGTAAACACTTTTCGACTCAAACATTTTGTAGGGCTACTGCAGGATAGTTAACTAAAATGTTGAACTTAACTTTTTTGACCTCTAAGACAAGGTCACGTTGACAAGGCCAAGGCCGGGACCAAGGATTACCAACATTGTTAATATGACCACGCTACACATACATAACTACTGAAACAGCAATTATGTTCAGCGATTTTTGATACGTGAAAAAAGGTTCGTCAGCTTACAGTGTACCCTGGTTATAAGATGCGCTTAGCAGAAAAATTCGTATAACGTTATGGTCAATCATCATCATCATCAACAAAGGCGACGTTATCACGACACAGATGAAAACAAATTGTAGAAAAAGCAGCGTTACAAGGCAACACAGAACGCATGGAAGACGACCGACTATACTAAATGCACGTACCGTCATACAGACGATGGAACTCTTGTGACCTTCGAAGACCTTTAGGCTTTCTCCGGACCTGAGATCCCAGCTTCTGACCGTGCTGTCCGTAGCTCCGGTCAGCAGTATCTTGCCGGTCTTGTCGACAACCATGCAAGTGATGGCGCCCGTGTGTTCTGAGAACGTCTGTAGAGGCTCGCCCGTCTCGAACGACCAAGCTATGGCCGTGAAGTCGGCCGAACCGGTCACCAAAATGTCCTGGTTCTCAGATTCTTCGCCGTCGTCGTCGTTGTCGTTGTCGTAGTCGTAGTTGTCGTTGTCGATGTCGCTGTTGTCGTAGTTGTTGTCTTTGTTGTCTTCCTTGTTGGGGCCTAATTCTCTTGGCCTTCGTCGTCGTCGACATCATCGTAGTTTTCGTCGTTATCGATATCGTAGTTGTAGTTGGTGGGGGCCTAATTCTCCGAGTCTTCGTCGTCGTCGTCGTTGTCGTGGTTGTCGAGGTTGTCACGGTTGTTGTCCTCGGGCGCTGGTATGAACATGAGCGGGTAGACGCTGCGTCGATGACCGCGGAACTCGCGCACCCACTCGCCGCTCTGGAAGTCCCAGCAACGCGCCGTGCGGTCGTACGAGCTGCTGAAGATGAACTCTCCCGTGCAGATGATGCGATTCACCGTCGACTCGTGACCTTCAAGCACCGCCACGCACGAACACGTAGCCATGTCCCACTTGCGGATCGTCTTATCGGCGCTCCCGCTAACCACGTACGTGTCCTCGATTAGCACGCAGTTGATGACGCCATCGTCATCTCTCCGACGTTATGCCACCGGGTCAGGTCAACTTTTGCTACTAAGACTTTTGTCTAAGATCAAAGTTCGGTTTAAGTCCGGAGTCAAGACCGATTTTTTATATAAATAGCAAACGTTCTGAGTCTATGACTTTTGTCATAGATTAAAGTATCAGCGTAACTGACTTTGTACATTAACTTCGTTATTCAGTACTTATTAGTGTTAAAGTCATCGAGACGCACTTCGTCGCGATCAGCACGGAGTTGATGTAATCTTCGTGCCCTACCAAGACTCCGATACACTCGCACTCGTCAGTTACTGTCGTCCAAATATAGACATAAACAGTAACCTAAAAAGCCAAAACAAGTAATTACAGAAAAGGGATATGTGGTATATATTGTAACGATGAAATAAGAAATAGACTTGAGAAGAACACGATAAGTTCACAGATGTTGAGGTCGGTTACTGTCGTCCACAGTCTGACGGTGTGGTCGTCGGATCCAGTTGCAAGGATTGCTTCATCCTCACTCAATGCCATCGCATTCACTCCGCCCTCGTGGTCAGTCAACATACCTAGCTGGTAGGTCTGCTTCGCCTTCGCTTCCACTTTTACTTTGGATTTTGAATGAGAAGCGCCACCCATCTTTCGATTACTCTTGATATTGTCCTTCCCGCTACTAGTCCTACAGTTTTCTATAGGCCTATTTGTCTGAAGTCTTTGCACTGTTGATCCTGGTCTCTCTAGACCAGCACAATCAGTTGAAACTCTACAATTTGCAAGATAACAACGCTGGTTTTGTTGTTGATTGAGTGAGTACAGTAGTTTCTTAACGGCACATCAGCACAAAATAGGCCCTTCAGTGCCATACGTGGTTAAAATTAGTTAAAAGCAGTTAATATATGTATTAAAAGCAAAGTTAGAATACTTGTTAAGATCAAGGCTATTAAGCTAATGTAAAAACAACATTATATACGATTGTAAAAGCCGATATATTTAACATAAGCGATGATGTTGCGAGATGCAACATTTTCGAAAACGTCCTTGAGTGTGTCCACTCCAAAATATTGTTGTTGAAACACATAGCGACAAACCACGAGATATTCCGCTGTAAATGTAACTTAAAACATTCAATTACGCCAGTTTAAAACAAAATTTCAACTTTTCGAACAAATTAGTTTATTGTTCTTAGGTTATCGTCTATAATCGTCCACGACGGTGCACATAAGTAAGACGTTAAATAAATAACTTTTGTGAGTTTTTAAATATAATGTAATATTTTAATTTTTTTGTTCTTTTCGTAGGCTACAATATTATGCTTTTCCATTTCCAACGTTAGCACGACATGCGTTTTAAAAAGCGATATGTGTGACAGAGGCTTTAAAATCATATAATAGCTGCCGTTGCCGGTAAAGCACACATTACCCTTGAAAGAACTATTTTCAAATAATCAAAAGCAAACGATCATACGAACAACACCAGGAACTCATTAGTGGATGTGAATGCCGTTTCATAAATAAATGATAGCCATACAACGAGAAAGCCGCCACCGCCACGTAAATGTATGCGAGTAAGCCCCCTATCGCGCATAGGCCTAACTACAATGCAGCCGACATACCATTACAGTTTTACCGTACGAAAACTCAAGCAGCAGGCAGTGTAATATTCTCCCTATGCAGGAAAATGTTTGCGTGCGGATGTTTAAACGATAACAAGCACTTGTGGCTAACATAACGTAACGCACTCAGTGTACACGTAGGCCTACAGTGTGTATAGTTTGGTGGCAACACGCAGTAGCTATAGCGACGCACAGGCCTACTACCGCAATCACCAATCAGCAGCAACAGCCTCGTGTGTGATGATTTAATTGCTCCGAAATACATTTTCCAACGCCACTGGATAATACGCTGATCAAATAATGTCTTATTAACTATCCTTCTTTTATAAGTTAGCATAAGACTGTTTGTCGATATGTACGATATCTAAGAAGATAGCCATTAAAAACCGTTTACAATGTTTCAATTTTTTTATTTCACATGCAACACGGTTTCTGTGTCATGCTCGAGTGTTTTGGAAGATTATATAACATCACAAAATATCGCCAGTTAGGACAGCACTAAGTTCGCATATTCCTCGCTACCATTAGTAACCGTACAAACTATTTTAAGTTTCGTTTAATCTCACGAACTATAAACAGTAAACCAAACAGGTAATTAATTCGGCTAGCTGCCGCAAGGGAAAACTTTTGCTTTAGTAAACATTGCAAAGCAATCGCTGAAACAATCGCTTTCAGTTAAAATAACTTGGAACTTAGAATTATTTAGCACGCTTAGCGCAAATATACATTGTATTGAATTTTTGGTTAAAATCAATAAAACTGGATGCTTTTTAGCTCGTTTTGAACGAATTATGATACTCGTATTAAAAATAGTGTTTATTTTATGATTTATGAGTACATTTATAATATATAATCTTGATGTTTGAAGTAAACCAGCTAGCGTGCATGTTCGTGTTAATCTTGAATGGGGTTGACCAGTGTAGACAAACGGTAGGCCACTGGTTACACTGCCAAGCTAATTAATATTCGCCGCAGTCAGCGCTCACCTTTGAATAGCGTCTTAATGCAGCTGCAGGTGATTTTATCAACCTGCTGATATTGATTATTGATTAGCAGTCACTGACTGCACCCCGGAAGGGGTTGGCCTTCTTCGCCCTTTCCTTTTTCCTTTCCCCTTCCTCCCTTCCTCCATTTCCCTCTGCCTTTCTCTTCCTTTATCTCTTAGAAGTAGGACACATGAAATCCAGCTAGGGGGTCTGGGAGAGCGCTGGGGACTGGGACAGAGCCCCAGCCGAAATCGAATTTGGTGCATTTCAGCCTTAAGATATGGCATCCGGTAGCAACAATGTTAATTATTTTTCTAAGAATTAACTGACCAACTTCAGGACATGCAATATAAACAATAAAGGCAAACAAGAACAAGGGAACAAATTTAAAAGTGGAGGTACAAATAATCTGCGAGCAAAACGAGCAAAAAAGGAACTCTTGTACACAGAATTGTAACATTAACTTTAAAAGTTTCTAACATTGGGGGGGCGTTTGAACCCCCTAACCCCTTCTCATTTTCCAGCCCTTAAATACTGCCCTGGTCTGAAGGGGCGAAGCCCCCAAGAGTTGAAAAGCTTTCAAAATTCACTCAGCTGAAACTGTTGTTTTGTGATACACATGCTTAATATTGAAGGCTTCCGTGTTCATCTGTAGCTGGCTTATTTATAGTGACCTTATAACTGGCGATGGAGTACAGTGACAATCAATCAATCAATCATATATTCGATCAATCATATATTCGTTTAACGTAAAGTTGACAAGCGCAACTTCTAACATCAACCACAAGATATACATAATAAATCTAAATCTAAAAAAAATCTAAATCTAAGAAAAACATGCAATCTAAGAAAAACATGCAAACAGTTTGTGCAATATTCACATTAACGTTCACATCAGTTCAGTTGACTTAAACTACTGGTGGTGTTAGTTGGTGCGTTGCACTAATATGAATATTTGTACAGCATACGGACAAGAAAGTCATTATCGTTTAGAAATTTAGTTTTATTGATCAGGGTCATTGAGTGAGAGCGGGCTCGAAGCTGATATGGCATCTGTCCGTCGCCGAAAGGGGGGAGCCTGCATGCTCCCTCTAAATACGCCAGTGCTTCCCAACTTTCGTGACCAACGCCGCCGTTGGCGACGAGTAAGCTTATGCAGTGGATTGGTTGCAAGCTAAAATATTTCTCGCAATTCGGTCAGATTTGAGTGTTTCGATTCTGAGAGGGTCGATTTTTTTGGTCGAACGAGGAATCGCCAATGATCTATAGGCGTGATCTATAAAGTCGTTCTTATTTTTTGAATAGTTCCATGAAACATTGGCCGATATGAATAATTTTTAACATGCAACATCAAAAAGAAACTTGGCACAAATGACTGTAGTTTTGGCCACCTCACCGAAATAGGCCTACAACTGTCGCTACACTGCCTTGCGAAATGAAGAAGTCATAGTTTGGCCGTTTACAACAATGAATTCATACTGGATAGCACATGCGTCGGCTCAGAAAATTATCGAGATCACATATTAATTATTAAAGTCTTTTACTTCGTGTTCACTTATAGATCGTACGTCGACGAACTGAAATTACACATCAACAGCCGCTTTGAGTCATGCAGTTATTGGACGTGCTGTTGGCGAGTGACGTCAACGTCTACCGCTTGCGTTTGTGCTGGCTGAGGATATTTTGAGCACATGCTGTAACAAAGATGAGATACAATAATTGCCAATCGTGTTTGTCGCTTTTCAGTTAATCATTTCTGAGCCGACGCGCGCGTGCACTACCCAGTACGAATTCATTGTTGTAAACGGTCAAACTACGACTTCTGCATTTCCTAAGGTAGTGTGACGACAGTATTTAGGTAAGATGGCCAAAACTAAAGTCGTTTGCATCAAATTTTTTCTCGATGTTTCATGCCGAAAATCACGGCTTGTGCGGTAACAACAAGCTGTTGTATAAGCGATGTGCCAAGTCAATGGGAAGGCCAAAATTTCGAACCCCCACAGCTCCCACATTTTTCAACCGATCTTAAAAAAAATGAAACTTGAAACCAAGAAAGATATCCGAAATACGACCCCACATGCAAAACTTGGTTGATGTGGGTCGACGGAAAAAAGCATTTTCTGTTACTTTTTGTGTTTTATCCTTTTTTGTATTCTTGCCCACGCCTACAGGTCACACCAGAAGACCGATCACGACCGTTTATGGCTCAAAACGCGTGTTTCCGCGTAATATAAAGCCTGTTGGGGGTCTCGATGATAAAAAATAATGTTTGGGGGTCAAAACGTCCCAAAAACATGATTTGGGGGGCCTGAATAGACATTTTAAGCCAAACCTGCAAAATTTTCGAATCGCGATATCTCGAAAAGTACGCACTCGATCAACACGAAATTTGAAGGGGAATTTCAGGTGGGCAAATGGACTTTGTGGGTGGTCCAGCATCACAAAATTGTAATTCAAGATAGTGACAACCGCTATGTTGTATTTTTGCACAAACATCAATAACTCAGCCGCTGATTGACGTAAATAGATGAAATTTTGCAGTGATGTAAACGGCTAAAACCGGAAATAGACCATTTGACCAAAATGGACAGAAATAAAAAAATTCAAAATAGCGGCGGCTGCCATTTTAAATTTCATCTATCGCTCATAACACGTTTACTATAGCACATATTTGCACGAAATTTGGCACGTATATTACGCTAGAGGTCCTACATGCAGGTATGCCAAAAATATTGAACAAAAATAAAATCCAAGATGGCGGCGGCCGCCATCTTGGATTTTTGCACAAACAGAAATAACTCAGCCGCCGATTGACGTAGATAAATAAAATTTTGCAGTGATGTAAACGGCTGAAACCGGAAATAGACCATTTGACCAAAATGGACAAAAATAATAAATTCAAGATGGCGTCGGCCGTTATTTTGAATTTCATCTATCGCTCATAACTCGTTTACTGTTGCACATATCTTCACGAAATTTGGCACGTGTATTACGCTGGCGGTCTACATGCAAGAATGCCAAAATATTAAACAAAAATAAAATCCAAGATGGCGGCGGCCACCATGTTGGATTTTTGCACAAACAGATATCTCGGCCGCCGATTGGCGTAGACGAATGAAATTTTGCAGTGATGTAGACGGCTATAACCGGAAATAGACCATTTAACCCAAATGCACAAAAATAACAAATTCAAGATGGCGGCGGCCGCCATTTTAAATTTCATTTATTGCTTATAACTCATTTACTATAGCACATATTTGCACGAAATTTGGCATGTGTATTACGCTGGAGGTCCTACATTCAGGTATGTCAAAATATTAAACAAAAATAAAATCCAAGATGGCGGCGGCCACCATGTTGGATTATTGCACAAACAGCAATAACTCAGCCGCCGATTGACGTAGATAAATGAAATTTTGCAGTGATGTAAACGGCTGAAACCGGAAATAGACCATTTGACCAAAATGGACAAAAATAATAAATTTAAGATGGCGGTGGCCGTTATTTTGAATTTCATCTATCGCTCATAACTCGTTTAGTGTTGCACATATTTGCACGAAATTTGGCACGTGCTTACGCTAGAAATCCTACATGTAGGTATGCCAAAATATTGAACAAAAAGAAAACCCAAGATGGCGGCGGCAGCCGACTTAGATTTTTGCACAAACAGCAATAATTCAGTCACCAATTGACATAGATTAGTAAAATTTTGCAGTATTGTCGTCGGCTGCTACCAGAAATAGATCGTATGACCAAAATCGACAAAAATAATAAATTCAGGATAGCGGACGCCGCCATTTTGAATTTTGTTTATTGCTCATAACTTAGTTGCTATTGCTCATAACTTAGTTGCTATTGCACGTACTTGCACGAAATTTCATATGCGAGCTAAGTTTGACGTTCTACACATAGTTGTACCATAAAATCAAACAAAAATAAAATTTAACATGGCGACGGCCACCATTTTGTACTTTAACACACAGCATAACAAATTAGCTGCCGACTGAAATAAATTCATAAAATTTTGCAAAAATGTGGCTAGATGCTACTGGAAATAAATCACGTGACCAGAATCGAGAAAAGTAGTAAATTCAAGATAGCGTTGGTCACCATTTTAAATGTCGTTCATCACTTATAACTGCTTTTTCACCCATCTGCATGAAATTTGGTATGTAGACTAAATTTGCGGTCCCACATGCAAACTTGTTATTATATTAAACAAATAATAAAATCCAAGATGGTGGAGGCAGTAGTAGTAGTTGTTGTTGTTGTGTACAAAGTGACCTTTCAAACTGAGCAGTTACTTTGTACACAACAATAACAACAACTACTACTACTGCCTCCACCATGTTGGATTTTGTTATTTGTTTAATATAATGGCAAGTTTGCATGTGGGACCGCAAATTTAGTCTACATATTAAATTTTATGCAGATTAGTAAAACCGCATATATTATATATAAAAAAAACTGCAAGCAATTAATTTAATGTTGTATAAGCGTTGATGTAAAAAAAGCAAAAATCAAAAAGTATAAGCACGAACATTATGCATTAGCTTAGACATTTATATCTGGCTACTGATAACAGATTGAATGTCTAAGCTAATATTAGTTCGGGCTTATACTTTTTGATTTTTGCCGTTTTACATCAGCGCTTATACAACATTAAATGCATTGTTTGCAGTTTTTATATTTCAAAAAATAACAATGGCAGCTTCTATGGACATATATTTAAACATCTATGGCTTAAATATGACCTAGGCTAAATGAACAAACATCAGTTTTACGCCTACGCCAGTGCTTGGCATCGTCTATGCGTAAGTTGCATTTCAACCGAAAGCGCCTACTTTTGTCAAATAACTCAAAACCAACGTTTGTTTAAATCGAAACACATTTTATCAGACAATTATTGTTTTTTTCTTGCTAAGTTGGCACGTTAGCGTTAAGGTTTTTACCCGCACCATGTTATATTGCACTGGCGAGTAATGCTAACGTGTGTCGTCTGTCTGTTTATCTGTGCGTTTGTCTGGGGTGACGTTGATGCAATTTGATCATATAAGTTAGGCTACCAACTCCGCTCTTTACACGCATAGCTTCAGCAATCTAGTAAGTTACAAGGTGGCCATTTTTAAATTTGGTACAGAATAAAGGTCTGCTAGTCTAGAAAAAATAGCGATTTTCAACCAGTGAGTCGCCGTATATCGGAAACGGCGATAGGGAGCGAACTAATCACTAATAATTAAAAAGTTGCATATGCGCTCTCGACTGACACCAAAAATCGACGACCTTGAATGACTATGAACGTCCAGCGGACTGTGGTATACAAATAGTTATGCGTTTTTCGGAGCTCGTCTAAATTCTACTGCTACATTACACGAGAAGCAGTATTAATCTTTTTATAAAGCGAAAGCAATGAGCCGTTAACAAACCGTGCTTGAGTAGGGCCTATGCAGCGTAGACGGACACGAAGCATAATGTACAGAATTGCAATGGTATTATAATATCATCACGCCTTATGCGAAATTGTGGGCTCGCAAAAAAATTGTCGGCATGTGAAATGGCTTTGCAGATTAGGCCTAATTGTGATGCTGACTGGGATAAACGTTGCAGATTTGACACGATGCATTCTTTGGCTTGCCCGTTTTCGGGCGAATACTTTCACACTCAACGTGATCAATTCGTCCGTCGTTGATGCGTATCTCCTCTGTATAAAATACATCGATCCACGCGGAAGTGGTGTGCATCATAAGACCAGATTTAGGATCCTTATACAGAAACGGGTTTTCCGTTCTGTTCAATTTCGGAAGATGATCTTCGCAGAACTTACCGGCCGGGGAACTGGCTTTGGCGATGACGAGGGTTATATGGTGAGATTTAGATTTGGAACCAACGTGGCAGTAAAAGTCGGCGAAATATAGATTAAAATCGGGCCCGTATAATTGTTCTATCTGGACGGAAAATCTGAGATACCCAAAAAGCGAGATTGCTGGCAATGTGCCGGTCTTACAATCAACATTAACTCCTAAGTATATTCCATCGATACGGCAGTTAATTGGCGAAGCAGGGTCGCCATTTTCATTTTTCCGGAACACTGGGAGCAAACCCTTGTGCCGATAGCGACAGTAATCGTAATATTCTTTATCTTTGTCCCGATAGAACATCTCGCACGGCATCCATCTTTTGTTTTCCTGAATATGCGCAATTGCTTTGTCTTGCAACTGATTCATTTCGCTCCAATTGTATTTGTACTCTAACAGTCACAATACAGAATGTTCGAACAAACTGCCAAATGCATACATTTCAGGAAATAAATAAATAAATACTTTATCTTGGCACAAAATTACAGAGGTTTGTGCTGTCAAAAATAGGTCTCTCTTTTTATACTAGCATGCACTGCTGTAAAATATAACACGTTAAATCGTACAAAAAAAGTTTTGCGATAAATTTACGCGGTGACTATTTGACCAAATAGCCTACAGGCAATTTGACCGGTCAAAAGGAAAAATCGCAGTCCCCCGTTAGCGAATGACATTAAATAAAGTATACGCGCTAGAATTACCGTGAATATTATGGTGTAGTGTTTAAGGCTTAGGATTAGAGTTATGGTTAAGGTTTATGTTTGGATTAGGGCGGTAAGGGTTTGAATTTGGGTTAGGATTAGCGTTTTTGAAAGAATGCACACCAAATGAACACCAAAAATTAGCGTACAATATGGGTAGTAAATCCGAGATTTCTGCAGGCAAGCACAAAACTTGCAGACTGCACCGTGATAGCCGGGCTGTTTGTTATAGTCCGCCAGTACTACAACATACCGGGACAAAATTTGGCACAAGCCATATTTGATATCATTGGAAAGGTAATTTTATGCAGAATCATTGTACAAGTTTCCCCATTCATCCCAGCTAGGGGAAAAAGTTACACACAAAAATCCGATAGGCCCTTTTGCTGTACATTGGCCATGCCAGTCGTACAATGACAGATAAGTATTTACAGTATACAATTATAACACACTAACCTAATAGTGTCAGTGCACTAAATGCAGTACAGTAAACTATATTGTACACATAAGAAAATGGTGCAGTCCAAATTTAACAGAAAATGTAAGTTCAAAACATGCTTCAACATCAAAATATTTCAAAGCATGATACCGGTTCAGTAGATGGATGCATCGGAATGCCAGTGATAAGACAACATAAACTCTTGCAACAGTAATTGAAATGATAAGTCCAAAGATGCAAGAGATCAATACACCTGGAATCACAGTAGAGAAAAATGTGAGTCTGTGGGGTTTAATATACCACCCAACACATTATAGGTCATTTTGAGGATGGCCTTTCCAGGCAGAATACATACAAACACATAGTAATGCAACAGTAAGTTTAACCTTTACAGACAAACCTAATATGAAACAAAAACACAGAAACAACCAAAACATAAAATTGTAACAAATCGACATTAAGAATGTGCATATGTAACACTGTAACAGTAATTTCAGTTCTAATAATCTTACCTGTTATTACAGTTTTTAGAAGAAAAATGGCTTCAGTTCATTACAACATTTAAGCAGTTTCTATCACTTTTCATAGGCACAAGATTTGTTACCGAATAATTTCCTACAGTGAACATTGATTGCAGCAATAGTAATCTCACATAACGAATGCAGCACATAACAATGCACCATACTAAAAGCCTTAAATACTGTTAAACACAAACAAAACATAAACCAGCTAAAAGCAAAAAACACATGTGTAACATTATTAACCAACAAACAAGAGAGCATATAACAATGTGGTACAAAGTGTAGCCATGACTACTGCCATGCAATGAGTTAAATCACAAACACAGCCAACAAATCTAAGAACAACCATAAAAACTTGAAATGTTAGTACTGTACTTACACTACAGTTATCACTAGTGGAACCAACTGAACACACTGACGAGTCGTCCGACGACGGCATGAACCATAAATGCCTTGACTAAGTGCAACATGGAATCGAGCGTATACCTCATACATATAGGTGTCAACACTTTCAATGATTTCCTCTGAAATCCAGTCCACATCACTGTCATACATTACTTCTAGATCAGTAGAATCATTTGAGACCAATGAAATATCATGTTCAAAACCGGCAGCAGATGGAGGATGGGATGCAGAGCTGAGACGGTTACGGCATGACTGTCTATGACAGCCAGCGCATGCAGTCACACAAGTCAAACCATTCCGTCGGCATGAGCACAGGCTGGATTTGCAGTCAGACTCACACTTACACCTCACAACATTCAGCAGTTCATCTGGAGCTGGAGGATGGTCCGACATTATTGGTTCGTAATGCCCATCGTCAATTTGCCAACCCCACAGTGAGGGATCAAAACCTGCAGTTGACAGCTTCTTCCACATCATTACCTGAAGACGAACCCTCAACACATGGAATAAAGCTGTGTGCTCTGTTGGTGGTAATTTCTGAGGCAGTGGTCTAACGGAAGATGTAGCTGACAGTTTACAGTACACTTCATGTCGCAGCTTATTCAACTTGTCTGCTGGTTTGCCCTTATACAGTCGGACCATGAGTGACAATCCTGCTACAATCACTTCATCTTGAGTAGCATTTTTATTCTGTATCACGTGAACAAGAGTCTTGTTTGCTCTTACAGCAGTAATGCGTTTGAACACTGTGGCCTTACCAATGCCATACAATGCTGATGTGGTATCACAGCCAACTACTGCATGTATCAGTTGAGTCCATAAGTGCTGTAGACAGAGATATGATGCCCATTCCGTGAAATGTGCCATGGCCATCAAGAGTTCTCAAGTTATGATCGACGTTGTCGCCTACCCACTGCGTGAAAGCAGTTGGAAAACGTTCAGCACACCTATTTACAACTATACTGGAAAATCCAGTGATGACACAGAAAAATGACACAATCACAAAACTTCCCCACCCGAATCCTAGATCTAGTCATAACCTAAGCCCAAACCTGTCCTTAACCCTAACGCTAACCGTAACCCCCACCATAATGCTAAACCTGAGGTGCCTGGTCCTACAACTAACGCTATAATCAAGCCTAACCCTGAGCCTAAGCTACAATTTAAAACTTCCTGCGCCGAAAAAGTCACTATACAGTATGAAACAGAGTCCCTACGTGCATGTTCCACCTGTCATTTATACTTAGCTTCTTAAGCATTTATATACACTTTTCGGCATTCAACAGTTTTTTTCTCCATCAACGTCGAACTATATCCTGTACTGTTTTAGTTTAACTATCATATCATATCATATCATATCATATCATAAACA
>Ga0209367_1005839_pt1 | contig 17051 bp, 13 predicted proteins | sample WorMetLIZISLAND2_FD_187412 | JGI IMG/M metagenome (GOLD analysis project Ga0209367, IMG submission 187412) | Marine gutless worms symbiont microbial communities from Max Planck institute for Marine Microbiology, Germany - Olavius geniculatus... ... | reverse complement strand
CTACTAAACAGGCCTAACATTCAGGAATATTGATGAATTCAAGAAGTGACTGGTGAAGTCTGGATTGGTCTGGAGCAGAACGTTATCAACGCTGCTATCAATGAATGGAGAAAGTGTCTCCGAGCCAAGCCCATGTTTGTGGGCCAACATTTCAAACATTTTTGTAAGCAGTTAAAAATGGACAATTAGATAAACTATCAGCTAAAAGAATAAAAAAAATATGGACAGAATGTGTGTTTTGTGTATTTTTTGGATAAAGCAATAATACCAGTAATAAAAAAGCAATATTTTGTTCGTTTTCTTTCTCCAGGTAGTGCAGAAACAAACAATGGGTGAGGTGGGAAATTAAACAGTCATTTAATGGCCAAATGTATCGGGATAATTTGAACTAAAACTTATTAAAATTGGCTTACTTTTCTTCAAGTTATGACGAAAAAAATTTTGGTGTGTTTTTATGCCTCACGGTGTAGTAGCGTTAAGGCACGTGCAGAGCGACGTAAGTGAACTGAACTGATCCGATATGGTTTGGAAGTTTTGGGCGAACTGACCAATGAGCAAGCAGTAATGCATACTGTAGGCACAGACTAACGGCGTCGGTGGCCTACGCTCACGTACGCCTCAACTAATGACAAATGGGCTCGTCCAGCTCGCCCGTTTGTCAGTTTGTCAAAATACTGAACCGTGTCAGTTTAACTCAGTTAAGTTCCGCTACGTCCCTCTGAACGATCATATGTAGGCATAAACTTGGGAGTAAAAAATTTCTGCCCTTTGTGGTTAACATTTTTGTGGCCCCTCATAATTACTGCTACAGTTTTTCGTTTGTTTTCAAAGTTCTACTGGACTTGAAGTGCTCGCATCTACAGTAGTCTGCCAAGTTGATCGTTAATTTCCGTTAAGGATCGTTAGTTAGTCAATTGTGACTAAATTGCTGTTTTTTATGCACATTTACCGAGTATGTAAAAGTATCTATATATTGTCGCTATTCGATGCATGATATGTACACGATAGGCCTATGTGTACTAGATACTGCACTGCTGGAGTGGATAAGCGTGTACGCAGTATCAGAGTACGAGTTCATGTTAGTCCAGACAGTGCAGTATCGTACTTAAGCCGTGTTTAGATCGAATAAAGCATAGATATTAAAAAACATTAATTTGCAAATAAAAACATAAAAAACATGTTTTTTTCACTTTTATAAAAAACATGATAAAAAACATACATAAAACATTCAACTTCATTTGGCAGAAATTAGCGCAATATAACATGTTAGAACAAAAACCTATTATTTGTCGAGAGTAAAGATCGACATGTACTGAATGTTATAATGTAACGGTGATTATGGTACAGATCGAAAACAGGGCTAAACGCAATTTGCTTATGAGAAATGCATCATATTTGTAATTTTCTACGTTTTTGTTTTAATAAGAACAAAAATGCAACATTAAAAATAGGACAAAAACATCAAAAACATAAAAAAATAACAAAAAACATAAAAAAAACATGTTTTAAAAAAACTTTTATAAAAAAACATAAAAATGTTTTTTACATCTATGGAATAAACTACACGGTCGTTCGCTTTGTGAGGTACGACGACAGCTGCCGATAAAACAATACCAGAGCGAGCAAGCTAAGTGTGGTTTAAATGAATTGTCGAGCTGTTCGGTGTCCACAGGGTGTGCGAGATTGATTCGACTGGGACTGAGGGCTGTCAGTCGATGTGCTGCGGTCGTGGACACACCGTCGAGACCGTCGTCGTGCGTCACCACTGCGACTGCAAGTACTACTGGTGCTGCTATGTCAAGTGCAAGACCTGCACTAAGACCGTGCAGATTAATCGATGCCGATGAAACACGCACGCCGACCGATGTTTATGGGCTTACTTCGTGCAGAGCAAGGGGCGTGGCCGGTTGTGTGTCTAGGCCTATAATCCGACGGTTCGATAGTCTGAAGTTTAAAAAAAGTAAAAACGACGTGTAGCTTTTATAGGATACCCTTCACGGAACTACGGAGCGTCACCTGCCATATGGGATCACACAGTTACAGCTGCCACCCGACACAGGTGAACGAGCCCCGCATTAACCCCATCCAAACAGACGGGTGCTCGATTTACTTACCCCGAAGGGATGAAAGACTGAGGCGCATACTGCGATAATTTATTTTAACTAACTCTAGCTCTCACCCCAACCCTAACCCTGACTTTACTCTAAATTGAGAGGAAATTTGGAGATTGAAACAACGTCTGTGGAAGTGCACAGGAAAGAACTCTGAAACTTTCTGACTATCGAGCCTTTGGAGTATCGGGCTGTAGGCCTACCCACGACAGTGTGGTCAACGGCTCAAAGCAGCGGCGTCGTGCCAGGGTCGAGAGGGGACGATAGTAATGTTGTTCCTTTGCCTTTTTTTCTAAATTTTAGCCTGTGGGCAATTTTTTTCTGATATTTTCGTCCATAAATACGAGATTCGGGGCTGACAATTTTCTGCTTTAACGAAATTCAGCGGCAAAATCTAAATTTCGAGCATCCACGCACAATTTTCTCTTTCGATAATTAGCAACTGCCTGATGAAAAATTATAACTTCTCCAACTTGTTCAACCCGCGACGCCGCTGCCTAAAAGAAGACGGTGCCCAGCTGAGTTCGACGAAAAACTGCCTCCTTACCCAACACTTCGATAATTTGTCAGCAAAAATAGTGTTTGAGGCCACAAAGCGAAAACAAAATGGACATTTTTGTCAGAAATCTCTTACCTGGATCTTATGAAAAGGTATTAGTTACTTACGGATGTAGTTTTCTGAAGTGTCACAAATTTAAACACGGAGCCGCAGATACTGACATTGGTTTTTAGCCGACCGTACTTAAGTAACAGTCGAACTATTAGAATGAGTTGTCGTTTGTCCGTCCGTCTGTCTGTCCGTTTGTCATATATGTATTGTGGCTAGACGGTAAGTCGTAGTGACTTGACAATGATACCATCGGATAGGGCGCTAAAGATTTCCTATAGACTGTCAATAATAACCATGTTTCTATCTGCAACGGTTTGGCCGCAATTTTTAATGGAATGTTTCAAATATAAGTGGCCATATCTCGGAAACGGTGCGAGATAAGGCCAAAGTTGCTACTGATCATTAATAGGAAATCGCACACGCTCTTTCAGATGAGATGAAAATCATGGACTTCGGATGACCTTTAAGGTCACTGACAACCAGTACGGTCGGCTATCCTAGCGACAGCTGGGCTTCTCGTTGTTTGTCTGCGCCGTGGCCGGAAAATGTGGCCGCATCAACGCGATGGACCGCCAGCGTAGTTTAGCGCATGTGCTGCGATTAACTGTAGATCAACAAAACCGTCGGAACTTAAACGATGACTGAACCGAAAAAAATGAGATTATAAGTGACAAGACTTGCGCTTGTCATTAGTTACTTACTTTTCGGCTGTATTACGCAGCGTCTGTTACAGCAATTGCATGGCTGGGACGGCGTCGGCGTTTAGTCTTACCCCTCTGAGACCCCCCCCCCTCTTTCCCTGGCCGTTTGGAACCAGTAACGTCGTGGCAGGCTGAGAGCAAGGCCTAAACGGGGAGCAATATCGTTCCGATCCTTTTGCTCCCTGTAATTTTTTTTGTTTGTCTGAAAAATTTTTGTCAAAATTTTTATTTCGAAAATAGGCATAAAAAGTTTGGAGCAATTTTTTTTTATTCTGGAGAATTCAGAGACAAAATTAAAATTATCATTTCTGTTGAAAATGTGTAACTGTCTGTCGGTCGGAAAAGTGCAACTTTCTAACCGCGATTTTTGTAATCCACCAATTCTCTTCCTTTGTCTCTCTTTTCCATTTTTGTTTTGTTTTCCTTTCCCTTATCCTCCGTTTTCATCCAGCAGGCCTTTTTTAAATTTAACCATAGGACTTAGAAACGAAGTTTCTCCGCTGATGTCTGGGTCGAATGCCCAGCCGTCGCCGATTTGAGAACATTTTGCGCCTGAAACGCTTTTCGTAGAAAAAGATTTGATACAACTTCGGTTCCAACCAGGCCGAATAACAATAACAATAATAATCGAATTTGTACAGCGCCAGTATGTCGATTAACATCGTTGTCCCCGAAGTGCTGGAAAATTTCTCTACGTTTACAACGCAGCATTTAATTCGCTCTAAGGTTAGTTTCAAGATTGTGGTACACTGTATAGGCGCTCCGTCGCAGTAGCTTGTTTGACTGCTGTTTCCTGCTTGAACTCCTTTCTTTATACGTGATTTAAAGACCTCTCTCCATCGTCCAGCAAGATGTCTTATATACGACTTGGCATCTTGACTTGTCGAACGATGATAAGTCTAATCGCTTGTCTTATTTTAGGCGGAATCGATGCTGCTGCAACCAATTCCGACTATTCCTACAGATTTCGCGGTGATGTCTGTCTGTCCGTCTGTAGTCTGTCACATTCGTGCACCCTGCATAAACTGATTTAGATGCAATTTAGCAGAGTCCATGATATATTTTGTCAAATACTGCGAAATTAACATTCGATGAGTTCAATTGCAATTGCTTCGGTGGTAGCAGCGATTCCGCTTATAGCAAATTGCTTTGGTTTTTGTATTATACTGCGGCGATCAGTGTTTCAATTATAATTACCGCTGTTTTTATGTGTTTGTCGTGTGCGAGATAGCCTTGGCAGATTAAGCCTCTTTAAATAAATTGCTGATAATAATGACAGTTAGTGCCAGAATTATTTACCCTGCGCCATATCATGGCAGCCGACGAGTTATAATTTAAGCCAATAGGCAACGTGTAATATCGTGGTATTACGACACTTTATTATCAACAATCAAAGTACCAGAGAGTATCGACACAGGGCTAATTACTCGCGCAAAAAGTTTTCTCTGAGACCCAACGCTTAGCCACAATACATCCGTTACACACAAACGGTCAAACACGTTAGACGACAACTCGTACGATAGACGCCTACAGCCTGCTGTAGCGCGTCCAAAATTACGCAAAGTTTACTACGTGTATCTTTGCTCCAGAGAGAACTGTAAGGTTTCAAAATGGACAAAAGTAAAGCTTGAACGTCGTCTGAAGGTTGCTTCTTCTGTTTGCAGTGAAATGAGAGGTACTTTAGGGCTTACATGCAATAAGAAAATAAAATAGTTTTTATTCAGGTTTTCATACGCCCTGTCTTTGTTAGGCATAGACCTACACGTTCAATACTGACTAGTAACTTTTGTCACACCTTCGCAATTTCCCCAGAGTGATTACATGAGAGTAATAGGCCTAATACACATAATAAAAAGGCTCTATTTGTAAAGCGCCACAGGGCCCTACTGCAAAAGTTGTCCTATGCAACGACTCGTGGCAGAAAAATCACTAGCTGCGGGATCATGAGTAATTTAAATACAGTTCAGTGCTTACGAATGATAGCCCAAATAGCCGCCCACACGCCGACATTACCTGTAACGCAGCTTGAAAACAGTAGGCGTACACGAATAATAAAACATAAAATACGTTGCTTAGAAGCTCGTTGCAGGATGCTAGCGTGTTACTTATTTACTGTGTTCAGGTGCGACGAATTTTCCGCTTGGACAGATTTTCCACGAGTACATGGAAAATTTGTTCCAGTCTCGCGAGAATCTCGAGAAGCGAAGAATTTTCCAGGTGCGACAAATTTTTCCACGACACCGGTAGACCGTACAACAGTGTTTCAAACTCAACTAGATGTCTTTGGATCTTGGCCTTATCGATAAACAGTGCTGTTTCGGCCGCCCGAATTCGTTATCGAAAACCATAAACCGCATCAACTTACATGTAACATATAGGTAAGTTAAAATTATTATCGTGATATCGTCAAATGACTGCTTCGTGAGTTTACTTTTTAAGTCTGCTCGAGAAACCAATTAAGATATCTTGTAATTTTGTAGATCACTTAACAGCGTTTTATATGGCAATTTTTCAAGTCAAGGAAGTAATCGTGGGCCGCACATTTTAGAATTTTGGGGCTAGGCCTATAAATAATTATGCGCTACAGACTAACTCGCCATGTTAGACCAACAATTTCCTTACTCTGTTGTTTTGCAGCGTGTCGACGATGTGGAAGTTTTTCGGAAAATGTTTATTCTTAATTCATGTTTATCTTTGCACAGCAATATAAACGAGCAATCGAAGGTGAGGTGAATTATTGCGTTGAATTGTTTCAGAACGACCCAGTGTTTGAATTGTGAGAAATTAGCTGCGGGTTGAACTTTTCGAGTGTCTGGGACCGACCAAAATTGTGATGTAAATCGTATGTACACTGTGTCTCAAAAACATCCCCGACATTTTTGACTGTAACTTTAAAACCAATTATCGGATTTTGATAATTTTTGACAAGAATATTTCTGACACAACTTGCCATCAAATGCCCACCTTACCCAACGTTTGTTTCTGAACTACGTAGGGAAATTAGATCAAGCAAAATATGTGCTGAAATAAACAGAAAACCTGAAAAAAACATTCCCGACATTATCGATCGTAACATGAAGAAAGATCAGCAAATTTTAATAATTTTTTGACGGGAATATTTCTGACACCACTGGCTATTAAATAAGTGTTTTAGTTTTCACCTCACCCAACGTCTGCTTTTGCACTACCTGGGGAAAGTAGACTAAGCATAATACGTGATAAAATAAATGAAAAAACGTCAATGAATTCCATCTATCCTAATCTGTGGGCTCCAACAGCCGGTCTGTTACAAGGTTTGACTGCCATGCAGCAGCATGTCTACTAGATGAAGTTTAGGAATGTTTGCAAAGTCAAGAAGCGACTGGTAGAGCCTGGATTGGTCTGGAGCAGAACATTATCGATACTTGCTGTCAATGCCTGTGTTCGCATAGTGGGCCAACACTTCAAGCAATTTTACTGCAGGCAGTTGAAAAAAAAAACAACTGAATAAAATTTTAGCCAAAGTGTCAGAAATGTGAACAAAATGTGTTTTTACGCTTTATGTTAATTGAGCAATCATATCGCATTGGATAAAAAGTGATATTTCGCTCGTTGCGTTTTCCCAGTTAGTACAGAAACAAACGTTAAATGAGGTGGAAAGCTGAATAGTCATTTGATGGCAAGTTGTGTCAGGAATATTCTTGCCAAAAAGTATTAAAATCTGTTAATTGATTTTCAAGTTACTGTCAAAAATGTCAGGGATGGTTTTTGAGACACAGTGTAAGGCCTATAGTGTACTTCCATTGCATAACTTGACAGTGTGTTAGGGGGTTGAGAAAACGATTGGGGGTTTAACCCCCGCAATCCCCCGACAATTCAAACACTAAAAAGATTTATTGAAAGCTAACGATAAAGGTAAATAACAATAGTTTTTATTGCGAAATATCACTTTTATTTTCACTACTCCGATGTGATTGACCAACGACATAGAGAAGTGTTTTGCTTCGCGACGGTTTGCAGCGTTTACTTCCATCACTTCTTTAGCAAATTAGCAGACGTCTCTTCAGACACCTGAAACTAAGATTGTGCTGTAAAATACAGCATCAGCTTGTGCTACTTAGATTTAGTGCATTAGGCCTAAACGATAAATTTGTTGTTCGTCATGCTGCCTTAAAATACCAGCTCATTTTCCGTGATCACATTTTCTTCAGCACACAGGCTTTTAGTTTGCTATTGCCCTGCTTCGGTCTGTGCAATTTTCGAAAATTGTATTTTACAAGGTAGTGTAACGACGCGTTTAAGGTTTCGTGGAATCTTCAATAACTGCCTTGTCGCAAATTGTCCGCAGAGTGCGCCGGCAAACAAATTTTGACAATTGGTCTACGAGCAAAGACAGCAACAAAATTTGCTGGCATTTTTTTCACTAACGGCGCGTTTGTATAAACCGCGCATGTGATGATGTCGTAAAAATTATGTGGTCACGTTGTCACTTCGTAGAGGAAATGCGTCATCTAGAGCTGCGCTTTTCGGCAAATCACGAAACCGATACGCGGCACAATAACTACTCGAGTTAAATCAACTAATAATACCAGTAACATAATCGACGGCTATGAACGATAATAGCGAGCACCAACGTCATTTGGTAGAAACGGAATCGCTCTTTATTTTTACTTTCCACGTGGCAGCAGCAATTTGCAATTGCATGTTTCTGCTAGGGATTTGTCCCAAAAATTTGTACTTTTTCCCGGATATTCAGAGACCCCATAATAACATAATCCATCACTTTTGACTGCATGATGTGCCTGCCAGATGGCATATAAATTCGCCGAACGGTTCAAACAGAAGACACGAATGTGACAGACGAACAGATCGACGGACAGACAGACCACGTTACGGAGAAATGTATAACAATAGGCGGATTCGTTTGCGCTGGAACAGTCTAACTCGGGACAAGAAAGGTTTTCTTTAGTCATAGGTTAAAATTTACGTGTAATTAAAAAGTAGACATTAGCAGTCTAGTGTATCAAAATGCGTCAGAAATCAAACGAAAACACTAATAACAATCGCAGCGTTCAGTACAGTATTAATACATGTTATATTGTTATATCTCAATGCAAAATATTTGCACGCGATTGGTGCAAATTGCCTCACGTGACGTTAACAAATATGCACTGTTCATAGGTTAACAGTGAAGTCATCACAGTTTTTTTGTTTAAATGAATTATGCTTAATTTTTTTTGTTTTGTTTCCGAGATATAACAAAACAAAATAAGCTTAAATATTGATTGGTGTCATCGTTCGTCATTGAAAATTTTATCCCCCCCAGTTCGTAAAATGTTGCCCTTTAGGTCTTCGACCTCGAGGCAACATTTTACGAACTTTGGGAATAAAATTTTCAATGATTACCTCGACGCCAGTCACCATTTGTATAATTATTATTGCCAATATTATACTAAATAAATTTAATCACATCTGCATCGTCGAACAAAAAAATCGACATTTGTGATCACAATAGGCCCTGCACTAGCAATATATCACCATCATTCAGTAGGTCTATAATAATCTAGCTGTCTAGGCCGATAGTTAGTATTCATGCATAGGCCCCACGGTCGTAAAACCTACACTGCTGTAACGCTAGCCATACAGAACAGCCTATCTGTTCTGTTCAGCTTATGAGGAAGTGAAACAAGACTTGTGTTCAGTGTAGCCAGAAGCCTGCGTTTGCTACTGTTATTTAATGTGGTTGTCGTCAATCCGCCTTACGACTTTACACAACTTGTGGCGTAGAAGCATTCCAGCGCTCAGAAGCGTCGAGGAGCTTTCTGTTTTAAAGCATTTTGCAGTTCGACGCCGAGTCAAGACTCACGTGCCAGCCGCAGCTGATGTTTTGTTAATTTTATAGGTGAGTGTGACAAACACATTACATAAATTTGTATGTTATATAAACTTAATGCAGGCCTAGTAGTAGTAATAGCAGATGACGAGGCCACAGGCTGCATTATGGGGGCAACTGCTAGTTGCTACATTTCTAGGTTTGACGTCATATTTTGTCACCTCGACCTCCATTTGAGTATTACACAGTATAAAGAACTGGTTTACTTCACTCGCGTTTACAGCGATCCACTTTTACATAATGTCTCACATTTTACGAATTCAACTGAATAATATATAGGCTTAACAACAATCTTTCACTGTCTAAAAGCTGGGCTATAGTTTAGTCAAAAAGAAACAATGTTAGTGCGGCATTGGGGGAAGTTTGTGGAGCCTAAAGGTTAGAAATGTAATAATTTGTCATCAGAGGGTTGGCGATCGAGACTGACTGTACGGTGTTAGAAACAAGAAATTTGAGCTAATGCTTACGAGATGCGCGAAAGCCTACAGCAGTTCCTGTTTGCAAACTGTCAGTTTATCTGTAGCCATTTAGTCGCAGTTCCTTCTTGGAGTGTGCGCTGCAGCCGAAGATCGCCAAAATCAATAAAAACTTCTTATTATGGGGCCGTCCTTCCTAGAAGGAGGCCCCATCATGTGTTGATCCTGTCCGACTGTCTGTCTGTCTGTCTGTCACTCTGTCTGTCCCGTGCTTCCACCTAGAGGGAAAACGAAAAAGCCTACGAATACCAAACTTGGTAAAAAAGGGTTCCTGGGACACCAGCACACAGTGAACCAATTTCAAGGTCAAGGGGTCAGAGGTCAAGGTCACGGCGGCTAATTGTGTTGTTGGCGAAAAATCCTCATAACTTCGCCGCCTGTTGTCAGATCAACTTGATATTTGGCAGATGGCTAAGGATCCCTTGCCGCCTTGCACAGACCTAGAAAGCCCCAAAACAGCACGCATGTACTCAACTGCAAGGACGGCTCCATAGCGGGCGGCCCTTCAACGGCCGTACCCTCTTGTTTTGGAAGCTTAGGGTCTTCCAAAGTCATCGATGTTGATACGACTGAAAAGCTCGTCACTATAGTGCTTGTTGTGATATAGCATACCCATGCCTATCTGCAACCGTTTTCACTAAAGACTGGCCAACAACGGTAAAATAACGACTTTTACGGGAGTACCGCTCTGTGATGTCCTCGTGCACAGGTTTCCCTGAACCTAGAAAATCGAGACTTGGACCGTTGAAATTTAGGTTTAATGCTGAAAATTTCATATGCAGCTTTTTATGTCTATTTCAATTGATATCGGCGCAATTCGCTTTTGAAATGTGTCTTGCAGCCCGAACTCGCCAAAATTCATTTTAAAAAAAACCCTATTTTAGGTCATCCAAGGTCATCGAATTCGGTGGAAATCGAGAGCCAGTGTACGACTTCATATTAGTAATTAATAGTAACCTAAGCCCTATCTAGCACCGTTACTGAAATACCGTGACCTATTGGCTAAAAATCGCAATTTTTTTCCATCTCCTCTCATTTAACGCCCTTGTTAGGGGTGACTCCCTTAGAATTTATAGAAAACCTTTACGCTGTGTACGGTTCCTGAAACTAGAGTCTTCCAGGCAGCCGACGGTAAAAAATGGGTGCACCGTTTTTGACTGATCCACTCGTGTGACGGACGGACGGACAGACAGACAAACGGACAGAATTGCGATGGCTAAGACGCGCTGAAAGCAGCTGCTTTCGCGCGTACCGTAAAAACTGTTATTGCCACATTTTATCAATCAATCACAAAGTCGTATGTCAAAAATGAATTAGTCAGATGCCTATTTGCTTAACTGTACAGTGTTGTGGTCAGAGATGCGGTTGGTGAGTCAATATTTTATTATTCAACACGTCACGCGTTTCGTGCCCGATAAGCTTCCATCTTCCGGCTGAATAAGTAGCATCCTGGTACAGGCTGCTGAGGCTGCTAGTGGGTATGACTGAACACATGCAGCCGTCATCACGAACCTATAGCTTATAGGTTCGCAGGTTCATAGAAATATCAGATCTAGTCGATCGCCAAGCCGATTTTTCAGCAGAACATTCCGCTTTAGGTAGCCTAATCCCATAGATAAGATATACCATAGATAATGGACAGCAAAAACTCTGAAGCCGCAAAAGTGCCACGCCCATCTCCACATATGCACGATAAATATTTAATATATTTCGAATTACAAGCGTTTTTAATTTGGTTTGCGCAACAAAAAGTCGTAAGGTTACAGCTACATGATCTAAAAGTTCATAATATGCATTTTAGAAAAAAATAACGTACCGCGGGTTGCAAAAACAATCTGGTTTGCTAGCAGACGATAATGACGTTCGTGGCGAAAACTGCGTTTTTTGATGGCATATTCAACACTAACGCGTTAGGCATATCTGCTGACAGCATGGCAGACAAAAAAAATCTGAATAGTTTTGTTTTGTTGTATTGAGGCAATATACTACAAAATCTGCTTTTCGTGCTCCGGCTTGGACATATTTATAATATACTTATAATGAACTAACACTAACGCATTAGGCATCAAAAACGCAACTATAGGTGGTGGATCATACCACTTGAAATATGCACGATGGATATTTAATGAAACTGGCTTCAACTCGTTGCGTTAGGCGAATGGTGAGTAAACAGTCTACTTATTTATTTCGTCCGTGGTCATGCCTGACGTCAAATATGTGCCACAGCTTTTATAAATTATTTTAGTGCCATTTACGAGTAGTTTACTTTGCACAGGTTGGAAAAAAACATGACCTGCACAGAAACTACTCGTACGAGTGAAATTTACAGGTAACCCGTACTCGTATGCATGTGTACGACCGCCATTGAAATACGCGCAAACTCGTGTTTGCCGGAACTCATATAGGAATGAATGCAGCCTAAGTCAAACTAAAATACCGGGTAAGCTTACTCTGAGAGCCCACTGCCAGTTGTTGAGAGCTTCAGCAACTTTTGATCCAACAATGTAACCAAGACCACTGCAACCGAATTAACAATATATACATGCGATATAGCATATCAAGATAAACACTGCATGATTACACTCGATATCGATAATGTGCGGTTAAAAACATCACCACCCTAAATAAAAAATGCACAGTGCTAAGTCGAATAAATAACAATCGTAAAGAAGCTTGACACAAAAACGGCAAACTGCAAAGCTGCTTGGCTGCCAAAATTAGCAGCACGCTGTGTACAACAGTGCCATGAAAAACGAGTCCCAAGTCCTACACATCATGAACAAAAACCGTGTTACTTATGCACATTCTGTCAAAGCCAGGTCTACTTAACACGTAAAGCTAAATCAAAGACCACTGCCAGCAGGGATGTAACAAATAGCAGATTTTACTATTTGAACAAATAAGAATAATATATGATATCGTTCGGCCAAAAATGAACAGAATACGCAATAGTTGATGCAAGTTCTAATACACTGCACAATTTCATCGTAGTGCGGTAAAAAAAATTTCCAGATCAAACATCAGAGAACATTCCAAACTGGCCACTCTGTAATTTATATCCATTTTAAACGAACGACACTAACAAAGATTGCTGACACTAATGAAACTTGACAGTGATTCACAACAGACTTTTGACAGTGAGCAAACTGAATTGTCGAGGAAACGCCACAAATCATTGCGTGTCAGTGTTACGCTGCTGAGAAAGCAACTATCTAAGGCTAAATGCAAGAACAATGAGTGAGGACGATGCAGTGCTTATTAACGTACTCATATTCGGCACTACTATTCGGCCGAATACGAATACACGATTCAGCCTACTATTCGAACTGAATAGAATATTCGGTACAACCTTAACTGCAGGCAATGGTGTAAGCCTGCACTTTGGCCCCACAAGGCTTAACAGTGTAAGTTGAGCCCAGGTTATCCCATGTAAACAGCAGCTGATGTTTTCACATGCCTGTAGGCTGAGCCACTCTAGTTTATAGGCTATAAAACCGAGTTTTTGCTGGCACAATCAGTCACAGATTTAGCTTAACAGTTCACAGAACCCTTCACTGATAGTTAACAGTTACGGGCCAATGCTAGCATTGTATGGACAAGCAGTGGTTATCTCCAATAAGGATGAATAGATTGACCTTAGCAAAGATGTAGTTACTTGCTATTTACCGGTATAAAATATAATTTACTAATTGTCTACTTCAAGTTCACGCATGCGGCACTTTCTACCACAGAATTAAATGTTTTTATTTTAACAATTTCATTAGATGTCATTCCCAAGTGATTTTATAAAAACACCTTACTGTATAGTGGTTAGACTGGTCATCTCTACTGTAAGTTGCATAACTTATCTGTCAGATATTATCAATATAAATACTAATCAATATTATTAAGATTAACACTGACCTCCCCACCGTGGTCAGCCACCTTGTCGTGGTGTTGGGGCTTTGCACCGATGACCCGAAAGATTTCTAAAATCTGGAGGCGAGGAGCTAACTAGGAGCTGACCAAACCTGTGAGAGCAGATTGCTACACGTTACCAGTGCTTTTGTGCTGGTTTCGGCTTCACAGCCTACTACGGCTTTATAGCCGTTATCTGTAACCTTGTGGTTACATTTGGGGATGCGCATTGGGCCGAACTGATACGGCCTCAGCCCTGGGCAGGTGTAAGAGCCAGCCCACCCCGAAGGTAAGGTAAGGTAACACTGACCTGCCAACGGGGATAGCAAAGTAGAAGATGGATAGTGCTTTGGTTCTCATGGTTTTGTTGAACATGTCTGCTATGATTGTTGGAGCTATCGTTGAGTAGCTTGCCTCCCCGACCCCAACCAAAGCTCGCATTGCCAGAAACAGATAGAATTGCTTGTACAGCACACACATGTATACATAACGTCAATTACAGCTGCAACCAATTAGAAATTTTTTAATCAGTAAATTTTTTTTACGATTAATTGATTAATTAATTGTTAATTTCTGCAGCCTTACAATCAATGAATGAATTAACAGATCAACTGTATAATGTATAAATAGACAAATCAATAAATGGAATCAGTTCAATTCCATTCAGTTCAAATCAGACAAAATCAAGCTAGGTAAAAACCTGGGTCCTTCAAAATTAGGCCAACGAGGTAAGTTTTAATCTTTTTGTTAAACCTGTTTTGTTTCAAAAAGTCAAACTTCGTACTTAGACGGATGACCATCTACGTGTATAGTACCTCGTTATATAATCAAGCCACCAAGGTCAACTCAGCCTGGCCATCCCTCCATGAGAAGGCACAATCAGTACCGGCAAAAACTGGGCCACAAACGGTCACATCGTGCAGGCACAATGTGTGATGCACTAGACGCGTGACCGTGGTCTGCCAGTGTACCAATAATCTCATATCTGATTGATGGTTAAGGAAATGGAGATCAACACCACCATTGCCTTAAGGGACTCATGGCTTGTGATGGACATACTGTCTGAATCACATAACTTCGACTAGTCTACATACTTTACCTCTCCAGGAATGAATGATCCCGCGAGCGTAATCAGTGACCAAAACAGCACGCCGGCAGCCATTATGTAGACACGATTGTATCGGTCGCCGAGATAGCCAAAAATTGGCGACAGCAGCATATAGCTGATGATAAACGATGTCTGAAGGAGGCCTGCTTCAGCGTTGTTTATAGAATAAAACTTTTGTACATCCTCCAATACACCTACAAGCAGACAAGTTCTCAAGATGTATATACTGTAACTGAACAATCATAGACTGTGCAGAATGCAGATAACTGAACCAAATAGGTAAAAAAAACAGTCATCTGAGGGCAAAGAAATTAACCCAGGCCCATCGAGTCACAGCGGGGCCTGGGAAAACATTGTCGCTGGGCCCCCAAACATTTGCACAAGGCCCCTCTGGGGAGACAATTTTTTAATCTTTTTTCCAAAATGGTACATTCTGGAGTACTTTATATTTCTGGACGACGGCAGGCCCCCAAACGTCGTGGGGCCAGGGGTAGCTTACCCCCTTACCCCACCCTCTTGATGGGCCTGAATTAACCTAGGACTGTTTTGTCTCCTCAGAAGTAAATATTATGAAATTTTTCATACCAAAATATTAAGACAATAATACAACATTTACCGGCATAAAATCTGCCTTAAATTTCATGCAGGCATCGTTCATTGTTAACTGATGAAAAAACAAGAATTCTTGCATAAATTTCCCACAATGAACCAAGTAATGGACTGGATCTTTTATGTGTAAAACTTGGGTGACCATTTATTGGGCAGGCCTTTATTCTGATAAATAACACAACAACCAACCACCCAACTGTAAAGCTCCAGTGCCAATAGCAACACATCAATTATTGCATCCCAAATGTAGCTAACATTTAGATGTGATAATAACAGATCGTGAATCAATAGCACTATTGATTGACGATCAGTTATTATCACACTTGTGTCAGGATTCTGTGATAAATCCAAGACACAGACCACCTACTAAGCTACAGTAGAAGATATTCAGTTTATCACAATTTTCATAACCCCTTATGAAACACGAGTTCTAAATTCTAAATATAGTAACAAACATATGCAAATTATAATCTGATATAGTCGGAAAATGGTTAGCTTAAAGCTTAATGAGAATTCTGATAGAGCGGATACCTGCAATAGTGTATCTGTCCATATAGTTGATAAGATTGGTCAGTAATAGAACCAACAAAACTGCGGAGCTGCGAAACTGCCATGACAATTCCTTATCCTTCTTCTCAGTCACATTGTACTTCCCCTGTGACCGGGAAAACCACGGAATGGAAAATCCGTTAGGACAGCGATGCTTCCTGAACTGAAGCGTTGGAACTGTGGGATACGTTGGTCCGTTTGATGACAGATGACGACTCCGGATGACCGGGCCACTGTCAGCGTGAGTCGCTGACCCCGGATTGCCCGTACTAAGATCTCCTTTCCCCATCCCGACAAAATTCCTTGCAGCGTCAGAGATCGACTGTCATTTCATCTGAAAAACACACATGCACATTTTTTATATAAAATCAAACTGGTCAAACTCCGTTATAACAAATCATGATAAAACATCAAAAGTGAATGGAAAGATAACCTGTACATCTACTACTTCGGAATACGTGCCAACTTCAGTATATTAAAAACTCGGGTCAAGTAATATGCAAAAAGTTGGATTATGTCTGAGGTTACCTAGAATAGCCTGGCACCATCAAAAACACCAGCAAAGCTTTTTCTTACTGTTTGAATTAGGATTAAAGCATTAGTATAGCACTTCTCCCGGAAGACCCCAATACCTATACCAACTCTTGCAAAAACGCTGTTACAGAAAATGTTCTTTGCTTCCCAGTTCAGCTAAGTACAATTCGGACATTCCTCTACAAACGGGTACGGGTAAAAATGCGAGGTGCGAGGCGCGAGGTGTGAGGAGGGTATAGTGCAAGGGAGCGTGCGAGGCGGCACGCGATTGGTCGGCTATAAATAGATTCCTCGCAGTTTACCCACGATTCTAAATGCACGGGAACAACTCAATAGATAAGGCAATACGGCCCTGTGGCTGCCAGCGTGCGACCTGCGAGCACGACGAGATGAAAGGCACAGCAAGCACGCCGCACGCTGGGGAGCTGCTTACGTAATAACCAGGAATGCGGACGACGTTAGGCCTACAGGAAGCGAACGCGAATGGCCGTTCAACTGGAAGCATTGTCGACGGCTAATCGACTTTGATTGACAGGTGGTGGACAACAGAAAGATATTGCTTGGCATCAACAAGGAGATTCACA
>Ga0209367_1005838_pt1 | contig 17054 bp, 11 predicted proteins | sample WorMetLIZISLAND2_FD_187412 | JGI IMG/M metagenome (GOLD analysis project Ga0209367, IMG submission 187412) | Marine gutless worms symbiont microbial communities from Max Planck institute for Marine Microbiology, Germany - Olavius geniculatus... ... | reverse complement strand
AAAAAATAGACAACTAAATGAAATGTCAGTCACAGTGTCAGAAATGTGAACAAAATGTGTTTTTACGCATTATGTTAATTAAGCAATCATGTCGCATTGAATAAAAAAGTGATATTTTGTTTGTTCTATTTTCCACAGGTAGTGTAGAAACAGATGTTGAGTGAGATGGGAAATTAAATTGTCACTTGACAACAAGTTGTCTCAGGAATATCCGTACCAAAAATTATTAAAATCCGATAATCCTTCTTTACGTTACAGTCGAAAATGTCGGGAATGTTTTTTTTTGGGACACAGTGTACATGTATACAATGCACAACTATAAAATTTCTGAAAAGCTAACATCTTTCCTGTTACAAGCTAACAATCTTAGTATCAATGCTAGTTTTCTTAAACATGTAATTGCTGCTTACTCGTAAAGACACAGCATTATGGAAATTCAGCAGACTGTGTAGGGAATTTGAATGGACACGCAGAATAGCGAGTTTTGTTAGATGACCGAGCGACGGAGGCAAAGTAGTCAGGTGGTTGCCAGACACATTCAGTTCTTCCAATTCAGTCAACTTTTTCACTTCACTGCTTAAATAACAAATATACAACATGTCCCAAAAACAACGCCAGTGTTATTTCTTGAATAATTCTGTGAAACATCGGCTGATAGTAATAATTTTTGTCATGCAACATCATGAAAAAACTTTACACGTCTCATGTTAATACTGTTGCTACACTACCTTGTGAAACGCAGTTATAGTTTAACCATTTACAGCAGTGAATGCTGCATTGGCTCAGAAAAATTGTGATTAAAAGTTTAAGGCCACTGTTATTTTTGGCTGATTGTAATAATTTTTGGAATGCAACATCATGAAGAAACTTTACCCATCTCATGTTAATACTGTTGCTACACTCGTGGTTCCTACTACTCTGCAGAATACATTTTCCCTGACTTTCCAGAACAAAATGAATTGTTTTCCCTGACTAATTTGTTCATGCGAAATACCAATGTCGGTTTTCAATCGCTTGCAATAACACTAGAAACAAGGGCGGCAGAACAAATGAAAAAGTAAAAGTATAAATAATCTGCGAGCGAAGCAAGCAGAAAAAATTTTGAACTGCTGTATGCAGTGTGCGTGCAACAGTTCTGTTTTTTTCTGCATCTTTGTTAACTTTTGCACCGTGGTACTTTTGAATTCCCTGACTTCCCCTGACCGTCTGGATTTTCCCTGACTTTCCCTGACTTCTTAAAATTCCCTGACTTTCCCTCACCGTAGGAACCATGTACACTACCTTGAGAAATGCAGAAGCTGTAGTTTGGCCATATACAACAATGAATTCATGCTGCATTTGCTCAGAAAATCTGTGATTATAAGATTAAAGCAAGTAAATCTTTGGAGATTGTAAAGCACTTTTAGTCATAAGTCTCTCATGAGACCAGCACAAAATGAAATATCAAACTTTACCTTTACCTTTAAAAACGCTATAAAATTTTGTCCACATCAGCCTGACTGACTGGAATATTGAAATGCAACAAACGTGCATCAACATTGCATAAGCAAAATAACACACTGGAAGAAATACACAAATGTAAAACAAGTACAAAACATAGCTAAACTAAACAGACATCTGTTGAGAAATAAAATCTTAAATAAAAAATTACAGTAACAGCAAGGGAGTACAAAGTATTAACCATGATCTCCTAGCTTATGATCATGTGCATTCACAACAAGTAGTATACTAAATAAGCAGTCATGAGACCTTCACATATTGCAAAAGAAATCACTTTTTGCATTATCAAGTGAACTGGTGGGCTAGAGTATTTTGACAGTAAAGCCATAGCAATATACCTGTTTTAAAAAGGCACTAATTTTTTCCTGTAAGTGCTTTATTAAGGGTCATATAAGACGATGTAATTGCCTGTCATAGAGCTCCGTCAATTCGTTGTAGGCCAAATGAAGAATGCGCAGTCGACGATATCCAGCAACAACATCCAGAACTTCGTTCCCAAGTTCATTTCCCGACAAATACAATTCTCTGACATTGTTCAGGTCAGGATTGTTGTTCAGCAATGGAAGACTCGTCAGATGATTGTTTGTTCCATTCAGAACTCTCAATCTACAGCGTTCAGAAGCAGGCAACACACCGCACAGTCAATAGGTACAACTTGTTTGAATACGGCATAAACACTGCTAAATACCAACACAGGAATATCTGCTGCGTGGGCTAAGAGCAAATAGTACTCTTGACTTGCACCAGCAAACCATCTGACAGTACTATATATAGTAAAAAATTCAAAAACTGTCAGAAGACAATATTTCTGGTCACAAAACAATGCACTGGCCAGTATATATAATACATCAATTAAGAAAAATATAAATTTCTCCAATGTCTCAGCAACACTAATCTCAAGTACCAAAAACATGTTACGTATATTAAAGATTACGAACACATAACAAAGTAAATGCCTAGTTTTATTACACTGTCGCGGTAAATGAATGGTCAGTACCTGAAAGCTTTCTGCAGCAAATCAACAGGCAGCAGAGTGACCTCGTTCTGCTGAAAGTATAACTCTTCAAGAAACAGCACGTCATACTCAGCTGGCAGCAAAGTCAGTCGATTGTGACCGACGTTTAAGCTGCAGAGCTTCTTTGAGTCGGCAAACAGTCTTAGCACATGCAAACAGAAAACCAAATGCCTATAGCAACTAAAGTATTAACAATAAACAATAGTGTCACTAAAATTACTAATTAAGAATATCCTTAGATTTAGTTTAACAGGCCATTTCAATGTGATTGTCAAACGCTTGGTTAGATACCATGGACTCAGCAATCAGCAAGCAAAAAAGACATGCCAAAATCATTTGGACATTAGCCTCCGGAATCTTTTCAAAAATGTTATTTCTATTTAGAGATAAATTGAGGCATATGGGGCTGTGCTGCCAACACATCACCACATCAAGCAAATAAGCATTCATTCATTCATTCATTTCTTTATTACAGCAAATGTCAAAATGCATTCGTTGTTACAAATAACATAAGACATATTGCGATTATGCTAACAAGTAGGTAAATATCATATCTTATGTCAAGCATGCATAAAACAATTTTCACAAAAAGGTAAGTTTTTATTTAGTATGCTAGTGATTTAAAACAAATTTTGAATGTAGCACAAGGTACAGACTTGACAGTCCGTGCTGACGTGGTGTCCGTTTGGACCCCACAGCATCATTTTTAAACTAATTCAGTTAGTTACTGATGTAGCATATTATGAAAAAAATCGCAATTGTTTTCAACTATGTCTTCTGCCAATCTGTACAGTTAGCTAAGTGCTAGCATCGCCAGGTAATTAGAAAAAAATAAAAACGACACAGTCACCATGCATAAATGATTGCTTATATTTCGGCATGTGAGCGGCACTGCAAGGCATGCAGGTAGCAGGGGCGAGGACTGACTTATGAGGCGACAACTGATACTGACCAGGACAGTCTGCCTGCCCTCACATGGCGCTCAAACATCTAGTGGAGGCTATAGTGCCAGGTGTCCATACATGGCGGCACAGCTAATTATTAATTACAGAAATCTTACTAAGATGCATTCGATAACAAAAAAAAACACCATTAAAAGCGAAAAAAATTCACCTTGATGGTAGATCAAGAAGGTCATTGTATGAAGCGTTTAACATTTGTAGAAAATAGCAGTCACTCAACCAATCTGGCAACGACTCCAGATTATTCCTACAATGACAAAACACAGCTGTCACAAACTGTACAAGTTATGATATTATACGGCACAACATTTATCATGAAATCATACTCAAAATACCAACAGCCCATAAAATAACCAGGAAAAATAACGTCAATAAAACTATCACATCAAATGCTGCAAAATAAGTAAAAATATTAAATGCAGAATAACTGTGACACCTGTGACAAACCCTAATACCATTCATAGCAAGCAGAGCACCAGACAGTTTGAAAATAACAAATAACTGTAAAATGAGCAAATGAGCAACCACAGTTTGAAGCACATCAAGAGTAAAAAGCATATTACTGTAACATAATTATGCAAGTCAACTCAAGGCTCAGAAGTTTATTTCTATAAGAAACTGGTCTCAACTGGAATGTCATAAATAAAGCAATAAAAATGGTCAACGTGTAACTGCATGTGTAACTATTCAATGCCATAAACCAACATTGTAATGCCTATTAGGTATAGCCTTTTCTGACACAGTGGGACATCTTCTGGCAAGATGGCCTTCCATAAAACAATACTGACATATATTACTCAGCAAAACAAAATTTAATAGAAAAATATATCACAGTAATCAATAATTTTATGCATAGTAAATATTCTTACTCAGAAACATCAAAGTCAAGAAGTGATTCTGGCTTCGGTTCAATATCGATATGTTCTAGACCTAAAATTGTCAGACACAATCAAAGCAAAACATGCAAAAATCCCTTATCAGTATACCACAGAAAAACATCAGTTCTATGAAGTAAATTATTCGCTAGCAAATATACAAATATGTACTTTTATGACTTATCAAACTGTCCGAAGACCACAAAAGTGACAAGAAGCAGACGCACTTAGCCTGAGTAAACAAATCTATTCAAACTAAACACGATGTCATAAACCTCCTACACCAATAACACAACAAAACCAATAATGCAAGAAAACTCACGATTGCTGGCTGCAGCAAGAATGCGAAGCGATGTTCCATTAAGATGCAAACTGACGACACAGTTTCGTTCACAATTAAGATGCTCCAAAGTACGAAGAACATGGAGATCAAGCTCGCTGATGCGATTGTCTCGGACGTCGAGATGTGTCAGGTGCTCAAGGACAGCAAACTTCAAAGTGTCGATCGTCGGTAGCGTCAGCTCGTTCAGCCTCAGATCAAGATGCTTGGTGTACTTGAGTTGCGTGAGCTCGTCTGACGACAGGCGCTCGATGTTGTTACCGGCCAGGGAGACAACCTCGACGTCTGACACTTGTACATGAGTCATCTGTGCCGTGACGAGCGGCAACGTCATGAAACGGTTGAAAGGAACGGCCAGCGAGCTCAGGCGACACAGACCGACTAGCGACTCCGGCAATGTTGTGAGATGATTGTTGTGCAAGTGAAGCACTTGAAGCCTGCAAGTAAACATCAAATAATTCAACGAAAATCGTGCACGTTCCTCCTAGCAAATGCACAGTTTAAAACCAGTACCAAGAACCAAGAAGTCACATAAAGTTATTGAATTACAACCTTTATTTGCTAACTGCTGGTAAACCTGGATAAAGGGTCCAATCAATTTTCTCATATCTATGAAAAAATTTTTCTTGAAATAACATCTAGTAGCAGACAATAATCACTTTTTCAAGAAAAAAAATCAAGAGCTTGCCAATCATGTCAACAAATTAGTGAATAAAGGCTATAATTTTATAACTTTATTTTAGATAACTTATCGTCCACTACCACAAAAATAATGCTATTAAAACAATCACAATTAACACTGACAACATGGGACACAAAACAACGTTCTCTTCTTTCTCTCAACCTAAGAACCTCAGCCAGGCTTACAGCCCTCCCCCAGCGCTAAGTCCTCGTTGAATTTGGATAAAACACACAACAACAACCAGCTCGCTAATCCTCAGCAGACATAATTCACTGGTTGTAAAATAAGAAAATTTATTTTGCCAAACAATAACACAATAAAAATTAACCATAGCAGGCTTCCACAGAAAGCGGCTGCCCATCACTGCTGGCTACTTTTAGCAGATCAACAAATGTAGTTAACATAAATATACACAAATACACAAACATGTGGAAAATAAAACAAATAAGAATAATCGTACATGTTCAGTTGATCAATGTCAGTTGGTATCTCTGTCAAGTGATTTCCTCCAAGGTTCAACTCCACTAGATTAGTAAGCTCCAGCACAGATAATGGAAAGCTGCTCAGGTTGTTGTACGATAAATTCAGACTGTGAAGCAGAGTAAACCTGAACAATTCGCACATATTAACATTTTAAATTTGGATTATATAACCATGTGGTTTTGCTACTGTTCTTAGCTTTGTCTATGTGTAATCAGCATGTTTTCTATGATCAAAATGGGTAAAGCCAGATGCCCAAAATGTTTTCATATAAAACATCTTGAGAATGCCGCAGCAAGATATTAGACGTTGGGAAACCTACAATGAAGTAACTCAGCCATAACAAGCTAAAGTCCTTCCCGAGCCTTAAGGCCCATAGGGTGGCGCTGATCTCCGTTTCCTTAGCCCTCAGCCAGACTAGACACCAGTTTTTACACTGTGAGACCACGGATACGGGGCTAGTGCATCGCGCGGTGTGCCTGTTTATGTCTCAGCTTTTGCTGGTACCCACGGAGGGATGGCCAGGCTGAGTTGACCTGGGTGGATGGTTGCATACTGAGATGGTCATCCATCCAAGTACTAACCAGGCCTGGTGTTGATTAACTTCGTTGATGTGATCAACAATGCTACCAACTCAGCCAAACCACCATCAGTGAGTTCTGAAGAAAATACATGTATCATTACTGTGTAACAAATAACCAGAAAATATATTAATATATGAAATAAAAAACTTTACAAAAGTGCTGACGCTGGCCCAATTTAAAAAAAAAAACTAGGGTACAGAGAATTCTTGATTACCACATCAGAGAACCTACATGTACATACAGTACATACTACAACTGTTAAATATTAATATTCAAAATATGACAAAAAATGAATACACAATGACTTAACCCAGGGTCAGATGAGATATTACTGTATAACAAACTGTGACAACAAAGTGCAAAAAAAATCACATAAATGGAATCTCCTAGCAACATCATAAGCCAACCAAAGTTCACCTGAAAAAAAATAAAATGGTGTACGTGTGTGTACAAAGTAAATAACAGTCACCTAGTTAAACTGTTCAGCCAGCCGATGTTGGAGACCAGTTCCACAGCTGGCTGCTCACACAGAGAGTTGTGACGTAAATTGAGGAGTTCTAGCTCAGTGTTGACAAATAAATTCTCCGGCAGGTAATCCAGATGACAGCAGGACACATCCACAGCTGACGGAAGTCGATTGGTGGCCTGCAACAAAAACAAAACAAAAATCAGAACATGTTCAGTGTGGTGCTTTTCAACGAAGCTACATAGATGAAACAACAAAATTATTTCAACAGTGCAGGGCCTTCTCAAAGCTATGTCCTTTAGAGGATAAATTCAAACTGACAGCATAAAAGCCCTAAAAGGCCACAAAATCATACATATCTAAACACAAATTATTACGAAACAACAAAAGTCAAAAACTAGTAAAAAAAAATTAAAATTTGGTACAGTACACCGTGTCTCGATAAAAAAATGCGCCACTTTTATTTTTTGAATAACTCCATGAAACATTGGCCAATTTTGACAATTTTTGGCAAACAACATCACCAAAAAACTTGCCGTAAATGATTATACTTTAGCCCACCTCACCTTAGCACTGTTGCTACATTACCTTTTAAAATTTAGAACTCGTAGTTTGGTCACATGCATTGGCTCAGAAATAATTAACTGAATAGAGATGAACAGTTATCATCGCTCAGAAAGTTTTACGTGTTACAACACATCATTTTTACGTGCAAAAGCAGCTACTGCTTTCAGCGCATCTTAGCCACTACAATTCTGTCTGTCTGTCTGTCCATTTGTCACACAGGTGGATCAGTCAAAAACGGTGCAAGATAGGATCACCAAGTCTTCACCGTCGGCTGCCTGAAAGACTCTAGTTTCAGGAACCGTAAAGCTTTACCATAAATTTGAAGGGGATCACCCCGAACGAGAGCGCTAAATGAAAGGGGGTGGGCAAAATTTGCAACTTTTGGCCAATAAGTCGCTGTATCTCAGTAACGGTGCGAAATAGGGCCTAGGTTACTATTAATCACTAATAGGAAGTCGTACACTTGCTCTCGATTGGCGCCAAATTCAATGATCTTGAATAACCTTGAACGCCAAAATAGGGGGTTTTATGGATTTTTCGGCAATTTTGGGCTGCGACACAAGTCTATATCATTCACAATGTGGCGCCACAAAACTATCGTTATGCGATCCAGATAAGAGATTTTGGTATTTGTATATTAATTTAGCGTGCACACCCAATCTTCAGCTAAACCACTGAACCAGAACTGCTATAGGCTTTCGCGCGTCTCGTAAGCATTAGCTCAAATTTCTTGTTATTACTGCATGTGCTTAAAACGTTTTTCTGCAGCATGAACACAAGTCATGGACTCTGACACGACTTGCCAACAACACATTCAATAACAAGCAACCCAGAGTGACTCACTCGCTGTTGATGCGCCATTCCACTTCGTTGACATATGGTCTTAAAAGAAATATGATTAACGTTAAATATGTAACAGATTTTCAATGATTCTGTGGTCTCAATGACTTTTTGAGCCAACGCATGTGCTCCCCAGTATGAATTCATTGTTGATAACGGCCAAACTACGCCTTCTGCAATTTACAACGTAATATAACAACAGTATTAAAATGAGCTGGGCTAGACTATAATCATTTACGTCAACTTTCTTTGTAATGTTGTGTGCCAAAAATTATCAAAATTGGCCAATGTTTCACGGAGTTATGCAAATAGTACACAAAATTTGAGCTAATGCTCACCAGACGAAATATAGGCAAAAGCTTATAACAGTTCCGGTTCAGTAGTTTAGCTGAAAATTGGGGTGTTCATGCTAAGTTAATACACAAATACCAAATTTTCTAACTGGATCGCATAACAGTAGTTCCATGGCACCACCTTGTGAATGATATAGACTTGTGTCGCAGCCCAAAATCATGTGACAGATGGACGGAGAAATGGACGAACAGAGGGACAGACAGAATTGCAATGGCTAAGACACGCTAAAGCTTTCACGCGTAAAAAGTGGCACATTTTTTATTAAGTCACAGTGTATATACACACCTTAATGCACTTAGTCAGCCAGGCATCGTATTCCCTCTGAGTCTTAAATGACAGCAAGACGAGCTTGTCACCAGATGTAAGCTTCAGTGTCCAGTCATGTCCCTTTATTCTCTCTTCCTCAACAAGTCCACCAGACAGTTCCACTACAGTTGGACTCTCTCGACGCTCCTTATCTGCACACAGCATAAACTAAATAGAACAAACAGTCTTACACAAAACTAATGCACGTGCTCTAACTGTTTCACAATAACAACAACAAAAGATGCCCAGGGTTTCCCCTCTTTTGTCATTCACCAATTCAAGATCTTTTAAGCACCTGTTCAAGACAAATGTTCACTCGTTTTCATGATCATGCCATAATTGACTGACACTTCCTATGCCAATAATTCTGATTAGCTCCAATGCCAACACCAAGTACTGACACCGACGATAGTGGACGTCACATATTGTACTCAACAAAGTAACAAACACTGCACTAAAGCTACCATATGATGGCAATGTACACCACACAAATACATGCTGCAATTCTAGCCTGCAAATTCCACCAACTTCTAGCATGCAACAAACAAGCATCTGTAGGACTTAGGCATCCTACAATGATGTAGGCCTATAGCATATAACTTCTAATACGATACTGCAATGTAAGGGACCTAGTTGTTAATAGAAAAAGTAACCTAAAACCACTGGCTTGTGACAGAAACCTGGCTTATGTTTCAGACCCAGCTTGTAGAAGTTTTATGGTACTGGTATATGTGTTGTCAAACCATTCAGATGCAGAAGGGCAGAGCTTCTTGTTTATGTACAATGTTAACACAGAACATGAGCCATGATATTTTTGTGGTATTGGGGCTGGTATCAAAACAAGTAGTCATAGCAGCATCAGCAGCAGTAAGTTTACCTTTATATATAAGCAGTCTAGTATTGGACAGAACGCAGAGACGATGCTGCCAGTGCTGCAGTAGTCCACCTTTCTTCACATCCAGCATTGCTTGGAGCTGACTACTCAAGCGCCATTTTTCACACAGTGGCTTACCTAGCAATAGTTCAATTATGCACATGCTTTAATCAATATTCTCAACTTCCAGCAAGACCAATGATGGGACAATATCCATCGAGTACACATACTGGGTGGTGCATATAAAAGCAAAGCAAAACATGTGACTTTACATAACAGCTTTGGAAATGATTACGGATGGCCTTGATCATAGCAGTGACTATAATTTGAGCACCATGTTCAAATAATTACACAATCAATGATCGAGAATACTCATTTCCAAAAATGTCAAATTGCTCACCCTATGCAAAGTATATATGTCTGTTCCACTCATCTTCCATACTGTAGTGTAAGATTACCTGTAGTGAAGCTGTTCAATCACATTTGATAAATAGCAGTGATGTTGTTAGGCTTAATTTGAAGTTTTAAACTAACATAAAAATTTGAATACTATAGAAACCCCTCGTTTCACTTTCTATTAGCATAAGCTGCTATGCACCCACCCGCTCAACCTGTATCCAGAACACAGCTTTTAAATAAGACCCAACTTCTATCAAATTATGCTAAAAACTTTTGTGCCACTGCACTACAGTAACTCATGCTCAACTACCACCATGTATTTCATTATAATTTGATTGTACTGTAACAATTTCACCTCAAAAGACAGTGGCAAATCCAGAAGTTTGGAATAGGGGGAGGGTCAAAGGGTAAGGAATGAAATCTGATAAGAGAGCTGTGCTCTCTTTCCAGAAAATTTTTTTAATTATTCTGCCAAAATAATGCATTTAGAAGCAAAATTTTCCCTTCTTTTAAGATGCATCATGTCAATAGAAGAGAGGAAGAGGCGGCCATCACCTCCTTTAAATCCACCACTGGAAGCAGCATAATCAATTACCACAGAAACAAAACAACATTACAAATAAAGCAAAATTGCTATTACCACTGAAGAATTTAACAAGATACTGGATGTCTTGACTGGAGCCTTCTTCTTGTATGCTGGCAATGTCACAGTGTCCAAGATTTGCGAGAAAGTCATTTTGGATGCCCAAAGGATAACTCTGTGGTTCGAGTCTCTGAACAATGCCATTGCTGAACTGAACATGCAAAGCACTGTTAGAAATACCCAGCTGTAGACACAGACGATGCGTGGTAGTCGACAGCGAACAGGGAACCAGCTGCGGCGAACCGAGAGAATCGGGCGGAAATATTCTAACGAAGCCATTGGCACGGTCTGCGTTCAGCCACGACTGGGCGCTGCTTACGTGTGGGATTGCTTTAGCTGCGGATCCGCTGAGTGACGAGCGTAGAGTTTCGTGGCGCTGTTCAGTCTCATACAGTTCGACAAGCGAATCGCTCAGATCCCAGACGTCATTGTCAGCCGCAAACCGAGCAATTCCGCCACGAAACACTCGACAACTCTCATCGCCTGCAAACGTCTCCACCCACCAGCCTTCTGACACATCGCCGTCGGGCCAGCAGCTGTAGAGCCTATCAGCGCCACCATCGCCGTTATCTTCGTCGACGTCGCTATCGCTATTCGCAGCTTTACCGGTGATCAAATTTTGTTCGTTACTGGTCACGCTCTGTGTGTGCAACGGGTTCTGAGGCAGCATCGCTTTTCGTAACAGTACGTGAAACCGATGATGTATGCCACATTCAAATATCAATATTTATTGTGGAAAGAAAATGTTATACGACGACATGAATAGAACACCTCAAACATAAACAAAATTAATGTAAATACTAAACCGGAAATTGGCACCACGCCCACAGGGCACCGACAGGTAAGGTAGTAAGTAAAATTAGCTTATGGAGCCAATAATGACTAACGTCAGAAGCATGCAAATGTCACGACTCACGAGTCACACACACACTGAATGGGTTTATGCAATATGTTTTTTTTTTATAAATTTACTGCCGACTTCAAGTATCTACAGCCGTATCTATAAATTTAATGAAAACGACAGCATTTACAGCTAGCACACCTTACGAACAGACAGCTGTGTGATCACATTGAAGTTCATCTTGTTTTCAACGGTTTTCAAAGGTCTGCAGTTTGCAAATTGAGGTCACATATAAGTGTATGTAAAAATTTGTTTTTGTAGCAACCATCGATTTTCAATCAATCATTCACTGCACACCCACTTATGTTGACTTCAACCAGCTACTTAGTCTAGGTTAGGCTGACTGCTGATATCAAAATGTTTAACTTTTGTTAAAACACGTGAAGTCAGTAGTATTTAGAACCAAACGGTCAATCAATTTATTTGTCCAACAACGAAGCAAATGAAAAATAGTGCATGATTACAGTCAGGCTACAATAATATGAAACAATGCTCAAATGAAAATACAGCAAACTACATCAATATATGATCCACAGACATGTACAGAGTGGGTAAAACATTCAGTCAATGCTTCTGTGGAAACTTCTTACAAATAGTGATTAAAGTAAAATCAGGGGGCCACAGAACTCAGAGTAGTTTTGGGGTCCCTATCCCTCATTTAGGGCCCCGATCAAAATTTAGCCTGATCGAAAATCTTCGTGGGCAGTTTTATGAGGTCCCAGAACTGAGCTATGGTGTATTCCAGCTGACTTACGAACCACTGCTTACGAACCAGTTTTACTGCACTTTCAGTTTTACAATACACAATTATTTTGACGATCTAACTTGAATGCGAATTTAAAAGGGGGGCAAGGGGAGCGTCCCCTTCCACCATATTGACTGGATGCATCTTTAAACAATTGAAAATTGTACACAAAAATGCATTCTTTTTGCATAAAATTTTGAAAATTTTTTGGAGGAGACACAGCCCCTCCCCAAACTCCACCCCTTACCCTTCCACCCCCTTATTCCAAAATTCTGGATCCACCACTGTCTGAATGATCATCAAATGGCATCAACAGAAACTTCCCATTGTGTCTATACAGGGTGGTCCAAAAAAGCGGCACAAAGTTTATGGCACCATACTTTTGCAACTGTACGTCACAGAGTCGTGCGGTTTTCAGCAAGACGTTTCGAAAGAAATTTTTTACATGACTCAAGTCAATGTTTGAATACAGCAGTTAAATATTTTTTTATTTTTGCCGCTGGCAAGTAAACTATTCAAATATAGTATTACCCTCGACACTTTGGTCATTTTATTTTTTGAATAGCTGCGTGAAACATTGGCCGATTCAATAATTTTTGGCATGCAACACGAGGAAGAAACTTGATGCATACAACTGTAGTTTTGGCCACCTCACCTTAATGTTGTCGCTACACTATCTTGTGAAAGACAGAAGTCGTAGTTTTGCCATAGACAAAAATAAATTCATATTGGGTAGTGTACGCATTGGCTCAGAAAATTACTGAAACCACAAAACCATTAAAAATCTGTTACTTTGTCTTCATTCTAAAATCGTAAGACGACAAACTGAAATGATGTATAAACAGTGAGACACGCAGTTATTGAACGTGCTGTTGGCAAATAGTGTCAATGTCTACCGCTTGTGTTCATGCTACAGGTAGAAATTTTAAGCACATACTGTAATAAGAATGATGGGATGTGACACATGTGACTTTTTGAGATACAACAGTTGTCAATTGCGTTTGTCGCTATTCAGTTAATAATTTCTGAGCCGACGCGTGCGCTACCAGTATGAATTCATTGTTGTCAATGGCCAAACTACGACTTCTGCATTTCACAAGGTAGTATAGCGACAACATTAAGGTGAGGTACCGGTAGCCAAAACTACAGTCGTTTGCATCAATTTTCTTCCTTATGTTGCACGCCAAAAATTATTAAAATTGACCAGTGTTTTACGTAGCTATTCAAAAATAATAGTGGCATGTTTTTTATGTTCCAAGGTACATTGAAAGTAATACTAGCTGCATTTTGGACGGCCTACCAAACACGAACATGTTCAGTGTCAAATTAGATAGTCTATGCCGGAGCATGAAAAACTTTTATAGTTTTAATAGTTTTAGCTAATAGTTTTAATTCCTGTCGATTGTTTTGAATTTTTCGTATGCTGTGCCGTCAGTAGAAATTAAAACTGTTAGCTAAAACTATTAAAACTACAAAAAATATTAGGTCAACATGCATAAAATAGCGTATTTTAATATACTTATGTATGACCAAACATGAACATGTTAAGCATCCAAAATGCAGCTACTGTTTTTGAATAGTTCACTTGCCAGTGGCAAACACAAAGAATATTTAATTGCTGTATTTAAACAATGACTTTAGTCATGTAAAAAATTTCTTTCAGAACATTTTGCTGAAAACCTCATGACTCTGTGACGTACAGTTGCAAAATTATGGTGCCATAAACGTGTGCCATTTTTTGGACCGCCCTGTACAATCCAGTTTGTACAGTGTTCCACAGGTGCAAAACAAACATATATTCCTGAAATATCATAATTCAACATATAGTGTTATTTCGAACAGAATGACCAACTTTCTTATTATAATGCTATGAGATATATATCAGCTATAATAAACAGCATACAGAGTATATATAAGCTGTAAACATTTTACCCACTCAGTAACAGTTAACAACAAAACAAGCTTATGCAAAAATACTCTGAACTACAAATTAAGTTGCTAAGCTGTTAGTTCATCCAAAAGTGCAGAAAGCAAAAGACAATCGATCTCGTCTATAGCATGCTTAAAGACGGTAGAGTGGAAAAGTAAATCACACTGTAAAGTTAGATGTTAAACAATGGCGACTTATTTAGCAAAAAGCATACACCTAACTAACGACTATCACATAACAGTGACCAAGTGCCAAATTTGAAAATCTAAAAAAATAAAATTGAAATGAATTTAACAAAACTAAGAGTGGCACACACAATGTAAAAAACAAGTATCGGGGTCTTCCGAATGCCGACCCCGAAGCCCAATAAGCGAATCTGAAAAAAATTCTAACACTAAAAAACACTAACAGATAGCAGCACTACCACTCAACAAGACCAGAACTAATTTTGTAGCAGCAACATGTTGAATCAGAATGCAGACGTTTCAGTAGAAGATTAAGTAAGTAAATGCAAAAAGTATAATACTTCCATGTATTTATGTGAAGTTCAAAAGTCATGAAGACACTTAGCAGAGGACATTACATTGCATAAATAAAGTGACCAATGCCCATATAATGACCAAGTTCCACCCAAAAGAAGACTAGCGTAAACTAACAAGCATGCAGCAAAAGATTAGCATTTCATCAGCGGATCCAAGGAAAGCAGTCGCGTCATAGCTAGTTCTGACGACGTTTGTCACGGTAGCAGCGAGCAATGATGCGATCAAAATATGCCAGATAGAAGAGAGACATGGCGCGGAACAGTCCCATCGTAAACACCTGCAAACATATGCCAGTGTTGCAAAAAATGCATTTTTAAAAAGCCCAACCCAGTGGGATTTTGGAGTTTTATTGTTTTTTGGGGAAGGTGGTTTTTGGTTTTTTTAGGTTTCTGTAAACAGGCCTTACTTGATAAGTTTTGAGAATTCTACAGGTTTTCAGTTGGCTGATTCATACAAGTTTCTGTTTGTTCTCCACAGCATGTGCCAAAATTTGCAAATCTTTAGGTTTAAATGCTTCGAAATTTTAGCCACATAGTAGTGAAATAGTTCATTATTACTGGAAAAAAAACTAACACAGGGTAAAGTTTGGAGTTGGTTTTAGCAAGTTTTTAGGTGGGTTTACCTAAAAAACCCACAAGGTTTTTTTTGGGTAACTACCAAATGTCTTAACCCTGTCTGATGTGCAGAATCCCACAGATGCTAATACATGCTTCTATGCAGCAACAAAATGTAACAAAAATCCTGCCAGTAATTCTTACAATGTACTCAATCATATCATTTTCAGCAAAAAATGTCTAACTCTAAGCGGCAACATCTTACTTTAGATATTTTGTTAAAACTCCATAATATTTTTGCAAAACTGATATGCAATTCACAAATTTTTAAATAAAGTAGCTCTAAAGAGAAGCTTTACATGAAACATGGCAGTGAAAGCTGAGGCAACGGGTGACATTCCAGCCGCAAGAGAAGATAACATCAGACCGTCAATGCCGAGGTGAGACTGAAAGTGGCCTTTCTGCAAACAGTCACAGATCCATTCATTTTTTGTTTCTCTCTCTCTTCTCCAGACAGCATTATGAGATTGATGACTGTCCGGAGGATAACACGGAAGATTATTAGAACTGCCATTATCGATACATATGCACAATTATAATTGGCAGTTCTTACAATTTTAGGTTTACGTTGTTTTTTGTGTTTCATAAACGTTAAACTTTCTGTAAAGGTTAAACTTTTTGTTCTGTTGTTAAATGTATGTGCAATTCTGCCTGTTAAGGCCGTCCCCAAAAATGACCTATACTGTATTGGGTGGGATGTCAAACCCTACTCACTCATTCACTCTTTGTTTTTCCTTTATTCACTAATTTTCTGGTTGGGTTGACGCAACAGACACAGTTGTCTACTCATAAGACTGCCTAAACTTCCCAATGACATCCTGGCAAGCAGCAATTGCCAACCCCCTCCCTAAGTTCTGGTTTGTCAAAAAAAAACCATCAAAAAATCTTCTGTCTAGAAATTTTCATGCATTTGAGCCTAAAATTCTCCACTCTAAAAAATCTAGGGGCAAAATTAAGATTTGGAGCATCCATAATCATCTCTGTCGAAAATTTGCTACTGTCTGTTGGAATACTGATAAAAATTTACAGCTGTCTGCCAGAAAATCTAAACTTCCTGCCCGCTTACTTTTTTAACCCATGACACCAATGAGGCCTGTGTGGCTTGGCAATGCAATGGTAACGAGCCGGACTGGTGATCGAAAGGTCCCAGGATCAACTCCGAGCCGACGCACTGTCAGGTAACGACCTTGGGCAAGTTGTTCACACACATGCCTCTGTCACCAAGCAGTATAATTTGGTACCGGTCAAAAAGCGGTGACGCTCTCTGGCTGAAAAGGTAACCATGGGCTTGGTGAAAAGTAATGGCAGCCTACCACTGGGTTTATGACTATGTCACCTGCGGGCTGACGGCTAGAAACCGGGATCAGCTCCGGCTCCAACGCTCATACGAGTAGGGGCTACTTTCATCTATTACCTTACCACTGAGGCCTACAGC
>Ga0209367_1005837_pt1 | contig 17054 bp, 7 predicted proteins | sample WorMetLIZISLAND2_FD_187412 | JGI IMG/M metagenome (GOLD analysis project Ga0209367, IMG submission 187412) | Marine gutless worms symbiont microbial communities from Max Planck institute for Marine Microbiology, Germany - Olavius geniculatus... ... | reverse complement strand
ACCTGTCACGTCGATCACTTCGTTCGGCTGGCCGCGGCGACCTGTTCGTTTCGCGGGCTAACACGTCCATTGGCCAGCGAAGTTTCTCCATCGCGGCTCCTGTCGTCTGGAACGCGCTTCCACCTGACCTACGTTCACCGCACATCAGTCGCAAACAGTTCCGATCTACGCTGAAAACCTATCTTTTCAGACAAGTCTACACTGCATGATTCCTCTGAGAACGTTGTTGAAGAGTGTAACCTGTAACTGTAACTGTAACTTGTATGCCACTGGTGCTTGGTATATGCCAATGCAGTTTTTCAGGAATATTTGTCGGTCGTCTTGTTTCTCGTTCTGCTTCCTATATGCAGAATTTTCACCGCTTTTAACCGTGCCAGCGTGTTATAATGTTTTCCCAGTTATGTGGCAAATATGTAGTAAATAATTTAACAATATTGCAGCTCTTGGCCGCTACATTTTTATCGTTTAGTCACGTGATCGGTCGTTAATTTTTGGAGCTCTATATTACAGATATTTATGTACAAATTCCCGGCACTGCAGTTACTGCAGGATTAACATTTTTGCAATTTGGTCATTCACTCTACCAACCGCTATTCTACCTTATAAACGCCACCAAACAAACGAAAACTTAAGTAAAGCAAAACGCTAGAATAAAATAGGTTAACTTTACGACGCATGACAATACAATACGCATTGCAAAAACAGTACAGCGCAGGCAGAGGCACAACACGTTTCGAATGCGCTGTAGCGTCCAGATTATGGTAAAGAGCAGAAAGAAGTTGTCTTAAACAGCGTTTAAAAGTGTCCAGGGAGAGAATCGGATCTCTCAGACAGTCTGTAGGACAGCGCATTCCAGACACTAGGCCCAGAGACTGAAAAGGAGTGAGCTCCTCCATAGGTTGAACGTTTCACCGTCAGAACAGCCAACTGGATGCTGCCATTATCACCGCCCCGTTTTTTCACAATATTTACGTTCTCGCTTACATCAGCAGGGCTGCATTGACTTTTCAGCTTCATGTTTATCGCGTGTGATTTTGTTTTAGTTGTGTTTTACTTTTATCGCACATTGTATTGCCGCGTCAAGCCTGAAGATTAAGCACTTTTTTGCGGATGCGTTTTCTACACGAATATGACGGACGCCAGTATAGGCCTATATCGGTTTCTTTGGTGCCAAACTGGCGTCAATTTCTAGCTCTTGCAGCGCCGATAATCGGCTTAGTGATCGACGTTCAGGCAGCATGCAATTACGTCGTAATTGACAGCCGCCGAATGACGCCATTTGAAGCCATGTCACACACAGCTCGGGCGGCAGTCGTTAGAGGGCGTTATTGCTCGATAGCGACGGTAACTTCGCAATAAACCGAACTCGTGAGACCCGCTGATTTCTGTGCTAGCTGTGTGTTCCGTTGCTATTTTGGGCCTTTTGCGTTTTTGTTGTATAGCGAGTAGTCCATAAAAAGTGCGCCCTTAGTAGGCTACATTCGTAACTTCGTCAAACACTAGCTAATTTTCGAAAGTCTTTCACTAGCAAACAGCGATTGTTAAGGATTCCATAATACCCTGTACATGTCGTGAAGTAGGCCTATATTAGCTTTATCAATATAAAAGTAACCTTGGAAACGTAACTCACTTAATCTGAAGTTGATTAGGCTTTATATTTCACTACGTAGTTCAGCAACGCGTTTCGAAATGAGGTGGAATGATCACTTAATTGCTATGAGTAATTTTCTGCAGAGTATCGGTAAAAGTTTTCAAAAAAGTCAATATTATTCCAGAAACTTAAGGGCTTACTTTTCATTAGGGTCACTCTGCACATTCTGTAGACATTATACATAAAACTTGCTAAAACAATCTGCCGGACGTTTTTGTTTTATCTTGGATATGATGTAAATCTTGTTGTATAACATGCTGTCCAAAAATTAACAACAAATCGAAGCACGTGGAGTTTGGGTCATTGGTGGCTCGTTGATCGTAGAAGACTGGTGCAGTGTGGACGTTTACATACTCCCGCTATCCGACCCTCAGGCGGCGTATACATGTGCGATGAAACTAAAAGTAGGCTAAAGCAACAAAGTCTGAAACGGTGCCCGTCAAAACCGGGAATGACAAAACCAGAAGACAGTGATTTAAGCCTAAGGTTAGATTTAGCGATAACTAGGGTTAGGGATATGGCTAATGATAGGGTTAGTTTAAGGTTTGTGTAGCGGCGTAGTTTTGACGTACCCGGTTTTGACAGGAAACCGTCTGAAACATGATATTGTGGACGGTATAATACATACGACGCTGAGAATGATGACGACGCCGATGACGACCAGTCCGGTGATTCCTAGAACAGCGGACGCGACATCCTGCCGGCCCGTGGACCTTGGAGTCCCTTGCCCACCCTCTTCCCCTGCCATGAACGAGGAGGAAGGGGAGAGGGAGGAAGTAGTGCTGTGATCTAGTGACATCATCACTACCTCTGCTGCTGCGGCGGCTGCTGCTGCAGCTGCAACATATTACAGTTAGGTCTCGAATATACAGTGATGGGCAATTTTATAAGGGGCAGGGTGCGTTCATCCGTATCGGGTGGCAGGTAACACTGTGTAATCCTATATTGCAGGTGACGCTCCGGTGACATGGGTTATTAGTAGGAACTATAGACTACCTAATTAACCTCTATACTTATAGCTATAGTTGTTCTTGAGTTCTATTACTTATATTGTAACTACATCGGTTTTCTGCATATGAGCAGTAAAACAGTGAAAAGTGGTTGTTTAAGTAGTTAGCTAATTTTACGTTACAAAGTACAATTTATATAGTAAAATATTCTCTGTCTAGAATAATTAATATAATAGTTAAATTCGTGGTCAACATGTAAACACACAGATGCATAGAGATTTATGACAATTATACTCACTTTTATCATCAAATAAGCACTCAAGTACTGGTAATCTATTCGTCGAGTATTTGAGTATTAAATTACTCGAGTGGCACAGCCCTAAGCATATAATTTATGGCACTGGCCTAGTAATGCAGCCATTACGCAAACAGCATGCACGGGACCAATAACTGTTAGTAAAAGAAGTCGTACGAAACCGGATAGATAAAAATGCCTACCAGTGTGGTTCTAAATTATGAAATGGCGCATTATCTTCGCGCATTATCTTAAGGTTCTATGAAACATTTCACTGCGTTTGTAGGCTATTAGCATAATCTGAAGCTATGGCTCCGTTAATTGTGTACCTCTACATGCTATGGACAGTTTTGTGAATTTCACCTATTTTTCTCATTTAAATTAATACCCAGTAATTACGCACACAAATTAATAACGATATGAAATACAGCATAGGCTGACAATGACTGCTATTTATTAAGAAAAAACGATTAATAATATGAATATTGTACAGAATGCACAAATTACAAACATAAGATAAAAACGGTTAAAACTAAAAAACGGTTAAAAAACGTTTTGCTGGGTGCATGGAAACGTAACAAGTAATCCGCCATAAATGACATTTTTAAGACAACGACGTATATAATAGAAAAGGATGTTTCTGTAGAGCCAATAAAAGTATCACAATCTGCGCGGTAGCGCCAGCCTTGTTGTAAGGGTGACCAGCCATTTCAATGCGAAACTCCAAAATTTGACCCCTCGTATTTCCCAAACCCCGTAATTTTTCCACACCAAAATTTGCACAGATGATTACGTCTAGCATATCTCCTGATGTGCAAAATTTGGTAAAAATCCGCCGCAGCAGCAGAGGTAGTGATGACGTCACTAGATCACAGCACTACTTCCTCCCTCACCCTTCCTCCTTCCGTTTACGGAGGGCTTCCCCACGAATAGGTGAAATAGGTGCTTTGATTTGTTGTGGAATAACGTGGATTTGTTATGGGCTACAACGTGCTCTGCTACAAATCCTTAACGAATAGAAATTCGAAAATCTACAGCAAATCAACAGCAAGTTTTACACCACAAGTCTATATCAAATCGAAGGCATGTAACAAATCCACACAATTGGTTGACACGTAAAGATGTTTACCGCCTGTTCTACGATAGAACTTGTTATCCAACATATTTACAGTTTATTGAAGTAGCGAAGTTTGGGCTTTACCATTAGCGTCGTATTTATCAACTGGATTGGATTGAAGGCGGGCGGCAGTGGATGTAGATATCCGCTCTGTAGGCCTATTAGTGACTGCAGCTACAGCAGCTGCTGATCTGCTGCTTGAGCGACGTTCAGTCTGCGTCTGCATCCCACCTGACCGTGTAGTCATCAACACCTGTATTAGACTGTAGCCAGGTGTGGAGATTGTTATTGGACTTTGACTCGATCTATCTGCAGATGAAATGTACAGAAAATAAACTATGTCGTGCAGTTCTGTGCCTCGTATCTCGCACATGCTGCATTTAATTCTTTATCTGGGACAAAGAAAGTCATATCGTAAAGCAATCTTAGGGAGAAAATGTGCATCTAGACAACTTTACTGTTGTCAATAACGCAAATGCTTTCACTCATACGTTCTACGTCATTTTAGTATACTCTCATACCCATATACTTCGTTAAAGCTGTGTCGTAGTGGCCAAAACACAAAATGTTCAATTTTTACGCACGACAGCATGTAATGCTTTGCGCGTCTTAGTGTTTGTCCGTCAGTCTGTTCGTCCATCACACTCTTAGGCTAATCTGTATCAAAACGGTGCAAGCTAGGATCACGAAATCTTCATTTTGGGCTGCCACAAGGATTCTAGTCTTTTGTGACAAAATTTCGTGCCCCTGCGTAAGGGGGTTCCTTTCGAATAAGAGCGCCAAAAAGGGGTACCTCTAGAAAAACAAGTGATCTGCTAACGCAAACAGAAACGCGCAACAGCGGGGTGCATGTTTGAAACACAGTAAAACAATGTCTAAGTCCTTCACCAGAGGCCGCCAAGACCCGCGGCTATAGTGTCTATAGTGTTTTATTTACTTGTACTTACTTACCAGAGGTCGCCTCTATCGCTCTGCTAATGCCGTATCGGCTGGATATAGCAAATTTTGCCTACCCACTCTCATTTAACGCCCTCGTTCGGGGTGACGCCCTTCGAATTTATGGAAAAGTTTTAAAGTTCCTGAAACTAGAGTTTTTAGGCAGCCGACGGTGAAGATTTGGTAATCGTAGCTTGCACCGTTTTTGACTGATCCACCCGTGTGACAGACAGACGGACAGACGGACAGAATTGCGATGGCTAAGACGCGCTACAGCATTAGCGGGGAAGTTTCGGTGAAAGTCGGTGTAATGAAATTTGGGCTTTACCGTGGAAACAGTTGCAGATAGGCATAGACAATGCTGCTTATCATAACAAGCACTAGTGACCAGCTTTTTTGGGTATCTAACTCGATGATTTTAAACGACCTTGAACCTCCAACATAAAGGGTGTTAGGCTTAGTGGGTGTTAGTGATTTTTGCGATTTTCGGCTGCGGAGCACACTTTAAGGGTGAATTGCGACGAAATTGCTGAAGATTGACCAGGACGAACAGGAACTGCTAATGCTGTCGCGCGTCTCATGAGCTTTGCTCAAATTACTTGTCTGCAATGACTGCTGTACTACTGAGAGTTAATGTGCAAATTACGAAGCAGACAACAGTTTGCAATTGTATGTCAAATCAGTTATAGGATAATGAAATGGAATCATTATCTACCTGGGTCGTCTGTGTGTTGCCTGATCAGATTGTTAATTTCATCGTTTTCCGACGCAGTTAGAAGAGAATTGACCGTGATTTCTGCGTATTCGAGTAGTTCGGGTGTATTGTCTTCAACCACGTTACTCGCAATCTCAGCATTGTTAATGTCATCGCTACTTGACGGAATCAAAAGAGAATCGTCAGTGATTTCCGTTTCTTCGCGTAGACTAGGTAAATTATTGTCCACCGTGTCACTTTCAGAACTAATAATTTCATTGTTATTGTTTGATGGAATTGGCAAAGAATCGTGTACAGTTTCCGTGTTTTCGTGTAAACGGGGCAAATCTCCGTCACCCGTGTCACTCTTAATATTGTTAACTGTACCATCACTAGACGGAACAGGAAGAGAATCGTCTATAATTTCCGTGCCTTCAAGTAAACTGGGTGAATTATCCTCAACCACATCGCTCTCACTGGTCGATTTAGTAGCATTTAATGTTGGACGGTTCAGTGGTTGTATGATAAAGTTGTTCTTATCAAAGTCCACTGCATCATTTTGTGCATCTGTTGCTATGGAAACTGCGGTCGTTATGGTTGATAACGGTCTGTCATTGGCTTCAGCGGCTGGCAGTGATATGTTCGTTGGTCTATAGTGAAAACTGTTTCTACTCGAATCGTCATCGTCATTGCTTTTGACTTTTCTTGCTCTGTTTTTCTCTTTTTCCTCTGCTTCGTTTTGTCGTTTCTTTTCTTTAACGTTTTGTTTTTGTTCAACTAAATCTATCGCTACAATTTCTCCATTATCATCATTATCATCGCCATCATCTTCTTCTTTTTTGTTCTTTTTAACATTCTCCGTTTTGTACCCCACTCCTTTCTCTTTTTCGTTATCTTTATGTTTAACATCTTTGTCTTCGTGGTTATAGTTGTAGTCGTCGTTTTCATTATTTCTGACAATGGTTCCAGTTGGTGCGTCTTGTCCGTACTTAAGTTCGTTCGCAATGTCCGGTATCAACAGTGAATTTGAACCGTTGCTCGGTGCCTCGTTTTGATGTTTCAACTTCAAACCGTTCTCTTCGCGAAGACTCGTTTGAACTACGGGTAGCTCATTTTTCGCATTTTCTACTTTTTCATAGTTAAGTCTTTTCTGTTCGTGTTTTTCTGGGTCCAGCTCCGCCTCGCGGTGGCCTCTGTCCCCAGAAGAACAGTCGCCATCGTCGCAGCTGGCACTCAACCTTGCTAATTCACTCAGGCCTGCTGGTTGCATCGCCATCTCACCATCTACACACCACAAACAGTTATACTTATTTTTTTATCAAAATTGACAACAATGTTATATAAATTTGCAAATTTGGTGGCTCACGTTTATTCAACAAAATTCTCGGTAACGCAGGACGCCGACAAACGATGTTTGTACATAGTTTGCTAAGAGCTACGCTCGTATATGTTATTGTTACCTATTTTGTTTAGGAGATATTGGATATTTAGATTCCTACTTAGAGAGGAAAAAAGCTGTGTCGTGCGAAAAGTAAGTGGAAAAATGAACATGGAAAGGAGGAATGAGGAAACGAACGAATGTTTAAGCCACTATTTTTAAAGCCGGCGTCTGCTTTGGCCTTGTTCGTGGCATCTAATACATCTGTTGGCTGACAACTGACCGCGTGCACAATGACCATTACCATGACAATGAGAGCGGTATCTGATTGCGTACACTTTATATACACTATGGCCTAGTGAATGCTGACAATATCCGGTCACCGTGATAGTGGCCGGAAGTCGGGGATGGTTTGATCGTCGGCAGTAATTTCACTGGCGCACCGTCGTCGTCGTCACGAGCCGTTTCCGGTGACGTCATCTGGTCACGTAACACGTGACTGACAGGGTTACTTGGCGTTGTCCACTGAGATCTCGCTGCGCTTAATTCTGCGTGCGTTTCAATTGTCTCTGATACTTCACAATCTGCAGCAAAGTCATGACCTACATGTCACATGGTAGAAACCTTTTTTCGCAGATAAATTACTACTACAGGGACGTCCTGATCGGTACCATTACGCTCTTGCCTGTTCGTCCGTCTGTCTGTCTGTCGGTTTCCCTGTCACATGCCGGCTCCTAATTTGAAAACAAAAAAGCTTAAAACAAAGTTGATGTGAACGTTGCCCACAGCAGGAGTGACCGGTGCGCCAATGTCCATTTTAAGGGGTCAAAGTTTAAGGTTAGACTTTCGAGCAATAACGCAGAGGCAGCGTATGTATAGCCTAATATGTGGGCACTGGAGCGACGTTATACTTCTAACTGAATCCAAGCTTATTTCAAAAATACTTCTGATAAATTTTCGAAGCACAAATATTCGTAAATATGCGCATCCAAAAATTGCAACGCGCAGAAAATGGCTGTCAGCATGACGCAGTCAAAGTAGCATAAAGGCAAAACAGCCGCAAATGATAGTATGTGCCATTTTACAAAAATAAATCGGGAGCAAATATACCTGTACGTGGACGTGCAATACGAACGCAAATGAGATTATCTGCTTTGCGCTGTATTTTATTATTAGGCTACCGGTACGCACTATGGCTTTGTTTGGGAATTGAACTGAACAGACTGGTAGGCTAACTGCTTCTCTGCATTGACATGCACTGGGCCGGAGGTCGTCCAGTTTCGCACATGTCTCGTCCGGTAAATAACGCCGTCTAATCATACGCGAAATTTGTGCGTAAATGTATATATTTATGTACTGTGATCATTCGCTGTGCTCTGTGTACACTATTAATGGAACAATTAATTAAATGTTAGCGTTAACGCTGAAAAAACAGAGAAATAGTGTGCTGCTTTGTGAGAATCAAGCAGAGCGTTCCATGGCCTACTCGAAAGCTTGACATCTAAAAGCCTGAAACAAAGAACAATTATTCTCACTGCGGTTTTTATTCGGAAAGACGTCGTCGATACGCTCGTCCGATTCTGAGTTTATCAAATGAGCGGGCGACACCGAAGCGCGTCGCTCTACGCCTTTACTCGGTGAGAGATATTGATTAGCGGACCACTTTGAATCCAGTGTCCGGCGGCGGTCACTGGCGTCGAGTACCGGCTGCTGACCAGTGACAGGTGCGATCGATGTCGGCTGCTTGTCGATACTGTCAGCACCGTCCTCGTGAACTGTGCTCGAGTCATTCTTCACTGCAGCTTGACTCGGACGTGCCGACGTCTGTAGCCACTGTACCGCGTTCAGCACGGGCTGCGGAACCTCTGGATCCACTTCCGGCCGCCATGTTGATGGTGGTGGTGGTGGTAAACCATCTGCAGACTGCGGTGGCGTGATCGTTTCAGAAACACCGCGGACTGGCAACGCCAAACCTGCAATAGAGCACACTGTAACACTTCTAATAACAGTTTCAGCTGGTTCAAAGCTCAGCGGTTAAAGCATCGCATTCGCTATCAAAAGGTCATGAGTTCGACTCCCGGCCAGTTTGCTATTAAATAACAACTCTGGGCAAGTTGTTCAGTTAGAATTACAATATATTGTCAAATGTCAAATGGCATTTCATTCTGTTCAACGGCTCTAGCGGAGTGCATGAGTGTGGCAGACGGACATGTGGATAACGCTAGGCCTACGGTTAGCACAAATCGCAATAGCGGATAACGATAACGTTAAAAATAATAGATAATAATACTAGATAATAACCAGAAGGGCGCATTACCCGTTACGGCTATGCATAAGTATCCGAATAAGCGTTCAACATTTGCCTTGTCCGGATTCGAAAACCTGAAACGTTCGTGGCAGTTATTCATTAGTTTTCAACGAAATTGCACACGGTCATAAATTGATAGCCTAGCCCTAGATAGAATATTATTCTCTCAACGCAGATTGAAACAAAAATTGCTGAAACTATATGACGACATTTTCGGCCTTTGGTAGGCGTGTCGGACACTTGGGACTATGGATTTACGTCGTTGATTGCAGGAACACGTGCTGATATCGATTCGATAATAAGAGTGAATTTTCGGTCGCTTGCTTGCTCGCTACGCTCTCGTTTCACCGGACGAGTTCTGCGAGGCTTAAGTGCTCCAAGTTCATTTTCGGCCGATGAGTAATTTACGAGACCCCTAGTCGATCGGCTGATGCAGGGATCACCTTTTCCAATTTCTCAGCCTACTCGACTACATCCCCCACACCATTCTACGCTTTCTTGTCGCTTTCGTTACTAAAAGCGGCGGCAAATGGGGTAGGATCTAGGGGTCCGCCCCAGCCTCTAAGAGGACGACCTATAATATTCGCTCAAATCTGAGCTTTTTTCGATGGACGTAGAGGATAATTGGTAGCGGCGGTAAATCGACACCACTCGACCTGGCTCTGATTAACCTGGCGCCCGCCTATGTTCGTTACAGCTTCTTACGCGCCTGAATCATCATTGGATAGATCTTAACTGTCAAAAAGACGCAGCCTAGGTTGAAAATATATCACCTGGACATTGCCGAGAAGATTGAATGTTAACAGTGCGTGCGATGGGTCTTCTGAGACATCGAACTGTGAAAAAAGTGCGACACACAGGCTGTGATTTGCCTTCGGCGGACAACGGACACAAGATTGTAAGACGATACGGTGCTCAAGAAGTTACCTACAAAATATGACGGACTGATGCATAGCTTCATGACTAGCGATCGAGGCGGCAGAACTTGTGCCTTTTAGGCTACCAGCAAAATCGGATTTAGCTTAAGAAACTAAACTAGTCGTGGCTTACCATTTTAGGGAATTTTGGCCGATAAAAAACTTATTTGTAGGTTTACTATCAGTATCAAAACTATACGGACAACCAAAGCTACTTTTTAATGTCCAATTCCATACGATCCAATGCGCGTTTTGACAATACATCAACGTTCTTATATACTTATCAACTAAAACGTTCTTGACTATTATGTTTTGTATTTTATTTTGAGTGTTTTATTTTGTAACAATCGCGTCAAGTTACAAAAAGATTTGTCGGATGTCAATCTAAATCTAATTTTTCGGCCTTAGCGCTGATAAAACTCTGTGCTGTGGTTTGTGAAAATGATGTAGGCTTACTTCAGAGATATTTGGTTTATCAGAAACTATCACACACAGACAGGGACAAAGACATGTATCTGCTGTCTTTCTCCTTTGTTTTGCTGGTTGGCTGAGAAAAATAGCATAGGGCCCCTATGTAGACCTATTGTATCATCAATCTCTCACGTTTGTGGTGCTGGTCGTTCTCCTTATTTTTTACGCACGACAGCACGTAGTGCTTAGCGTGTCTTTCTGTCCGTCCGTCACACTGCGGTATTGTGTCAAAAAGACGCAAGCTAGGATCACGAAATCTTTACTGTGGTCTGCCCTAAGAACTCTAGTTTATCGTGACAAAATTTTGTGCCCGTCGGTGAGGGGGTTCTTTTCAAACGAGGGCGTCAAAGAAGGGTACCCCCTCCAAAAAAACGTTCTTTTACCGCTATTGGCTTTTATAGTGTAAACACGGTTGCAGGTAGGTACGGACTTGCAGCATATCATAACAAGCATTGGTGACGGGCTTTTTAGATTTGTCAACATCGATAACCTTGAACGACCTTGAACTCCCAAAAGAGAGAGTTTGTTGAATTTGTCGCAATTTTTGGCTGCAGTGCACATTTCAACAATGAATTGTGACGAAATGGCTGGAGATAAACAAGACAATCTGCATACGTAATTTTCAGCATTGAACGTAGATTTTAGCTGTCTAAGTCCCGACTCCTTACGTTCAAGGAGGTCTGCGCAGGTTTGCGTCAAAGACGGCTACCCTCCTAAAAAGTGGTTATTTTACCACTATTGGCTGGTGTAGCGTGAAAACGGTTGCAGTTAGGCAAAGTCATGCTGCTTATCATAACAAGCAATAAGTAAGTAAGTAAGTAAATAAGTAAGTAAGAAAGATTATTTAGAAGGCACGATTTAACAATAGCCACAATGCGCCGCGCTCTCAGCGCCCAAACAGAAATGTCTTTAACTGCCGCTTAAACTGTTCAAAGTTAATGTATGTTTGTCTCAGATGAGCTGGCAGACTGTTCAACAGCCTCGGACTTGCAGCAGCAAAGCATCTGTTTCTATAGCTGCTGCAGGTCCTTCTGACGATACATGTCCTTGAGTTGGCAGAGCGCAGCTGACGACGACATTCGTCGGAGACCAGCTGACAGTCGGCGGCCAGGTAAGGTGGAGCCATACTAGAGAGTGACAAGTAGACCAGATCAATAGTGACAAGTCTTTTAGTGGTGTCAACATCGATAACTTTGAATGACCTTGAATCCCGAAAATATGTGGTTATAGTGTTTTTTTTGCAATTTGTGGCTGAGGCGCATGCAGATTTCAAGAGTGAATTGCGACGAAATAAATGGAGATAGACCAAGACAACCTGCCAACAGGAACTGCTAGGCTGTCGCGCGTCTCTGTGAGCTTTGCTCAAATTACTTGTTTATAGTCCGTGAAAGAACTTACTTTGCAAATAACGATGCAAAAACATTTTCTTATAACTGACTTTACCACTACCTAGTCTCCACAGATACAAAGAAACTAGCGCCGCTACTGTTAGACATTTTGGTCTTTTATTCTGCCACTTAATAAGAAGAATATTTTTGTTAGATAAAACAGACGCAAGTGCATAACATTAAACAGATAAACATTCATAAAGCTACAGAAACAACTAACGGTTGACATAAGTTTAGAAACACAACTTATAAGCACAACCGGGGAAGAGCAAGTGATATCCACGGGCACATAACGTTTGACTAGATTTTTGTTTTCTTTTTCACTACGACGGTACGACCATACCTACAACCAAGCGGTCTGATGCCGTAGACCGGAGAGCAAGCTGCCAACGTGTCGGTAATTGTCAGCACCGCTGGAGGCTGCAGTCGGTCGTGAAGGTGACGGTAAAACTGATGGCGTCGCTCTCGTCTCGTCGACTGTGGTCCGTCTTCGAACCATAGCTCGTCATGGACACACTTGCCTGCGGGCAGGACAGTCGCCTCTCGCTGAATTTATTAAACGTTTGAACGACGGTACAGTACTGCCGCCGAGATAGTCACAACCACTAGCATCATTTCCTATATTAGCTGAACATTTAGACAACAGCTTGAAGACGAGTGAGAGTACAGCACATTGCGGCACATAATACACTTTCTGTATTGGTCAAAAAAAACAAAGTTGTGTTATTTTCCGTAACATTATCAAGCAAAACTTTGTTTCTTCAGAAAAAGCTGAAAAGGGATATCGAGGAAAAAACGCTGCTTTTCACGAAAAAAATGATGCTTTCATTGAAAGCCATATAAGAGCCTAGATGCTAAAAGAAAGCAACTGCAGACTATGACTATCACTCAACGATTATTGTTATCGTCATCATTATTTTTATTGAATTGCATTTTGTGAATATTTGTAATTAGCAAAACTTTATTATCTGGGTACTTTTAGCCATTGATGTCGTTACCAGCTTTCTCCTCTGTTATCTGCAACTAATTTACGATGTCACTCGGTGCATAAAAAGGCGTGTAAAAGTTAGTTGAATGAAGATAAAATGCAGTCGCCATCGATCGGCGCAGTAAACTGAAACGAACCTGTTGTGCCATAAAGCGCAATTAGAAGGACGCAACAAAACTGAAATGTGTTGAAATAAAAAGCTGCAGTTGCCTTTTCGGTCGTCCCCTGACGTCAACAAGAAACAGTTACTGTTGTGCTGACTCATGCATTGGGCCTAGTGATTCGAACGCGATGAGCTGGAAAAGGAACTGAGTCTCAATATTAGCGTATTTCACAGTTCTACGCTGAGCTGCAGACTCTGCCACTGATCCCGCGCTGTTGGCTGCTGCATCAAGATATCATAGATATGACATGCAAGTAGACGGACGGCCTCACGTGACGACCTATGTCAAGGAAATAGTGTCGTACCATCAGGGCTTTTGTCTGTACGAAATATTTTATTTACTTAGTTGCTTGGTAACTGGATGTCGGCACAGAAAAATAAACAAGATCGTGTAGTAGTCCTTAACCCGCTTACGGTCTTTATATTTGTTGTTTTATCACTCGGGCAAATAAATTGATTAAATGACTAGCCGTAGTCGGCCATCCAAAATTCGCTGTTACACTTTTTGCGGCATCGCCTGTTAATAGCTGGCATTCATGCTAGATCAACTCGTTATAGGGTGGAGAAAAGGACTAGGATGGCTGCCACTTTCGGTTCTACGTTTCAAGGTCATTTTCAAGGTAAAATAGATAAGAAATTGGGTAAAATCCCAAATTAAGCAAAAATTCATGATTCCTTTACAACATTTAAGTATTTTTGTAATTATATGCTGCCAGTAACTTTTGTTTGACATGCATATACACAGTGATAAAAATATGTAAAAAATAAGGTGAAAATTGTGTTATTACTGTCCGCGGTAGCGTCGACAATGCTATTTTCAGCTTCGTGAATAAGCTTGGCTTACTGTTTGTCTGTCACACGATAATTTACAAATAGCTGCACTTAACTTAATGAAATTTTCCACGAGCACATATTTCGATAACCTTTAAAAAACTTTTGAATTTTAAAGTCATAAGTTAAAGATGAAGGTCACAGGACCAGATTTTCGAATCTATCACCTTTGCGAGTATTGCAAAATGTTGTTATCATAATAACTCATAAACCACTGCACTTAACTTGAATCAATTTTACATGAACATGTACTTCGACAATCTCTAAAATGTTATTAAATTTTAAGGTCATATGGCTTACTCTAAGGTCAAAGTCACACGGGTTTTTGTGCGCATGATACTGCGGTTACTTGCGGATAGTACTTGGCCTCGAGCAAGACTTGACAGTCGTGTACATCAAATGTCACTGAATGTAACGACAGTCATTTTTGCGCTGATCTGAACTGGAAGTTTGATGTGCATAATATTTTTAGCCGACGTCGTGACGGTCGAGCTATTGGCATGGTTGTTGTCGTCTGTCCGTCCATCTGTATGTCTGCGAAGTAATTAGGATCACCGATCGGTGAAAATAAGTCAGAAGGTTAGTATCACCGATCGGTGGTTCTAACCTTTTAGGCTAAAATCACCAATCGGTGATACTAGCCGTGTGAACTACGATCACCGACGAGGCGAAACCGTGATATTTACACATGCCCGTAGTAGGGATTTCGGTGAGAGATTCAAAACTACGATTGCTCAAAATTTCAGGGAGAGGTAATCTGAAAAGGAAAAAAAACAGTAATTTTCAAAGAAGCAGCAAAGTAGCCAAAAAACATTTTCGACGGAGATTATGAAGAGAGAGAGAGAGATGTTTAACCTGGTGAGCCAGAGTTAGAACTAACCTTCTGCCTTATTTTCACTAATCGGTGATCGTAACCGGCCCCGTATGTCTGTCTGTCTGCCTGTCTCGGATATATTGTGGCTAAGCTTTAGATAATAGGGAAAACTTTTTACACGAATAATTAACCATATGTGTTAAACTCCAGATTGCAAAATTTCAGCCATCTAGTGCAAGGCAAACATTTTCAAATTGGGGGTTAAATAAAGGGAGAGGGGTAGAAATGTGCATTTTTCAACAGAAAACTGGCCATATCTCGGAAACGGCGAGAGATATTGTCACTAATATGAAGTCGCATATTGACGTTTAAATAACCTGCAAATTATTGACCTTGGATGACCTTAAAGATCACTAACAACCAGTACGTTCGGCTATCCTAGCGACAGCTGGGCTGCTTGTTTTACATATCAGCAATGTCACTGCAAATTGATTAATGACTACTTTTTATCTAAGTCTATTGTCTAATGCACAGCAGCATTCTGCTGCCTCACAGGCGTGCCACCAGTTTCAATCCGTCTGGAAGATCTCGTCTTTTCTGTACGACTGTCTTTGCCAGGGAACTTGCAAATTTGAAGAATTGGACATTTGAACCATCAATAATTTTGCGAATCAGTTTTTGCCTATTCACCTTGATTGCCTGACAGTCTTCAATGAGTCGTCTTCGATGTAACGGTTGTATATTCACTGAAGTATAATTGCGTTACAGCACTCATAAAAACGTCAGCATAGGTTTCACATTTAAATTTTTAAACCCCATAAGACAATAAGTGACCGCTATACGTGTTTGGATCAGTGCATGATTATCGATCAACATGCAAATTTTAATGACAGCTTCTAGTACTTTTGAAAATATATACACCGTGAATAAAAATACACAGCACTGAATTCATTAATAATTGTCTAATGTCCATATCTTCTAGCGATATTGACCGATTTTTAAAATTCTTTCATCGCAGACTCAGCACGACAGCAGACAGTTTGTAATAAAATTATCATTGAAGTTTCCACCATGCTAAACAGGTGTCTGTTTGTTCTCACGCTTATTCCTTTGCTTTTTTATGCAAAAATTATAACAAAATAATGATTAACGGATTATCATAAATTTTTATTAGTTAGGGATTACCAGCAAATAATGTTGTTTAACTGGTTAAAAGTTTCAGCGAATAGCAGCCTGGTTAGAAGTTTGTTTGTTTGCTTGCTTGCTTTTTCTCCCATTGGTGATTTGTCTATCTTATGCCCTTGTTTTGAAACAAATTGACTGCAAACAGCGAACGACTAGGCATGAACAGTTAATCAATAAGAATATAGGCCTAGTAGGCCTGCAGTTAATTGATAATAGCAATGTAACGGCGGTAATTGCATCGTAGATGATAAACGCTGCTTTTTCGTGTAACAATGGACTGATGCGAGTGAATCACTAATACCCCGTTTACACGATAAAGCAAACATAAAGCTAACTTAGAGCACATGTCGTGCACGTGTATTTTGTATACGTTTGCTTTATCTTTGCTTCATGTTTGCTTCAAAGTGTAAACGGGGTATAAATGGCATCGCGTGCTGCCCAGGGCCTTTTCAGCATAACTACACGGTGCGCCAAAAAATTTTACCCCCTGAGGTTTTCTGATAATTTTTCCGAAACGGCTAAGAATTTTTAAACAAAATTTTACACGCCTATTATCCATTCAGATTTACGCTAATCTGCAAAATTTTGTTCAATTATCTCTAACTTTGACAAAGTTATGCCGTATTAAGCGCGACCACCCACCGAATTTTTACATTTCACAACACGTCCATCATGAGTTTTACTAACTGACGATAAACAACAGGTTTAAAACAAAAATAATTGACATTTTATGAACCAGAGAAATGCCTAAAGCATTTCTCCCCACACATGGTAGTCAAGTGGGTTGAGGTCGGGTGAATTTGGTGGCCATTGGTCCTTTGCGATGAAGTCGGTACAGTTAGCCGTCAACCAGTCCTGCGTCTGACGGGCCGTGTGCGCAGGAGCGCCGTCTTGCTGAAATACGAATCCAAATGGAAGCAACCGTTTGCAGTCGTCAACGAGCATTGGCAGCAGACTTCCGACGTAAT
>Ga0209367_1005836_pt1 | contig 17054 bp, 7 predicted proteins | sample WorMetLIZISLAND2_FD_187412 | JGI IMG/M metagenome (GOLD analysis project Ga0209367, IMG submission 187412) | Marine gutless worms symbiont microbial communities from Max Planck institute for Marine Microbiology, Germany - Olavius geniculatus... ... | reverse complement strand
GGGACCCTTCCTATCAAGTTTGGTATTCGTAGGCCTTTTCGTTTTCCCTCTAGGTGGAGGCACGGGACAGACAGACAGACGGACGGACAGGATCAACACATGATGGGGCCTCCTTGTAGGAAGGACGGCCCCATAAAAATTGATACCAGACTGATTTAATTTACTGTTCCAAAGTTTCACTTTTCTGCCGTCTTATGGTGTAGATGCCCCTGTTGACTACTATGACTGGGGTGATAGTGTTCAGTGATTGAAATGTCAGGAGAATGTTGTTATGTTTTGTTCCTTGATCAGTATGTGATGATCCATTGTTAATAATAATGTGATGACTGAGTATTAATAGTTAGTGATTCTGGTAAGTCTGCGCTGTTTGTTGTTTACACGTTGATGTTTTGTTGCTGTTTTGTTACTATGAGACGTAATGATGACACGTGCCAGCTTTGTTACTATAATTATCCTAATCGTTGGCTTTTCTGCGACTTAAGTCAAATATAAAACATCAATTTGGGTAATTGTTTTGATTAGTAATTGAATGCGTCATTTGAAAAAGACAGTTAAGTCCAAATTCTGCGAGTATATGAGATTAGTAAGTAACTATGTAAGTAAAGTGTAAGTATATAGAGCGCATACTCGAAAAAATTTGATGTGCTTAATATATATTTGTCGGTATTTCACAAATTAGTACGTCTTCAGATGACGTTTGAAAATGTTAACACGATCACAAATGCTGTCAAGTAGCTAATTCCAAGTCAGCGGGTCCAAAACAGCAGAATGCTGATGGTTACTGTACCAAAATCTTCCTTAGTCTAAGCAGTGTTGGCTACAGTAGAAAAGGGGCATAAGTACATCTACTGGACTTACGCCTTTTTCAGATGACGTATTCAATTGTTGTGCGAGTTATTGTTATACAATTCATGGAATATTCAGCATAATGTTAACAGTGGTGCGTTGACTGTTTCAGTTATTTTTAGTGAGTTTTTGTATGCACAGACAATCCAATTTTTTGAGGTATTACATGTTCAGAATGTTGATTATTTCGTGATGCACTTTGTCGTCCTATCTCCCAGCACAATACCTGCGGTGTTCTAGCCAGCCATAAATCTCTCCTGTCTAGTGTAGTGATCGAAACATGTCTTGCATCTTAATAAGTTGATAAATTCATCAAAATTACAACCTTTATATACATTATTGTTGTTGACGTTTCGGCAACCGCTACTGCCTTCGTCGGATCGACTGTCCACCAGGTGTCGCTGGGGCAGACAGTAAGTAATCATAGATGTGTGAAAGTTGGTAGGACCCCTCGTCTCGGTTCATCGACTTGTCTAGATCTTTTCTGATCTTTTCCGCTTCCCTGATCCACCGGTCCATTCTGTTGCTTTCTCTGTCGATCACCTTGGCGCGGTCCCAGTCTATGACGTGGTTCAAAAAGATAGCGTGGTCTGCGACTGCCGACTTGTTTTGCTCTGTTGCAGCGGATTTACTGGTGCTTCGAGTGTATGCCCTCACATCCTGTTGTGTAACTTCCTGTCGATGTTCCTGTAGCCGTACCTCAAAAGCTCTACCTGTTTGATTCTGTGGCATTGTCTTGTGAAGTAACTGTCACAGACGTTGTGAAGTAAGCTGTAAAATAAACTGCTGCATGTTATTTGAAGATTCACTCGTATGCCGTGGTCTAGCTTATCATTCCTTGGTCCTGTATCAGTGGTTTCATAGGACACTCTCAGTCATAAGACCAAACAGATAATTTCTGTCTACATGTTTGTGCAGTTAACATTAATTAGTACTGTGCAACAGTGTTGTGTTGTGTTTTTGCACACTGTAACTAGGCTACATCTATGATCAGAGTTCAAACTGTATACTGGCTGCTAGTATTGTTACCGATATTATACTGTAATGTGCTGTGTGAAATTGTCAACATGTGTAAAAATTGTGTATTACAGGTAATTCATATCATATGAGATTGGTTTGGTTCATTGCTTGCTCATCAAAATTTCCTAGTATTGTTTTTTTCCGGATAATTCTGATGGTTGGTAAGAACCTAGTCTGTAACAAGCCAGATCACAAGCTGCAAGCTGCTAAAAACAGCTACAGGCAAACCGACTGACAGCAGACACATTAGCCACAGACACGCTGCCGGAATTTAAGGGTAGCTATTGCTTGCAATAGTGTGTGGCTCAGTAGCCTAACGGTAACGTGCCGGACTTGTAATCCTGAGGTCACTCAGGGGCGCAGGTTCGACTCCGCACCGGGACACTGCCGGGTAACGACCTTAGGCAAGTTGTTCAGTTCACATACATGTGCCTCTGTCACCAAGCAGTATAATTTGGTACCAGTCAAAGGGCGGTGATGCCCTAAGGCTGGGAAGGTAACCGTAGGTCTGGCGTCGCACTGGCCGTGCGTCACGGACTCAAGTGCGGGCTCAATGGCCGCGAGTGGGAGATGAGGACCCCGCCTATGCCCCAGCTAGGGCACGGCTCCCTTTACCTTTATTGCTTGCAGCTCGCAAGCCATTTATGTAGTGATATACGTAGAAAGTCAACAGATATTTGACTGGTGCATTTTACATAGGATTAGATTCACTTTACGCACACTTTCAGTTTTCAGAACCAAAACAAGTTTTTGGCTTTCTATAGGTTATGAAATGTCCATTAACACATAGCAGCTTAAATTTATGTCACATAAATAATACACATATTTCTAGGACCAAATAGGAGCATTTTCAGCAACTTTAACTTCAGCATACCCCAAGCATTTTATAAAAATTGAGTAGGTGTGTACCAGCGTGTAAGAATAAAACAGTGGTGAATATTTGTCTACAAATTGCTAACTTTTTGGGTGTGTCATGTTGCTTGTCAAAAATATAATTATAACCTATCCCCTGTTTGAAACATCATGCAAATCATGTAGTTCATGCAATATAATACAAAAGATGGTGTTAAGGATGCCATTTGGCATACGTTTTGTTCATTGGTTTCATAATGTTTTTAGCATTTTTTTAAGCTTTTAGGCGTATTGTTTTGATATTTTATGTCTGCATTGTGTGACTGTGCTGCCATCTGGCGTTTTCAATAAATAAATAAATAAATAATAAATAAACACTGTGATGCACTTTAGACATCAGAAGTTCCACAGTTAACTGGTTAACATCAAAAGCATTAACTGGCATTATTTATTGCAAAATTCCACTATCGTCTGGTACTAAACTGCAGAAACTATTACAAACGCCAAAAATGTTTCCTTAGCAACAAGCAATGTTAACGCAGTTGCACCAGACAGTAACATTCAATATGCACAATAACGCCAATTGTTCTGACGCAAACGTAACATATCCAGGATATACTGTGTGGGCCAAAAATGACACCTTTTTCAACTGCGATAATATAGTGCCACATAAAATGCAAAACAGCTGGTATTTATACTGTTTGAACAACGTCAATATTTGGTATTAATATACCTATTTATTACCTATACCAGTTTAACATACCTATTTATTAGTCCACCCGGAAGGACTTGTTTTAGCGCTGATGCTTATTTATTTATTTATTTTTTATTTCAACGTGAAATCTACTGGAATTCCTCCCGCGTTGGGTAAAAGAAATTCGGTGAACTTTGGTCCACTAATCACGGAGATAAAGCAGTGAAATCGTACCCTCCCAAATCGACTTTTTCGGAAGACCATATTTCAGCCCTTAAGGGGTGCTGCGCCCCCAAATTTTTACATGCGCTACAGAATGACCAAGTCTTACTAGCACACCCCCACCAGGGACGGCGGCCCCCCTTACATTTTTTAAAAAGGGGTCCAAAATTGGCTTAAATTGTAGGGAATTAGCCAGTATAAAGCAGCCAAAGGGATTAGCCTAATAAAACTTTGCCACGTGACGTAGTGTTAAGTGGGGCCGATAACGTGTGTACAACTTTTGGGGGACAGCACCCCCTTAAAATTTGGGATAGCGAAAAAGGTCCAAAATTTGGCGTGATTTAGGATAACTTTCAACTTTGAGCACGAACGTTCTGCACATGCTACTGCATTTGACTTCAAACGACGTGAATATGCTACTGGGGGAATTTTACCCCCCCCCGAATTTTTCCACAATCGGACTTAAGGCGCCAGGCAGTCTCGCGTTGGGCTTTGCCCCAAATTTCTCGTTTGGAAATATTTTCATATTTTTTTTTGAAAACCCATTCTTTCTCCACACGCAAAAAAATCCGTCGAACTAAACAGCATTCTTCATTAGGTAATCCAACCACTGTGACGAAGTTAGAATTTATTCATTTACATGAAGAGAGATGTCGTTTAACGAAAATCATACGTGAGAATATTAGAACTGCAAATATAATTCATCAGACAAAAGAGGAAACTAAAAGAGTTTTGACCCACACAGTGTAGTAAGCAAGAGGGATGATAGCAGGGCTATTAGGGGCATTATTATCGGCGAGTGGCAAAGGGTTTGTTATGGATGAGGTTCAGGTAAGACGACTGGGCGCGTTTCTCAAGTGCAGCAAGTTGCTTGACAGCCGGTGCCAACGACTCAACGTGTCCTTTGTAACCACTCCCTGCAATAGCACAGCACAGCACATCACTAAATAAATTCAACATTCCGATATCTACAACAACAAGTTGTTTTGCAGTGGTGACATCTAGTAGTGAGTGAATCGTGCTGAGTAAAGCAGCAACAGCTGCTAAAACGTTCAACAATTTAACCAGTAATAAAGTAATAAAAATATAAACAAATTCAGAGGATGGCTAGGTCGACTCAGCCTTCTACCCTCCGTGGGACGGTAAAATGAGTAGTAACTCATTTACATGGGTTATGGAAGGTGGGGACCTTGGTACAGCTGACTGGGGTTGCCTAGCCGGCCGCTGCGCCTGCCTGTGTCTGCAGGCTGCACATGTACGTTTTTACTAAAACAGTAAAGAGGTAAATACATAAACCAGGACTTACAGTCAACTGTGCATAGTAATGGTTGACGAGTGAAACTATTTAGGGTAAATTTGGCCAAAAAATTTAGGACACCGGTGGACCACCTAAGAAAACATATATTTAAAAGATATTTGGCGCAGCAATTACCTATAGGCAAAGGAACAATTCCAACATAGGGACAGGTGAAAATTTGATGCATCCTACTAATCAACAGGCTGACTGGAATGAGGACGGTTGAACTGGTTGAGGTGTCAGAAGACCGTGAAGCCCGGCATGAACTTGTGACTGTGATCGTGTGCATCGATCCGCAACCACACGACCAGAGATACGGAAAGTGTTCAAAGTGTAAATCGGCAGACGTACCGGTGTTGCTACGTTTCTGTCCGTAGGTGACTTTGCCGTCAAACTCGCTGGCAGTAACCTTTAGGCCGGTGTCGACTTGATCGATCGTCACTCCCAGATGCTCCTCGATATCACCCAAATACTACAAACCGTACAATATATCTGAATACGCTGCAGGTCGACGTATATCTAGCTGTAACTCATCTCTAGGTACTCTCAGCTTCTGTACTAACATGGCAATACGAGGTAAGTGTGAGGCTGGTAAAGGTAAAGGTAAAGGTAAAAGGTAAAGGTCGTCAATTTGTATAGCGCATCGTCGCGAACATGCGCACGCCTCCAATGCGCTTTCGTCACTAACCAGAGCCGCCTGCCGCATGGCCACCGTGTGCAGCCTGCAGACACAGGCTGATGCAGCGGCCGGCTAGGCAACCCCAGTCAGCTGTACCAAGGTCCCCACCTTCCGCAACTCATGTGAATGAATTACTACTCATTTTACCGTCCCACGGAGGGTAGAAGGCTGAGTCGACCTAGCTAGCAGGCTTCACACCGAGATGGTTTACCTGCTCGCAGGCAGTCACCCATCGCAGTACTAACCGGGCCCGGCATCGAGTAACTTCGTTTCAGCCGGTGTGTGATGTCAACTGTTATGCCAAGCCAACATGCTTCTCGATATCAAACAAGTACTGCAAGGATGTCAGCACCACACAACACAAGAAATACAGGCTGGGCCAAAAAAACACGTCTGTTTTAGAACTTAGTGATAGAAAAGTGAGTGATATATTAAAAGTTTCAGAATTTTGAATAAAAAAAGTCTAAAACTATAAGCGTATTTCAATATTTTTGCCGAATTCACAAATCTTCACCGTCCCAAAATATGAGAGTAGAAAATGGATTTAACAGTTTTTTGACCCACCCTCTACATGTAACTTATGTAGTGAACATGTAGTTTATACACACATACATACATATCTACAGAGTGCAGCAAAAAGTAACCTCTTTAGTTATCTGTCATTCTGTTAGCAACCACTCAGAATGTTGAAATGAAATTTGAAACGTTTATGACCTTATTACCCTAAGTTTATTTTTGACGTTTATAATCACATAACAGCCCCAAAAGGCCTCGTAACTATGCCAAATTCACTATATTTGTTCTGAAACCACACAGTTATTTCATACGATCACAAAATGTTCGCAGAACAAAAGGGTTCAAAAGATTTGCGCCGAGTGGCTTCACGGTACTAAATATCGTGTACAAAATGCAACTGCGACATCAACAAAAATACCAAACAACGGTCACGGTTGTAACATGAGCGTCAACGTACTGATGGTTCGTTGTACCAAATGCAGCATCCGCCCTCGTCAGTCAGCCGCGTGTTGTAGCAACCTTTACCACGGTTTGAACAGTTCGAGTGATACCAGACCTTAATGTTCAAACCACCAGAAATTGTTCCCGCTATAGCTTGGCGGACTGCAATCAAACTGAGGCTTATCAACAACAACAGTGATGTTTGGCAAAAAATGTCTTTCCCCAGCCATAAACCAACTGAATGGCATTGGTCTCTTGTTTCAATAGCTCTCGGCTAGACACCAGCAAGACCTGGTGCATCGCACAGTGTGTCAATTACATCCCTGCTTTTGCTGTACCCAAAGAGGGATGGCCAGGCTGAGTTAGCCTGGTGACCGGTTACATGCTCATCTACAGGTAGCGCCTCTGAAATCAATCGACATACTGGCACTATACAAATTCGTTTATTATTATTATTATTATTATTATGTCAACCATCGAAGTACTAACCAGGCTTGGCGTTGATTAACTAAGTTGATAAAGGTCGTCAATTTGTATAGCGCAGTCGTCACGCCTCTAATGCGCTTTCATCACTAACCAGAGTCGACTGCCGCACGGCCACCGTGTGCAGCCTGCAGACACTGGCTAAGCAGCGGCCGACCTTCCGTAATCCATGTAAATGAGTTACTACTCATTTTACCGTCCCACGGAGGGTATAAAAGGCTGAGTCGACCTAGCTGGCAGGCTTTGCACCGAGATGGTTTACCTGCCCGCAGGCAGTCACCCGTTGCAGTACTAACCGGGCCCGGTGTAGAGTAACTTCGTTTCGGCTACAACTGCGCCACGCCACCAACTGTGACTGATGACGTAAAGAAGATGCTTATGAAAACAATACTGCCTACCACAAATGCTGCATCAAAGCACTACACTACAGGAAGCAATGAAAACATGTACGAATAATAATCTTGGTACTAACTTTTTCTTTGACGGTTGATGCAAATGAGATCGCAAGACCCATCCTACACAGCAAAAACATTTCATTCAGCTACATTAACGGACCGATTTAATATATGCAAATGTACAGCCAAACAACTGTGTTATATCAGTGGGAGAAGAACCAACAAATGGACATGGTAAGTGGTAGAAATTAGCAACAGTTTACAAACTAAATGATAAGAAACGTAACAGTGCAAAGGTCAGAAAAAATTGTGCCCAGTAACTAATACTCAACATATTCTGCCAAAAAGGCCAAGAAAACAGTTACTGAGATATTTTACCCCACCACGACCTTGAACTTTGACCACCGTACGAACGTGTTGGAGTTGACGCGCCGCGTTGTGGCTGCCAGTCACGTTATTGTGTTGTCGCAGATTTCGACGGTTTGTTTTTAACAACGTCTCATTGCACTGACTACTATTACGTGACTCCACTGTTTTGGCTTATTGTTATGTGTCCTTGTAGTCTTAGAACTTAACGCCACGCTAAAGTTAATCCGTCCTTCATCATCATCATCATCATCACTGACAAAACTATCAGGAAAAATACACAACAATGCAGAATCTTATGTTGACTGCATTGTCATGCAGTGGCCTATACACACCATGTAGCAATTAGAAATCCAGAACAGTGCTAAATAGTTGTCTTTAGGTTCCATTCTCCACCTCAGCATTCGCTGCTCAGGCGTTCTGCCGGCTGTACTGTCTCGGCTATGGAACGACCAACCAGCACTTCTGACTAGTGACGACTCATTTTCTGCAGACTGATTCAAGCGCATGCAACCTGAAAACTCCTCTGCATTTAACTTACATCACACAACTACTAGCAAATGCAACTGCGTTGTTTTTATCAACTGAACAATGTTGCCTTACGAACTACATGATAATAATAACAACAATAACAACAACAGCACTGCTTGCAGCGTGAGGTGTGTTTGAGAAGTGCTGCATGTTTTAGTATTTTGTGCGTTCTGCGACATGATACTTCACTGTATTGAAGTACTACATATGGTGGTCCGTTTGGCTGTTCTGGTTTGCTGATTTGACGCTTTGTTTCGTTCTGTCGTTGACAATTACCATGTTACGATGTCTTGCTCTGTGCTGACACGTGCTGGCCGGCATGTTGGACGTGCGCGTCTCTAGGCCAGGCTGCCGTGGTCGTACGTAGCGTGTGTCTGCGATTGTACGCATTGGACCGTGACGGCGTGCCTTGCTGACCAGCGTGCACAAGACTTCTGTGTATCGATGGATCGTGGAAGCCAACCAACAACGTCATCAGCGAACAGTCAACGGATTTACAATCTGATGTTTGAACAGTTTGCACAAGCACTGACATTACCGGACCTGTCGCAGTTTCGTTTCGTTTTTAGCGGACACTATGAACTTGCAGTATTCATACTCGACCGCGAAGCGCACTAGAGATTTCTTCGAAATGATAGTGCGCTATATAAATGTTCTCTTATTATTATTATTATTATTACTATTATTAACAGCAACATTTGCAACAATGTGTCTGCAGCGTACCTCTCGGCACGACCAACACGTCCGATGCGATGGACATAGTTCTGCTTCTCGTCTGGCAGAGTCACGTTGATTACTATGGACAAAACACATGCACAGCGGCGATTTGCTTTCACAGACTCAGTAAAGCCACGCATTGAAACAACAACGAATGATAAGCTGTGATACAAGTACAACAAGTTGCAAGCTTCATTTACTAATTTGTTAATAATCATGCTAGAGCCAAGTTTTTATGAGCATCGAACAACAACCAAAACCACGTTAAACCAGGATTGATACTACTGTCGACTTCTGTAAAAAAACAAAACATAACAATTAAAAAACAGCATTAACAAAAAAATATAAATGATGATAAAACAATAACCGTAGTTCAATTCACATAGCATGTTAGCCTGGTTCTCAAGACAAAACGAAAACTGAATGATGTGTAAAGCAGCTGACAGACGGACTGACCGTATGGTAAGCCGGAGACATCAATACCACGTGCTGCGACATCAGTACAGATGAGAAACTTCACCTCACCTCTCTACAAAGGTAAAAGGTAAAGGTCGTCAATTTGTATAGCGCATCATCGCGAGCATGTGCACGCCTCTAATGCGCTTTTGTCACTAACCAGAGCCGCCTGCCGCACGACCACCGTGTGCAGCCTGCAGACAGGCTGGCGCAGCGGCCGGCTAGGCAACCCCAGTCAGCTGTACCAAGGTCTCCACCTTCCGTTACCCATGTAAATGAGTTACTACTCATTTTACCATCCCACGGAAGGTAAAAGGCTGAGTCGACCTAGCAGATCACCACTGTGAGCACTGTCTATTCTGACTGTGTCCGTATCAATCAGTAAATCAATCGAATGCTTGACATAATTCCTGAGCCCAAAGCATTCAACTGACTGATCGATTGATCAACATGAAGACCGAACTATTCGGTAGAGCTTGGCGATAACAGCACGCTCGTAATAGCTTTTTGCTATTAAAACTGGCGAACACAAACTATACTACTGAACAACGTCAAACAATGCATCAAACAATATCCGTTGCAAATGAGCAAAAGACAGAAGCACGTGGAGATCATTGATGCCCATGTGTGAGATCTCAAATCCTCAGTTAAGAGGGCATTGCATAATGGCACAGACTAGACTGGGTGTAACTTAAAAACCCTGTAACTTAAAAAATGCTTCTGCACTACCTAGGGAAAGCAGATCAAGCGAAATATGTGTTAAAATAAACATAAAACCAAAAAAATTCACTATTCGCAATGCCAAATGGTTACGTTTATAAACTATGCTTAAAAGTTCGGAGAAGTTTGGCAGATCTTACATGACAGCGGGTTCTAGACTGTATATTATGCTGCAAAGTACAACAACGTCAGACCCACAGCACTGAAATAAGTAAGTAAAAATGTGCATTTAACTGACAGATGAATTGTGCAAAAATTACAATGAGTAATATGGCACAAAACCAGCAACGACCTTGAATTTTTCGAGGTTTTCTTTGCGTTCCTGAGGCCTGCGATCACCATGAAGGCACACGCAGGAAAACTGACCGCCCTTTCCGCGACCTTCAACATATCAACCAAAGCCAGACTGCTAATCAACAGAAATACTACTGATACTGAAAACACCACTACAACAACAGATACTACACTGTGTCTCAAAAAAACATCCCCGACATTTTTGACTGTAACTTGAAAAACAATTACCATACGAATATTCCTGACATAACTTGCCATCGAACTACCGTTCAGTTTCCCACCTCACCCAATGTATGCTTCTGCACTATCTAGGGAAAGCAGATAAAGCGAAATATGTGTTGAAATAAACAGAAAACTCGAAAAAACATCCCGACATTATCGATCGTAACTTGAAGAAAGTTCAGCAGATTTTAATAATTTTTATTAGAAATATATCTGATACAACTAGTTATTGAATAAGTGTTTTAGTTTCCACCTCACCCAACGTCTGCTTTTGCACTACCTGGGGAAATCAGGCCAAGCATAATACGTGTTAAAATGAATGAAAAAACGTCGATAAATTCTATCTATCCTAATCTGTAGGCCCCAACAGCTGGTTTGTTACAAGGTTTAACTGTCATTTAACAGTGTGTCTATTAGATGAAGTTTAGGAATATTTGTGAAGTCAAGAAGCAACTGGTACAGCCTGCATTGGTTTGGAACAGAACGTTATCAATACTGCTGTCAATGAATGGAGAAAGCGTCTCCTTACCTGCGTTCGCCAACACTTCAAGCAATTTTGCTGCAGGCAGTTGAAAAATGGACAACTGGATGAAATGTCAGCCAAAGTGTCAGAAATGTAAACAAAATGTGTTTTTATGCGTTATGTTAATTAAGCAATCATATCGCACTGGATAAAAAAGTGATATTTTGCTGGCTGTGATTTCCCCAGGTAGTGCAGAAACAAACGTTGGGTGAGGTGGGAAACCAAATTGTCATTTGATGGGAAGTTGTGGCAGGAATATTCGTACCAAAAATTATCAAAATCTGATAATTGGTTTTCAAGTTACAGTCGAAAATGTCGGGGATGTTTTTTTTTGAGACACAGTGAACTTCTTGTGTTGTATTCTGCCCTTTGAACAGGTTTTAGTTTTCCATCGACACCATCTTGCCCGCTCCTGTGCCAGCTCCTTGAGTTTTGAATAATCCATGTCCTCCTCACTTGTCTGCAGTAGCCAGCTCAGTAGCATTTCTTTCGGTCTCCCTCTTCCCTTCTTCCCTGGCAGTCGACTGTCCGACACTCTTCTCACCAAAGAACCATGATGCAACACACGTTCCAGCCACCTCTTCTGTCTATTCCTTAGTGTATCCATGAGTTCGCTTCTTGTTTCAACTGTTTTTAGCACTTCACCATTCTTTTTGTACTCTGTCCAAGATACTTCAAATGTGATGCAAAAACCACATTTCAAATAATTCACCTAGAGCAACTACATATTTACTGCTGCTGCTGCTATTACTAACAGTACAATAAAAAAATGAATCAGGATGTCTCACCATAGTCAATTTTATTAAAGGTGCATGGTCACCAAAATTAACATATACATTTTATCCATTTTCCTGAAAGTGCAATATTTTCTGATAACTTTGACAGTAATATCGGCGCCCAGCGTTTTGTCAACACAGAAAAATTTACGTTTGAAGTCGACGACCTACGAAAACGACGTAGAAAACGCGCCGCCATGATGGTCCGCGGTGACGTCATGAGTTTAGCTTATAGACGTCATGAATATTAATGGCCTAGCCTAGAATGATGACGTCGTCGGCTAGGCCATTAATATTCATGTTCTATATGGGCTAAGGTCATGACGTCACCGCGGGCACTGATAAATTAGAATATTTCGCATAACGTAATGTAATGCCGCACTTTGTTTGAAATCACACATTAATTTCGTATATTTATGAAGCTCAAATTGACATATTATATATGCAAGGTTAAATGTCTAATTTAAATGTACAGAAATTGCGCGAGTGAGTTTGAGAGTGGCCATGGACCTTTAAGGTAGTTCTCCATGTCATCACAGTCAACTTTGGCACCACTACCACTACACTGCTACGACTACTATTGCGACTACTACCATGACTACAAGAACTATCCAAGTCCGTCCGCACTACTCTTGCTCAGTTACGTTCGGGTCACTGCCAACTCCTCAACTCTTACAAGGCCCGCATCACTGCAGGTGTGACAGATGTTTGCCCGGACTGTGGAGTGGCACCACACTCCATTGAACATCTGTTCCAGTGCCCTGCCTGCCCGACACAACCGACAACTCAAGATCTATGGGACGATCCAGTCATGGTGGCTGATGTTCTCAAGCTAGACGACAACTGACGAAAGGAGGGGAGCTGTGGGACAACAACAACAACTGGAAGTCGGACGCTGGGCTTCAGACGTAGGCCGTACGGTTGGCTTTTCCACGCGATAGCTGGGCTTCTTGTCTACGCAATCTTCATAGCCAAGCAGTTGTAGATGCACTGTCGAGCTTTGTACCAAAGTCCTTGGAACTACTCCGCCTGAATTATCATCATTCGAATACTACCTTTCTAGATCCGTTCGTACTACTCTTGCTCGTACTACAACTTGACAACTCAAGACCCATGATCCAGACGCGGTGGCCGATTTTCTCAAGCTCGATGACAAGTGACGAAAAAGAGGCGCTATGGGCTACAATAACAACAACAACGACTACTACTATGACCAACCGCGACTACTACTGTAGCTACAACATTTACTGACCACCGCCGACTTTATTGAGGTAGTTCTCCATGTTGTCACAGTCGACCTTGGTGCGACAGAAGATGATGGCTTTGTCCATGTTGTGGACACGAATAGCTCGCACAGTGTACTCACCTTTCAGTATCTTCACTGCTTCGGACAACATCTCTGTCATCAGAAAATATCAGCAGCATGTAAATACAGCGGCGCCAATTTCTCCCCCTGCCAAATTTTGTGCTGTTGAAAAAAAAATGTAAAAATATCTTTATCTTGTATGGAAATTTTCATCAATTTGTGGCCAAAAACCACCATTTTGGGGAAATTTAGTATTAAAATCGAAATTCTGAGCATCAAAAATCCCCCGACTGACAAAAGTCTAGTGGAAATTTGTCATATTTGTCTGGGAATTGCAACTGCCGCCCTGTGTACTTTTTAAACATATGAAACTGCTGAGTAAGTAATTCATATATAACATTAAATGAAAATAACATCAAATGCACTCAGTTTGCCAGCAGTTTGAGCTGGCATTCATGGCACCTAGCAGATTGTGTGCTGCTTTTACGACGATCCAGAAGAGCACCTCAAACATTCTCCCGTTTAGCGAGGAAATAATTCTCAACAGTTTAATCACATACATAACTGTGATAACAAATGTAAACACAATTCAAGTTCGAGGAGAACCGTAGTTTCACCCCCGAGTGTCCACGTGACAAGGTTCATCTCCAAAGCCGAGATTGCGGACTGAGGACGCGTCCGTCAGCAGACGCAGATCCAGGGGATTTTCTTGACAAATTTACGAATGCAGACTGATGCGGATCCTGTTCCGTGACAAATGTATTTTTTTCTAATAATCGCTAACAAACTTTGGAAAGCATGTTTAGTTTTGGTCGTGTTTAACAAAATGCATTACCAAGCCCTTTGCTGCTGGTGTGTTGTTAGTTAAATTGTAATCTGTTATAAGCCCAAAGGCCTACCTTATGTACTGAAGACTAGGCCTAATTGGTGTGAATGTGGACTGACTACAGATCCAATATTTCTTTTCTGTTGCAGATGCAGGCACGGATCCTTGGACTGACAAAAACTCAAAATTTTGAAATCGACACACCTCTGCTCCAGAGGTCAGCAGGCAGAGTGTTGTTGTGCCCACGAGCCATCTGTTCCTGGGGTGGCTTGGACGATGTCTCCAACTACGGTCAGGGGGACGACCGAGGGTCATGTCGACGTGGCATGGTAGAGCCTGACGGGCCGGAGTATTCTCAGTGGGCCTGGTTACGGAGCCAAGGAGCGACTTACAATAGCGAGTGAAAGATCTCACAGAGGACTAAGGCCAGTTCAGCAACTTCTGTATCATGTATGACAATGTTGTACGTGGACATTTATCACCGCAGGTACAAAATAATAACAACTAGAAAAGCAGTCGTAGCCCGCAGGTACCTCCGCCAAGGCAAAGCTATTCGCCAGGTGGCATCACCGTCTTTGCTTTGCCAGCGGTTCCCTTATGCCCCCTTTAATGCAATGATAACGAAAATTTCAAAGTGATCCAAAATCCAGAACTCCTTCTGGATCACGCCCAAAATTGAATCACTGGTAGCTTATGCCATGCCCGACATACCCTCAAAATTTCAGAAAGATCCATCCATAACTTTTTGAGTTATCTTGCTAACAGACAAACAGACAGACAAACAAAAACCGGCAAAAACATAACCTCCTTGGCGGAGGTAATTATAATAATAACAACAGTAACATCAACGGTAATATTATCGGGCGTTTCAATGGTCGGGTAGGGTTAAGTCTGTCTCATAAGCTCATATTTGATGTGCGAGTTTACCTTTAATACAATAATGCTAGTATTAGAAACAGTAACAGTACCGGGTGTTTCAATGGTTGGGTTGAGCCGATCCTTGGAGTGAACTTCATCAGTTCGTATCTGCTGCGTGAGTGACTTCCACGAGTCATCAGATCGAGGATCAACACTCAACACCTCACAGCAGCGACACAATGACAGCAAATGAACATCTTCATACGATGGAGCCTGATGGCGCAACGGCAGGGTGTCAAACTTGAGATCAAGAGGTCACGGGTTTCACTCCCAGTTAGATCACTATAAACATAAACGGGTGACTGTTTGCACACAAGTAAACCACCTCGGTATATAACCAACACCAAGACTAATTCAGCCTTTCACCCATCCAGTGTCAGTAAATTAAGCATCAAATGACAGGTGACACTGTGTGATCCCATATGGCAGGTGGCGCTCAAAAAATCTGCGATGGGTTTCGCATAAAAAGCTATATACAACCTTTAACCTTTTAGACTCTAATTACTGTTATTGTTCTTCAACTAGTAATAAAGGGACGAATATCTGCTAAGACATTGACTTCCATTGTGCTGAATCAACAAAGTTACTCTACGCTGGGTCTGGTTTATTACCTAGATGCGTGACCGTTTGTGGAAGGCAAACCATCTCACTGTTCTCTGTACAGAACCAGCCAGTTACGTAGGTCGACTCAAGTCTTCTACTACTTCTTCTACTCAGCTGTTCATTAGCTTCCTTCCATCGTAAACTCAAAACATTCTATCTTTTAACGTCTAGCCATGTCTAGTGGCCCGGCTCACTCCTTACCTCAACGCCTTAGATTTAGTGAGTTTCTCGCTGACATTGTGCGCTTTATAAATTAAATTTACTTACTTACTTACTTAGTCCTGTAGGTAAAATGAGCATCAGCTTTCGTGCCAAGTGTTAACTAATGGTGATGGTAAGCTGCCAGTTTAGGCCAACCTAAGGCTCAAACCGACTGGGGGGGCAACTTGGTCCAAAGTTCGACGGCTGCCCGGCGCTCACGCTACATTTGTCAGATAAACCGGGTGAACTTTTGCAGTAGCAGTGCCACGATGACAGCACCGTCATCAACTCACCAACTCGTCCTCTACTCCAAGCACCACGCACCCGAACTGCATACGGCAGCCGTGCTTTTAGTTCAGCCATACCAGCTATCTGGAACAATCTTCCAACTTCAGTCATTGAAGCAAACAGTTTGCCTGCATTCCGTCGACGACTAAAGACACATCTGTTTACAGTTGCTTTTGAAAACAGTGGTTAACTGTAACGTAGCCAGCGCCTCTGTATCTTTACACACGTTTAGTTTTATGGCGCTTTATAAGTTCGTTTTTAACTTTAACTTTAACCATATATACTGTTATTCATTATTACTTCTACTACTATTACAATTACAACAAAGATGGACAATAAAACTAAATTTCTAAACGATAATGACTTTCTTGTCCGTATGCTGTACAAATATTCATATTAATGCAACGCACCAACTAATACTACCAGTAGCCTAAGTAAACTGAACTGATGCTCTGTCGGTGTACCCCAAGGATCTGTCCTGGGGCTACTACTGTTTTCTGCACATACGTCTCCTCTGTCAACCATCGCCAAATCTCACCAGGTCTTTCAGCAGCAATATGCAGACAATATGCAGCTCTATGTCGCTTTGTCGCCTATCAATTATTCCAATGAGCTCACCACACTCCAGTCGTGTCTGAGCTCATTACATGTCTGGTTCTGTGAAAACGGCATGGCACTCAACCCATCCAAATCTGATGCTATACTTTTTGGCACCGCTCAGCGCCTAAAAACCATGTCTTCTCTTACTTCTGTTAAAATAGCGGATCCTGCGATACAGTTTTCTGACACAGTCAAGATTCTCGGGGTTACACTCGATTCTAATCTCAACTTGGAACCTCACATTAAGGCGATATCTAAGTCC
>Ga0209367_1005832_pt1 | contig 17059 bp, 11 predicted proteins | sample WorMetLIZISLAND2_FD_187412 | JGI IMG/M metagenome (GOLD analysis project Ga0209367, IMG submission 187412) | Marine gutless worms symbiont microbial communities from Max Planck institute for Marine Microbiology, Germany - Olavius geniculatus... ... | reverse complement strand
CAAAACTGAGTGCAATAATGTCTTTGTTTTGTTATTAGGACGACAACTTTTCGGACATATTATGTAGAGCATCTTAGTGAGTTCTGCAGCAAAATGCGGCGTAAAAGCGAGCCTACGCTCGTATATATAATAATACCATCAGCAAGAATTAGATGACCAATAATGGAGGGGGAGAATTGGCGGATAAGCAGACCAGACAGTGTCGAACGGAACAACATTTTCTACAAGCAACGACCAATAAATGACTGTCCTCGCCGGGCTTTCGGGTCCACTCTGTCTCCATTTGCTTCGACTCACACCATAATTTCTCTAGTGATTGCACCGAGCTGTTGCAGCAGATTTGTCAGTTTACCAGAAACACACTAAGACGGCGCTTGGATGTGCAATAAAACTAAAGCTACACTAAACATAAACTTGAAATTTAAAACATCGGCGGTAAAGCGTCATTAATGATTTGTTTTTATTATTAGATGTAGTCGATGCCTATGTTATAATCATGACAGTACAGTATTAACTCTAATTTACTGTGACGTTTTTCTTCGTGTGCTACATGTTTACAAGTATATCTGCCTTTAGTCTCAAACAAAACTCCAGGAAAGCGTCTACGTTATAAACGTTAAAACATTTCGGAGAAAAGCGTGAAACTTGAGTAGAAGTGGAAAGTAGTCTGGCGAAAAACCACTAAAATAAAAGTAGAAAATAAAAAAAAATCTACTTAAGTAGAGTAACGACGTAGAACTACTTTGTTACTATCCAACACTGCTCTTGCGTATGCTAAACATGGTGACTTGATACTGTCCGGCGAAATCAATCAAGCGCTTCACCACAAAGACGGTCTGCGCAGTTACATATGCACTGTGCGTCGCGTAAAAATAGACGCGATAAACGCGAATCTTTCATTAATATGGGGAAATCGATGAACTTGGATTACGCCGGCCGATGGATCAGCAAAAAGCGTCGAAGACGTGTGAGCGCAAAGCGTGCGGCGCGGTCGATGACGTTTCTATAGCGCAGCGGCCTGAAATTATTACACACTAGTGACACTACCCGAGGCAGCCGCTGCACACGGACGATGAAGATATGGGTTCAATGTTTACTGCTGATTGACCGTCGTTTGTATGCGCCCTCGGTCGTTCGTTGCCCGGTTGGTTCCGTTGAATTGTCCACGCAGACTACGTTCGACAACAGCAATCTGTCACTTGTCTCCGGGAGTCTTCCTCAAGACATCGACTTCAGCAGCGGCCGAGAATCTACCCGCATCGACATTATCAGCACTATATACCAGCGCTCAGATGTAAAGTAAGTAAAAATCAGTTTATGCAGTTTGTCGCATCAACGCCAGAAAAACCTCTACGCGATGCTTACATTAGTACTCTGGGAAGAAAAAAAGACTTAAGTAATCGTCCAGAGACAGAGAAGTGTGAATAGGATCACGCAGATGTCTCCGTAGTGAGTGCAACGGCATTGAGCCGGTGTCCAGCGACAGAGAAAATCTGTAGTCGGAAAAACGGAACCACCAACTGACGACTGGAGACGGCGGCAGAACGCAAATTATGCAGTCACAGAAAGCTGTGCTACTGCTATCGCAAGAGAACTGTGCAACGCCGCAATCAGTTTGAAGCGATTGTCCGTGTACAGGCCCTATCTAACGTCATTGTTCATACTCCATAGTCGCAATTGCAATACGTATTTCTACTGTTGTGTCTGTCTGGAGTGGTATAACTCTACGACAGCAGTCATGCACGACCAGCTGAACGACCGTGTAACCTTACACTGCCGGCAGTCAGCAATTGTAAAATAAATGTGTTTAACGACTGTATAAACGTTTAAATATATACCAAATAATTTAGCATACTCCGTTCAGCGAAATTGCAGAAAAGGAAAACACGGTTGAACACCATAAGCAGATGCAGGCAAGTCAGTGCGTGAAGGCAAAAGCAAACAGTGTCTGTATTTCTGCAGCTCTTGTGAGAGCATTAGCAGATCAGAAGCTCGCGACTCGCTCGGTGTCGTTAGGTAACTAGAGCAAACTGCAGTCGTTAGACGACCAATTGGAGGCCATTAAACACGTTACGCCATTTTCTGTGCATTCTTTGCCAGCGAGCCAGAGTTGCATTTAGGCCTATCTCGCGAATTCCCCAAGGTCGCGAGACGATAAAACTGCGGGCCATATATTGGTCCGCTCTGGCGTGGCGACTCGCCGACGGACTGAAAGACTAACGTTGGTTTCTCGGCTGGTGACTGAGACAGTCGCCAATAAACCAATAGCGACTTGAGTCTCGAATAACGGCACCCAGGGTGCGTGTTTGCTCCATTCAATCGCCAGTTTCTCTGAAGCGGGCGTGCGACATTTATAGAACGTATGGTGCATGGCTATGACGCAAAATTCTTCTCTGTGTCTGTGATCAATCGCCGCTAGGAACCCAGGAGACGACGACGACGACGCCGAGGTTAAAGCGAATGGCAATAACAGCATGCTGCGGTCTTTGATTCGCCGACTGCTCGCCAGTCTATAGCTCTTCCGTCTTTATCCACGTCCACGGCTTGCAGCGGCTGGACCTCGACGACGTTAGAACGAGAACAAACGACGCTTCACTTGACTGGTGACTTGGCTTGACTCTACAGCTTGTCTATACATTGTCACCACCTATTCCCAGCCCGGAAGAGTTGTTTACGGACCCAGTTAACGGCTTAGGTGACGTTAACGCTGCCGACTCTACATTGGCGACGACTCTTACATGCACACCTACATGCACAGACTCAAGCTTTTGTCAGGCATAACAAATGAACAGGTTTTCACTAAATCGCAGTATATAATTTATTATAAGCATAAGCTGTGTCATTTTTTATCTACTATTTAAAATTATACTAGTGTGCATGTATGTGTGCATTAATTTTGATAGAGTAATTCATTTCTGAGTTTTCATATTTGGAACTGTGATTAAGTTCAGAGTTTTTTTTACCAAAACAAAATTCGCCAACAAGCAAGATAAAGGCCGTATGTTCGTATATACTCTTCGCACAAACATTAAAACAGTCCGGTTCACATCCACATATATATTTCTAGATACACCAAAACAAACTAGTGTGGTCGATGACTTCAAAAAAGTTTATACCTAGTACTATGCCCAAACATCAGCCAGTTAAACGCATTAGTGAGCCAAATGAATCTCGGAGAGAACGCCGTCAAACTTGTACAGCAGAAACAATGTTTAGTAGAAGATACGGAAGCGTGTTTGTCTTTTTCTGCAGTGACAGCAAAAAAATCGCCCAGAAATCCTCAGTCGTACGGGCACAAACGAGAAAACTAATCTATAAAAGCAAATGCTCAATCTGCTGTGGTCAGTGATTTTAGTTGACGTTTGACTGGCGTTTCGTCATGATAGTAGGCCTATACGGCCAGACGAGGCACTGTCAGATTTGACTTGAAATAAATCCAATATTCCAGCTTTTTTCAATCCCCATTTGTAGGCCTACTTGTATTCAGTCACGTATATCTCATTAATGATTACAAATTTTTGCGTAATGTCTTCAAAGCATAACTATTGTCGTCTTAAAATGTAGATAAAGCAATACAATACAATACAATGGAGAATTTGCATTCAAAAACTGACAGACAAACTGTCAGTCTAATCTAGCAAATGAAAGAAAAAAAACTAAAATGTTTGAAAGCAAATTAAATGAGAAAATGAGAAATACTGAAAATAGAAATACTGTTTAATGTGAAACTGACAAAATTAAAAAAATGACTGAAATATAAAAAAAACTATAATAAGAAAAAAACTAAAAAGATAAGAAATAAAGAATAATAATAAGAACTAAAACTTTAAAAACTGAAGAAAAAAAAACAAAAAAAATATAAACCGTGAGCCGGTCCGAATAGCCGTGGAGTCAGTCGAAAAGGGTGCCAGATGTCTATGGAGAATATAATTTGAGAAAAAGAAAAGTTTTGAAATTGGAATGAAAGAATGATGAGGTGATGGGTGACAAGAGTAGTGATGGTGACGCTGACGAGGTGAGATGAGCATGGAAGTATGGTGAGTCAGGAAGATTTAGATCAAGACGGGCTGACGAAGTGAATGAGGGAGTTGATTCCAGAGATGAGGTGATGCATAGCGAAAGGAACGACTGGTAATTTTTAAGGAGGAATGAGTAGGTGGACGAGCAAGAGTGACGACAGACGAGGATCGAGTGTTACGTGGTGGCTGGAGAGAGATTAAGTTATACAGGCAAGGAGGTTGAGCGTTATAGAAAAGTTTAAAGGTAAGAAAGAAAATTTTATATTCAATACGTTCATTTATTTTGAGCCAGTGAAGAGATTTAAGAATAGGAGTGGTATGACTAAATGTAGGAGCTCTGACGACAGCACGAGCAAGGAAGTTTTGGATGTGCTGAAGACGATTTAATTGAGACTTAGGAAGATTATAGTATAGAGAGTTACAGTAGTCAAGTTTGGAGTGAACGATGGAAGTTGCAACAAGGCTGCCTGTTTTAGAATCAAAACAAGAAATTTGAGCTAATGCTCACGAAACGCGCGAAAGCCTATAGCAGTTCCGGCTCAGTAGTTTAGCTGAAAATTAGGGTCTTCACGCTAAGTTAATATACATATACCAAATTTTCTATTTGGATCAAATAACGATAGTTCCGTGGCGCCACCTTGTGAATGATATAGACTTGTGTCGCAGCCCAAATTGCCAAACAATCCATAAAACCCTTTATTTTGGCGTTCAAGGTCATTCAAGGTCATTGAATTGGGCGCCAATCGAGAGCCAGTGTACGACTTCCTATTAGTGATTAATAGTAACCTAGGCCCTATCTCGCACCGTTACTGAGATACAGCGACTTATTGGCCAAAATTCGCAAATTTTACCCACCCACTCTCATTTAGCGCCCTCGTTCGGGGTGACCCCCTTCGAACTTATGAAAAAGCTTTACGGTTCCTGAAACCAGAGTCTTCCGGGCAGCCGACGGTGAAGATTTGGTGATTCTAGCTTGCATTAGGCCTACAGAGTCAAGCAGGCCTGATGGAGCCCCGCCCTTTGGCTTAAATGTAGGCCTAGGCTTAGCCCACAACGGATCACGTGTTATATAGGCCTTCCAATTACAACTCGCCCGCCCTTCTAATTAGCATGCTAATTACCATAGCTCGTCGAGCTAACTGGATGAATGCTAGCAAACATCGAGCAAACGTCGAGCAGACGTCGAGCAATTAGCACGTGTATTTTGAATACATTCGCTTGACGTTTGCTCGATGTTTGCTCGATCGTGTAAACGGGGTATTAGCGTTCTACCTTCCGTAAAATGGTAAGATACTTCTTGGTTGACAACTTCTAGAGCGACGGTGAATGTAGGTAGCAATATAGCTGCCAGATTATGTGAATACGTGGCTCAAGCCCATCGGTTTGGGTTAAAGTGACGATGTTTTACATTTATCAATTAAATGAACCGAGCAACTTCTCGCCAAGATGACAGCACCATAAACAGTGACGTTAAAACACTGTTAAAAAGTCAACTAAACTCAAGTGACTCAGTTAGTCGTCTTGACATGTGTATATTGGTCCAGGTGAATGGTTCAATCTGGCGGCTCGGAGACGCACTGTGTGACACGTGGGTCGCATTTGATGTCATGTGCTGTACTTCGTCTATACTCAATCTCACCGCTATCAGCGTCGACAGGTACTCTCATTCTTTTTACAGTCCACATCTACCGTGATAGATATTCTTATGGTTATTGTGAATGTTGATCACTGCGTAGTGCAAAATAATACACCGTGTCCGGAAAAACAGTCTACACTTTTTCTCAAATAACTTTATCAAACCTAAACTTATTTTTGCAGTTTTTAGCACACATTATGCTAATGATACGCTTTACTAATATAAAAACATGTAAAACTAATCTCCAAAATTTACCTGTCACTAGGTATTGCTAATGTAATCACGACGTCATCAACAATGCCGTTTTCGCGAAAAGATAACGTCCAGATGTGTCTTTGCAATACAAAAACAGACAAATAATGGGGAAAATGCAGTAAAGAACTTTACATATTGTTGGCATAGAAATAAGCTATTTTTGCCATAATTTTAACAGTTTTTTTGCTTTTCACCATGTTAAGCGTGGCCATCGTGTGCACTACAGGAACGTCGTTGTGCAGTCGCTGTTATCAGCGTGCAGCATCATCTCTGCAGCATGCGTTAGCGTCGTGACAGTGACATTTTGAATAGTTTTTGACTCAAAAATTGGCCAGTACAAGTTTTATTACTTTTGTTTACTATACAAGCAGCTGCAAGCTAACAAGACAATTTTTGGCGTTTTTTGTTAATTTTGGTGTGGCGTTTTGTAAGAATGCAGAGAATGCTTTATTTTACAAGGTACAGTGGCGTCGCTAATTACAGTAATTAGGTGAAGTGAACAATCAGTACACTGTCAGTTGCACATTACTTTTTAATGTTGCTTACCAAAAATTATAAATGTGGTTTAAATTTAATAAAGTTATTATCTGGAACACTGTTAGCTTTTTTCACCTCGGATACAGTAAAAACGGCATTTTCGATGACGTCATAATTACGTCAGCACTATATAGTTTCATCGCGATATAAAAAAATTTTTCGACAGTATAACAAAATAAATATTGAGGATGACTCGTACCAAAAATTATGAAAATATATTTAATTTTATTAACGATATGTCAAAAGTCTCGTAGACTCCTTTTTTCCGGACACGGTGTATAAAGATTAGACAAATATTTGTACCCAGTTTCCATCGACAGGGGACGCCACTCAAACGACAGTTGAATGGCCGAAAACGACGATCTTTTAGCGCTTTCGGTCGCTCTATTTTTGATATTTTTGGACATGAGGACCCTGATGATCATTTGACGTCAAATTCTCGTTTCGACGGGGTAATACAAACGAAAACAAGAAAACTTCACCCAAACAAACAATTGCCTATACGAACTCCGACAAAATGCACCGTGCATTGTCTTAACGTCAGCTGGGCTTTTTGTTTCATTTAGTGATGGAACACAGTACACTAAACATTTTACCAAAAATGCGACAATCGCGCATCAGAACATTAACAGGGCATAACGAGGAAGGTGTATACAGAAAAGTCTATCCGTACATTATTGTTTCATTTGCTGGGTATATTTATTTGAAAATGACGGCATTGTCTGTTTCTCGGATCGCAAAGTAAATTTTTATTCAGCCGAAACTGTGACCGAGCCGTCAGGCCAGCAAATCACACCGCGGTCTAAGTTTTTTTCTGTGATGAAACGAGCCGCTGCTCCGCTGATGTAGAGAGTTCGTTACTTACTAGCGATGGCCGGTCACGCGCGTTTCGACTGATGGAGTTAGACGTCGGGAAGGAGAGGAAAGAGGCGATCGCAGACTTCGACCTATTGATAGTGTAGTTGGGACAGCAGACAGACAGACAGACAGACAAAGGCTATTGATCCGCTACGGGCGGACGACGACGATACGCCGTCGAATCTGTAACTCTTGTCTGGTCGACTGCCTACCAGCCAGTCTCAGGAAGCTGCGTCATGTCGTCGACAACACTTGGTCGATGAGTTCCTCCTAGTCGCGTAAATTCCACACCCCTGCATCCAACTCGCTGGTAGTCAGTTTTCCGTTCACGGCTGACCGACCAATGCGCAGTCGCTGTACATAAGCGCCGCCACGCTGGAGTGGCGTAAGCAACGCGACAACGAGCTAGAGACGCGAAGTGCTGCCGTGACGTGACGCACTGGGGACCACAGCTAAACTTTGATGTCTCGATCACGACGATGATGTGGGTATGGCGTTTGGCAGAGTAATGCAAATCGGTTGACAAATCGATCGATCAGTCGAAATTTTTGAAGCAGCTTACAGATAACAGTGCCGTTTTCATGTCCGCTAGTCACTGAGATTCGCAAATACATTTATTTTTTTACAATTGACCGAGATCTGAAAGTTTTTTTGCTGATGCATTCAACAAAAAATTTTACAGCAAAAAATCGGTAAATATTACAGAACATTTCAGACGCGTAGCTGGATTTCTTCGTAAAGTATTAACATTACAAAACTAAATATAGTAAATTTCTCACAACATTTATTTAATACATTGCCGCCCACCCTGAAAAGTCAAAAATACTCATGTACCCCTTGCAGTGATTACGCTATGTTACGGCCCGTTATTACTATTATGAACCGATGAGACGCGCCACATTTCAGCAAGATTCATGTCCCAAGTCTGCACACGGTATCACAGTCGCTCGTGCGAGTCTGAACACAGAGGGCAGAACGATGACGGACGACACTGTGCTGGCTGGGGGAGATAGACATCAACCGTGATGATGACCGTGGGCGGCTGCAGCGGCAGCGACCACTCTCCAGAGATGCCGACATCGACAGGGATCTTGCACGATAACAATCACCAGCTGCAGGGACCAACCCATCATTATATGTGACGTCGATTTGCCGCAGCGGTTGTGGCACGATTATAGTACCGGTACGCCATGTCTGTAGCACATGCTATTGGTTATCGCGCGTCGTCAATACATGTACATCATTTCACTGCTGACGTATTTCGTAACCTTTAAACCTACATACAACTATCGGCATCATGCCTACACATTTTAATGCCTCAACGCATGTCGTAGTGAAAACGGTTTCTTCGTCCAACATGCGTACTCGAACAGCCGATGTCACCAATAGAAGTCAAGGCGGTCAACGTGGCTCTGTGACCGCTCGAACTGAGTCATCACAGCAATGATTATCCGTGTGTCCCCCGAATGGCCTTCCGATCCCTCGGCGTCTTTTAAGCAAAATTTTAGGCTAGTATCTCATCACAACTGTTAGTACGTAAGTAAGTAAATAAGTAAGTGAAACGTGAATTCACAGGGTGGTCCAAAAAACGGCACAAAGTTTATGGCACCATAATTTCGCAACCGTACATCAAAGAGTCATGCGGTTTTCAGCAAAATGTTCCGAAAAAAATTCTCTACATAACTAAAGTCAGTGTTTAAATAGAGCAGTTTAATATTCTATGTTTTGCCGCTGGCAAGTGAACTATTGAAAAACAGAATTACCTTCAATGTACCTTGGTCCATAAAAACTTGCCACTATTATTTTTTCAATAGCTCCGTAAAACATTGGCCGATTCCAATAATTTTTGGCATGCGACATTAAGAAAAAACTTGACGTAAATGTCTGCAGTTTTGGCCACCTCACTTTAACGTTGTTGCTACACTACCGTGTGAAATGCAGAAGTCGCTGTTTGGCCATTGACAACAATGAATTCCTATCGGGTAGCGTATGCGTTGGCTCAGAAATCATAAAGTGAATAGCGACAAACGCAATTAGCAATTATTATCACTTAAAAAATCACACGTGTCACATCACATCATCTTCATTTCAGCATATGCTCAAAATGTCTTTCTGCAGCACAAACGCAAGCGGTAGATGTTGACACCATTTGCGAACAGCACGTTCAGTAACTGCATGACTCAAGCAGCCCACTCGCTGTTGATACATCATTTCAGTTTGTCGACTTACAATTTTAAAATAAAGACGAAGCAACAAATTTTCAATGATTTTGTGGTCTCAGTAATTTTCTGAGCTGACGCATGCACTGCCCAGTATGAATTCATTGTTGTCAATGGTCAAAATACGACTTCTGCATTTCACAAGGTAGTGTAGCGACAACCTTAGGGCGAGGTGGCCAAAACTGCAGACATTTACGTCAAGTTTTTTTAAATGTCGCATGCCAAAAATTATTGAAATTGGCCAATGTTTCACGGAGCTATTAAAAAAAATAAAAGTGGCTCGTTTTTATGGACCTCGGTGCCGAGGGTAAGTGTTTTTGCATAGTTTAACTGCCAACGGCAATAACAAATAATATTTAACTGCTGTATTCAAATACTGACATAAGTCGTGTAAAGAATTTCTTTCGGAACATTTTGCTGAAAACCACATGACTCTACGACGCCTTGTTGCAAAATTATGGTGCCATTAACTTTGTGCAGTTTTTTGGACCATCCTGTATATAGCGCATAGCGTTAACATTAACCTCTAGTGCGCTAGTCACACTAGTAAAGACTGAACAAGATTGTTTTAAAAAAGTGCTTGAAGCTGTCAACATCACACGCCGGATCTAAGTTTATTTGGCAGTGCGGATACATACGGTTGAGTGTCTTAGTTCTTTTGGTCCGGAGCCGTTTCCGTGATGACCGCAAACAAAAGTTAAAACTGCAGCGCTGCAGGCGATAGATGTTCTCTCGTAGTACAAAATGTACTTTATATACGTGCTAATTTCTTTTGTAAAAATACACGTAACGCCTAAAAAGCGTACATTTTGATTTAGATTATTAGTAACTTTCAGTGCTCGCCGGGTGCAAAAATTATATGAACAATTTCTTGTTGATGCTATTAACGCTGATAAGCGAAATCACTTCAATGGCATCGTTTCGTGCTTGCAGCGTGCGCTGTGCACAGTCTAGCGTGAAGTCACGTCATCGCGGCGTTGCCAGTTCTAATCGCAACCAAATTTGTATCAGCCTCTGATGGTTCGCCTCCGAGTATATTTTCCGCCGGTCCGCTGGAAGAGGCAGTAGTATCGTGGTTTCAGCTAAAGTCGGTCTGTGATATATCTGGCCGCTGTGTACCATGACCGTAGGATCGATCGGAATAGTAGCCTAACGCAGTGTCGGTGGTCGGTTGTTGCATGCCACGCGATCGGTCTGTTCGTTGTGTCGCTAATTGACTTTGCTGACGTGATTACTAGGCCTATACACTGCGGCCGTCCTGTTCTCTGAAGACCGATCGATGACATTTGCCTTCTCGACATTGATGCATGTCTCAGTAAATAATTATGTGGTCATAACTGGATTAACCCATTCATCTCTGTGTACATACAGTCTACATGAATGATGTACGAAGAATTCGCTGAGGAGACCAATGTGGGTCGCGGTTCTACATATTGCTCGGAGAGGAAGCAGCTTAAGTAACGCTTTCTCACTGGGATTCCTCGGTCGATTGCTTCGTCTTTCGCTTCCAGGTTTTACCCGTCCGACAGTAAATCAATATTTTTCATACATTTCCCATCAGAAGGTCTAACCACAGGTCTGAATTATTATTATTTGGCCTGGCCCGGCTCGGCACGTTTGCTCTCGTTACACTTGCTGGATTTCCACTGTTTTTATACATCAAAAATTCCGGGTGTCACTATTAGCTTGTAAAACAAATTAATATCATAAAAACCGGCAGATGGCCATCTGTTAAATTGTTTTGTGGCGCATTTGATAAGTTTTTTTTAAATGTGAACATTGGATATAAAGCTGGATTAATATGACTTTGCACAAATCCATTTTTTACACTTTTCATATGCGTGAGTGCCATTTACTGGAAGATTTTACTGTTAATTACTGCTTACTGTTAATTGGGACATTTAAATTAGTAGGCCTACACGTAAATTAGAGTAATCCAAAACGCGTAGACCGTTTACGGGTAAACGTTAAAACGCAAAGTCCACTTACTTTGATTTGCGGTTGTACAACGAATTATACAAAAAAACTGCACAACAAATCCTCAACAGATTGAAATCCTACAGCCGATCCACAACTTGGACAACAAGCAGCAGCAAGTTTTAGAGTAAGCTGCACAACTTGTTGTACGCACGTTGACAATCACAATTCTACGGTTCTTTCGTGTATGTATATACTGTAGGTATATAGCGGTGACACGTCCGATCCAGTACGCCAAGCATCGCAACTCCGGTCGAGTCTACGTCACGCTGGCACTGACCTGGGTCGTGTCGGTCGCCGTCTCGCTACCCATACCTCTCGGCATGAACTACACGCCGCGACGCGCCAACACACCGTGGCTCTGCATCCTCTACAACTCCGACTTCATCATTTTCTCCTCCATGACGTCATTCTACGTGCCGTGCGTGCTCATGATCTTCCTCTACTGGCACACGTTTCGCGCCATCAGCGCACGTGCCAGCAAGATGGCGGCGGCCGCGCGCAAACGCAAGTCGATCGAGGTGACAATGAGTAGTCGAGGTGATGGTGCTACACGGACACGAGCTGTCGACATCGACGACGGACAGCGGCGTCCGCAGCAGAGACCAGCCGCTGCCACAGTCGTCGTACAGGCTGTCATCAACGGATCCGGCGGCGTCGATACGGCGTCCACTCCCATCATCGGTGACCAGAAGGACTCCGCAACCGTGTATCCTGACTACCAAGCGATCTGCAGCGCTGGAGACAAAGACCAGCCGACTACAGGCACGAGCGACGTCGACGCCAGCGGCCACGGTCATGTAGAAAGCGCTGAGGACTGCGCAGCGACGACGACTACGTCAGGCGTCGGTGATGCCGACGACGCTGTGGTGCGACGATCCTCGCAAAGACAGCGTCGTCATCGACGTCTGACGGTCGTGCAACCAGTTCACGACTCTCCGTCACTGTCTCACCGCCCTTTGTTCCGCTCCGGCCGCCAACAACCTTCCTCTTCTTCCATGGACCCCAAACAACGCGCTGGCAAGACGGTCGCAAGCAGTCTGCGCATGCGCAGATCGGCCATCTTTGCGTTCGGCCTTCAGAGGATTGTGCAGAAACCGGAAAAGCTGGCGACCAAGAGAGAGCGAAAGGCAACGCAGACCTTGGCCATTGTCCTCGGTACGTCAAGCATTTTTACAGTGCTTCACTATTCGTCAGCAGAGCTAAGATAAGCATAATGCCGAGTACAAATAAATAACGTGTTGGTTTGTTATTGCCTCAATCAACTTTCTGTTTTGATGTCAAGAAAAATTGCTTAACTTACGGTATTCTTACAAGAAAGCCATGCACGCTATCACATTTCTGCAGCAAACAGTATGGTTTCATTTTTATTTAAATTTTTTCTGTTGGACTCCGAAAATGCATGCTTGTACAGTAACGTGATTATGGCAGTTCAAGCTTTCAAAGTCGTCCAAGGACGTTGATTTCTGTATTAGTATTAGCGTTCGTCCTATCTTGCAAGCCTGAGAGATATATTGCACTTTTTTATTGAAAACAACCACCGCACTCCTATTCCGGAGGGCCGCAATTTAGAAATGTTTCTTTAGATCTGGGTTGCCGACGTTGGGGCTTTTAGGAGCAAAGCTTTCTAAGCCAATTAACTGTGTAATTTTTTTTCCAACTTTGTGGCCATGACACATGAACGTTACAGACAACTGACGCTGGTATAGGCTACTATCGTGCTTTGCAGCACACGCATCGAGTCGTATTAACGTGGTTTGGGTACCGTGGAAGGATAGAAGCTGTTCGGGTCGTTATAACAGTGTAAATGTTTACTGAAGGCGACGGACGTCGACAGTGTATCTAACGAGCGTAAAGCACATCTCGTGTACGCAAGTAGCAGTTCATTCATTATTAGCACGGTCGGTGTCTTGACGTAAGATCTGTTCGCTGTGCGTTCAGGTGTGTTTCTGCTCTGCTGGGTCCCATTCTTCTCGATCAACATCGTCAGTGCTGTGTGCATCCGCTACGACCTGTTCGGCTCGTTCAGCCTCTGCAACATTCATCCGCTCGCCTTCTCGCTCTTCGTCTGGCTCGGCTACATCAACAGCTTCCTCAACCCGCTCATCTACACCATCTTCAACGTCGAGTTTCGCAAAGCGTTCAGGAAACTGCTGCTCAAGCCATGCCGCCGTCGATCCTGATATATGTGCATGTCACGCAGTCCTGGCGGCGTCAGCTCATCCACATCAGTAAGGGCGTCGTGGCGGGGAAAAGCAGAAAGCAATTACCCGCCCCCGTGTCCACATTCACAAATTTTGGGCTGCTGTCGAAAACTTTTCATATTGTCCTGTCGTATTTTTTTTCAAAAATGCAATATTTTGGTCTGAGCAGCCCCATTTTCGTGTAGGAAATTTGCAGCTGTCTGTCGCAAAAAATGCAACTTCCTGTTTGTCCCTCGTACTTTTTTTACCTACGACGCCGCTGCGCATCATCATGGTCATCATCGTCATCGTCGTTGTCAGAGATCATTTGCTCAGAATGTGACACGTACAAAGCACAAGAAAATGCAATTGACAGCAAAACTGTGTCAGTGTATATAGGCCCTACGCGCTCACAAGTCTTTGCGCAGTAGGTCACGTCACAATAGATGCATTCGGTTAATTTAAAACAACTTTCAAACATAACTGGCAGTGTGATATAGGCCTAAACAATCACCGTCGCACTGATGTTTTCCCGGTCATATTTGTCGTTATCATACGGCTTTTTCCACCATGTCTTAGCTGCTTCCACATTCTATGTCAATAGTCGTATCGCTCTGTAGAACTTCAGTACGAAATTCACAACTTAGGCGTTTGCGACATCACTTAGACAACTGCGATCCACGATGAGCTTTTTGTAAATTAGTCCATAGACCTCCCACAATGTCGCAGTTAACCAACACTGGAACCAACTGCATTTTTGAAAAAAATACGACAGGACAATATGAAAAGTTAACCAACAAAGCAATAAACAGCAACGAGAAACGTAGGTCGAACCTCAATATACAGTGAATTTTTGGCGGAATCAAATCTATGCAAAATCGCAAATGTCAAATAAGTTGACAAATGAACGATATTTTTCGGTTAAAGTAATTACGAAGCAAGTTCCTCGTTGAATTTCCGTTGCAACCAATAACATTTGATAAAGCTTCTCTTGCCAAGGATTTGTTATACTTCTATGACAATCAGCTAGTGCGTATAGCCCGAGTGTCATAGTCCCGAATATACAATGTGTCTCAAAAACGCCCCACTTTGTGATTGTCCATATTTTCGTCAAATATTGACCGATTTTCAAAATTTTTTCAGCAATGAAAACAAGGCTTTGGCTAAGAAGATATGTGAGTTTTAAAAAATACAGTTCGTGGAGAATTCTGCTAATTTTTTTTATAAATAAACAGCAAACGGTAAAAACTGAACACGTTCCTAAAAGTTTACAAAACAAGAAGCACGACCAAAGGCATGAAAGCGCCGTAGTAAAGCATGCATGTACTAAAGAAAACGTGACCACTGTAGATGAACAGTTGAACACACATCCGGTAGGCACACTAATGCACGAATGCCAGAAACAAACACACCGTTCTACACGCCAGATATTCACAAAGACGGGTCTAATACAGTGTAACTTCGTACAGATCATTCACCGGAATTCTGGTCTGAAGTGTCTTTTATCTTTTAACATGCATGTTGCCGCGGATGCTGCCTGTTGCCTATACACAACTTTTATTTACCAAATATTGGTAGTACAAATATATAAAAAAATAATAATAACAATTCAAAATAAATATTGCTGTTAGTTTTGTTTTTCACTTATATTTTACAAAGTAGTGTAGCAACGCAGTTATGGCGTAGTGAGATATTCAATAACCACTTTATTGCCAATTGTCGAAAAAGTGTGTCAGTCAAAAAATTCTGAAAATCGGTTAATATTTGATTATTTGACAAAGATATGGACATCTACAAAGTGGGAGGTTTTTTGAGACACAGTGTAAACTTTGCGTCTTAGCTTAGGTCTATAGACATAGGCTACTGCGCGTTTGCGAAGTCCACTATACAATAGAATCGTTCGTATAGTTACATGTATGTACTAGGCCCTATGTGTCTGTGATTGGTCGACATATGCAAATATTCGTTGTCCGCGTTGTGGTGCAATGACACTTTGTAAAATTATAGTACCCTGTAACTCGAGCAGTCACCGTTTTTTTTCTTTCTTAGGATTCCTTTAATGTTTCTAGCAGCAATCTCTGAACGATTAGAGATAATGCAAAAAAGCTATTCGCTGTGTAAGTCGTCTACACACTCTGTTTAATGCGTGAGAAATGGTGTAAAACCAAATGCAATCTCGTTACATTTCATCGCAGTAAGTGTGTGTTAGGGTTGCACCTTATGGAAAATGTCAAAATAAATAGCCTACCTTTATATCGATATATCGGTCGGGTGTATTTTAAAGTAAGTAGGCCCAAGTGAACAAGCGTTTATAGACTGAATACCTGGTAATGAATAAATGCCGATAAAGTAAACGAATAACTTTAGCTCGTAAATACTATAACCCAAATGCTAGATTTAATCGCGGACTATTGTATAACAATTCAACAGATTCATACATTTTTCCAAAAAAATTTTTATCACACATTCATGATAAGAGCTGTTATTTTGTTTTACATCACTAAACTGAAATATCACTTAACATCACACCTAAATAAGCATAAGTTATGCAGTCGTTGATTGTTAATGTCAAACCGGCCGGCGGCTAACGGTGTTCCACGCGGTATCTGCTAGCACAACAGTAGACTATACCGTACCGTCGCGTTCCCAACCAACACCCTAGCGGTATACCGTGCATTCCGTGCAACACTAGAGTATGCCAACAAGCGTACACGAGAGAGTGCCATTACAACGTCGGATGCGACGCAATTTGACAGTGTCCGCGAAGATTTGCAATTCAATCGCTCTGTAACTCATCGAAGAAAAAAACTTGGTACGTTTGCCAAAGGAACAGAGAAGCTAGATTGACGATGTACACGGTGTTTCATAAAAAGAGACCCCTTTTTGTTTTTTTCATAATTCACTCAAATGATGATCAATTTCCACAAAATTTGTATCAGTTGTAGCTGAAGAAATACTAATTCAAAATATTGCAACAAAATATAGTAGCTGATTAAATATTCTTTGCTAGTCCCGACGTAATGCTGACGTCATAATGTGTCACGGGTACAAACTGGATAATCTCAACTGGTGCTGTCAGTTGCTACCTTGCTCCAATGGTGAAAAATTTGGTTCATTCATGACAAATTGTTGAAGTTTTACAGTTACAGTCATAAAAACATACAAAGCAATGGCATTTACGTGTCTGTGAGGATAGTTGGACTGACGCATGTAGTGACTGTGTACGTTACGTCTGGTCACGTGATGTGAAAAAACATGTGACTGATGGGATTGTTTTTGAAACGAAAAATGTATTGCTTTTATGTGAACAAACATAACATTGGCGACGAGGATAAAACTTTCCTGCGTATAAAACGTACAACAGTCGTTAGAATT
>Ga0209367_1005831_pt1 | contig 17059 bp, 14 predicted proteins | sample WorMetLIZISLAND2_FD_187412 | JGI IMG/M metagenome (GOLD analysis project Ga0209367, IMG submission 187412) | Marine gutless worms symbiont microbial communities from Max Planck institute for Marine Microbiology, Germany - Olavius geniculatus... ... | reverse complement strand
CATCAGAGATTACGCGGCTAATGTTTACCCACCAAAATCAAATTTTTCGGAAGGCCATATTTCGGCCCCTAGGGGGTGCTGCGCCCCAAAAGTTTTACAGGCGCTAGAGAATGACCAATTTTTAGTAGCGCACCCCCACCGGCGACGGGGGTCCTTCTTACAACATTTTTCAAAGGGGAGTCAAAAATTGCCTTAAAATGTAGCGTATTAGACGAAGGATCTTTGGAGTCAAAGGGAATAGCTTCATGAGACTTTGCCACGTGACGTGCTGCTAGATGGGGGTGATAACGCGGGTGCAACTTTTGGGGGTCACCGCCCCCTTAAAATTTGGGAGGGCAAAAAACGTTCAAAAATCGGTGCGATTTACGACAACTTTCGAGTTTGAGCGCAAATATCTCTGGAACCGATGAAGATAGCGACAATATGTAAACGGCGTTGACGAGAAGGATCCTTTGGGCGTTGAACAAAAAAAATTTGTGAAATTCCGTCCACTTTGAACAAAGTTATAAGCGCTCATGTTGACCTACCCTAAGTCGACAATGCGCGTTCGGCATATGCCAATGCATTTGAGTTCGGGCCACGTGACTTTGGTGCCAAGGAAATTTTACCCCCACTCCTAATTTTCCACCAATCGGACTTAGGGCGCCGGGCGGACTCACGTTGGACTTTGCCCCAAATTTCTAGTTTAATCTTTTTTGTCGACGTTTTATTTCTTTACGTGGCAACCCCGTTCCATAATATCTCTGGCAGTCTTTGCTGCGCTTTTTACGCATTGCTTAAAGCCCAAATTCTATTACGCTGACTTTCACCGAAACTTCCCTGCGGAGAAAGTCGTGGACACAAATCATGAAAGTCGCGGATACTTGCGCACGAGGGCATCAAAGAGCGGTACCCCCGTAAAAGTCGTTATTTTACCGTTGTTGTCCAGTAACTGCTATAGGCTTTCGCGTGTCTCGTGAGCATTAGCTCAAATTTCTTGTAAAGATTGCAAACTGCTTGTAAAGAGCCTTGTTCATAGCGACAAACGCAACTGAACTCAACTCAACTCAACTGGTACGGCAGTATTCAACCAGTTCTGAACATTTTAGCCTGAGAGTGCGTAAGATTTGTCGTTGCGTGCAACGAACTGACTAATCGAACGCATAGTCTTGTGTTGTCAACATATCACAGAAAAATATCATATACGCGGTGTGTTGCAATGCCTAGGAGCGGAAAGCAGCCAGTGCGACTGGCGAGGCGTGTGTCAGTGCAAGCCGGGCGTCACCGGCGACAAATGTGACCGATGTCTGCCCAACCACTTTGAACTTGGTCCGCAAGGCTGCAGGTAGGCCTGAACACTTTCATCGTTTCGGACTACACAAGTCGTTGCGAAAGTCTGCAAAAGCTGGAATTACGTAAAGTTTTTTAAGATATATGGTTCTTGGAGTTTGAAAGCAACCAAGGTCTTTTGTATTCGATAGATTTGATATAGGTCTATGACTAAAAACTGCATTCTGCTTGCAGTCTATTGCTTGTTTTTTTCTTGATTTCGTAATGGAGACCGTCATGAACTCAAGTTATACGCTCGTGTTAAATGCTAATTAGGATTTTTAATTTTGATGTGCTGCAACGTCAGCTGGATCACAACAGAAGACTAGATAAAGCATGATCATTCTAGACAATTGTGTGTGGGGGCAATTTTGAGAACTTAAACGTTTATTACGGCGTGATTAATTGTTTATTTCTACGACTGAGTTTATTTATCTGTTGTTTTTGATGACACAGAGTGTGCAACTGTTCGGAAGCTGGAAGTTTGAGCAGCAATCCTGAGTGCTTGCCAGACACTGGCATTTGTCCGTGCAAAGAATATGTTGAGGGCTACAACTGTGATCGGTCGGTTTTTACTTACTTGTATAACTAAACATGATTGTCTTTATTATACAGTATTGAACTTGGTGCGCTTGCTTCGATTTGCTGTTGATCTGCACACGTGATAACGAGCTGCAGGACGAATCGAATTACTGGACTTCGTACTCTTCAGTCTTTAAGTCACACTGTCACAATAAATTTTTTTACAATGGACGTTTGCTTTGATATAAACCGAGTAGATTATTACGCGCGAAAGCAGCTACTGCTTTAGCGCGTCTTAGCCATCGCAATTCTGTCCGCCCGTCTGGTCTTCTGTCTGTCCGTCACACGGGTGGATCAGTCAAAAACGATGCAAGCTAGGATCACCAAATCTTCACCAGGAAGACTCTAGTTTCATGAACCGTAAAGCTTTTCCATAAATTCGAATGGGGTCATCCCGAACGAAGACGCTAAATGAGAGGAGGGTAGAAAAAATTGGCGTTTTTGGCCAATAAGACGCTGTATTTCAATAACGGTGCGAGATAGGGCCTAGGTTACTATTAATCACTAATAGGAAGTCGCACACTGGCTCTCGATTGCCACCGAGTTCAATGACCTTGGATGACCTTGAACGCCAAAATAGGGGGTTTTATGGATTTTTTGGCGATTTTGGGTTGCGAGACACATTTCAAGAGCAAATTGCGCCAAAATCAATTGGGATAGACATGGAGAAGCTGCATATGAAATTTTCAGCATTAAACGTAGATTTCGATGGTCCAACTCTCGATTTTCTAGTTTCAAGGAAACCTGCGCACGAGGACATCAAAGAGCGGTACCCCCGTAAAAGTCGTTATTTTACTGTTGTTGGCCAGTTTTTCGTGAAAACGGTTGCAGATAGGCATGGGCATGCTGCCTATCACAACAAGCACTAATGACGATCTTTTCAGTCGTATCTATATGGATGACTTTGAAAGACCCTGAACTTCCGAAATAAGGGGTTCTTATTGATTTTTGCGATCCTTGGCTGCAGCTCACACTCCAAGAATGAACTGCGACGAACTGGCTGGAGATAGACATCTGCTATAGGCTTTCGTGCATCTCGTGAGCATTAGCTCAAATTTCTTTTATAGCGTTGCAGATTTGCAGCTTGGAGGTGATTTAGTTATTGCAAAGTAATTATCAACGAACGTGCGACGCAAAAATCATGCATGTATCTGCTGTGAATCAGGTGTAAAGACGGTTATTTTGGCTTAGCAGCCGAGGATCCTGTTGGATGTATCCCCTGCTTCTGCTACGGACATTCGTCGAACTGTACAGCGTCCACAGACTACGTCGTAGACGTCATTCAGTCCAATTTCACAACAGGTGCGTTCATGCGTGTGTGCGTGCTTGAGTGGCGTTATTGCCAGCGTGTCGTGACGTGTTCCGTTGGTTCTCTTATCAACCCAGTAAGTACGCGAATTTGTATAACGCGTCAACGCCAAAAAAGCGTTTAATTTGCTGCATACATTAGTAATTTGAAAAGAAAATATGTTAACAGTAATTGTCCAAAGCAAACATGGTGTGAACAGGATCGCGCAGATGTCTCGATATGAATTTCACAATAATCAGTGAGAGAAGAAGCTCGACGTTGGTAAGAACTTAAATGGTACAACAAAGGGATGACTGGCAGCAGAACGAAGATGATGTCTTCAGTGGCACGGATGCGTGGTATAAGTCTATTTGTGCAACAGCTGTCATGATCAGTCAAAAACGGTGCAAGCTAGGATCACCAAATCTTCACCATCGGCTGCCTGGAAGACTCTAGTTTCATGAACCGTAAAGCTTTTCCATAAATTCGAATGGGGTCATCCCGAACGAAGACGCTAAATGAGAGGAGGGTAGAAAAAATTGGCGTTTTTAGCCATTAAGACGCTGTATTTCAATAACGGTGCGAGATAGGGCCTAGGTTACTATTAATCACTAATAGGAAGTCGCACACTGGCTCTTGATTGCCACCGAGTTCAATGACCTTGGATGACCTAGAACGCCAAAATAGGGGGTTTTGTGGATTTTGCCCGTCCGTGGGATAACTTTATAATGCTAGTTTTAACTGAAAAGCAGTCTTAAGCACACCAAACAAAGTGTACAGTAAGACAATAAAGTGGAGACGTTGAAACGAAAGAGCTTGCGTTAAAAGCTCAGTCACATCTAATTTTGCCGCTGCTACACTGTATATTTATTGCAAGATTTTTTTTCTTATTTTGTGCACAGTTGCATGACCTGGCTTAGTTGGCTAATGCGTAATAAAGTTTAATATTCTATGTTGTGATGTCGTCGCTTATAATTCAGATGCAGATGGCTGGACGGCAACAACAAGCGATGGTTTGGAAATTCCGGTCGAATTCAGTGATGACCAGCAACTCATTTACATACGCGCACATGCAGTCGATGATGGAACGTTTCTACTCGCACCCGGTATATCGCTAAATTATAATAATTATAACAATCACTTTGTAAAGTGCTCAGTGTCAACGAGCTGAATTCGAGCTGCGACTGTGAACTAAATAAGTGGTCGCAGAAGTTTGAAATAGGGGGGTGGAAGGGTGGGGATATTCCCCCTCCCCAGAAAATTTTTGAAAATTTTATCCAATAATTATGCATTTTGGTGCAAAATTTTCCCTTGTTTCAAGATACATCCGCCGCCGCCTCCGCCCCCTCTTGAATCTGCCACTGAGTGGTCGATGTATAGGCCTACAAATGTTTATTTATCTTTATTGCTTTGCGTTTGCAAGCAGTAACGCTGTACGACATAGCAATAATGTAAAGGAACTTACACGCAGTTGTATCAGCGTTGAAGTGTGTAAAAGGTAAAGCTTTTGTGTGGATTAACAATGTATTGGTTGACGACGTAAATGGTAAAACGAAGATATAACACATAAAATGCATAAATTAGTAGCTTCGGATGTCAGTATTTTTTCGACAATATTTTACCCTCGAAGTATAATGTAAAAGTGAGGCAAAGAGTTCCATGTTTGGTCACAATCGTCGTAGCTGATCCCGGTCTCCAGGCAGTCATCTTGTAGGCTGCCAATACTTTCCCACAGGTCCGCAATTACCTTCCCAGTCCCAGAATGTTATATTTTGGCCGGTGTCACATTTGGTTGGTGGCGGAGGCAAATGTGTGCGAGCAACCTGTCCAGAGTCGTTGCCTGGCAGCGAACCGGTCAGGAGTCGAACCCGAGACCTGTCGATCGCGAGTCCATCTCTCTGACCACTACGTCAGTAGGAAGATACAATAGCGCTGATATTCGTGAGGGTAGATAGTGGTGGTTTGTTGTGTAGACAAGTATCTGGGTGATCGTCGACTAAGCTACAGCTCGTGGTTGTCGTTCACGCTGTATCTGGACGATGACCACGAAGACGTCAGGCCGTCAGTATATGACATCGTGCTGGAGGGTGACGGCCGCATGGTCAGTGCGCCTATCTTTGCCCAGGACAACCCCGTGCCTGGACGCAGCCCACACCGCTACGTCTACCGTCTCAGCGAGCACGAATCATACCATTGGACCCCTCAGCTTAACACCGAACAGTTTGTACGTCTACTGGCGAACCTCACGGCCGTCAAGATACGAGCACACTTCTCAGCAAAAGGTACAGTAATGCAGTCTTCTCAATGGGGCACAGTTATGTCGCTTTTTAAATTACCCTTTGCTGCTGTTCCCTTAGCTTTACGCTGCATGCAGTCGTGCGTCATAAAGCAACCAACGGTGTTATGAGATCTGAGCGCGCTTTCTGAGTATACGATACAGGAGCACTGCCTGAGTGGTATAAGCGCGTACGTACGGCTTACTCGCTTATCCACTTCAGCAGTGCACTGTGCTAGTAACTTACGCGGAATTTGTGGGTAAAAACGCTTGGAGTGTGCACTTTATGCTCACTTGTTAACATTGATCGACCAGTGATGCATCGACGTAGCAGCATAGGGTGGTTGGAACAGCCTTTGACATAATGTCTGTTTGAGAACACAGAATGTCGGCGTTTTGATATAAGGTTCGTGATGCGCCCTTGTAGGTATTATTTTGCTCAGTGCTGTTAACTGATTTCGTGTTCAGGTTTTACGTTCGTGGACGATGTCGCTCTGACGACAGCTGTACGTGGCGGCGCTGGATCGTCATCAGAGGATGAACGAGCAGTGAACGTGGAGCAGTGCAGGTGCCCGGCCGGCTACCGCGGACAGTTCTGTGAGTCATGTGATGACGGATATCATCGACAGACAGCAGGCGCAGGACCACACGCACGCTGTGTGCCGTGTACTTGTCACGGACACTCGGACACTTGCGATGTCAACACAGGTCAGTGACTGACTGACTGATCGTACGTTATATTGCAGCTTAGAAACTGTGATGCACACTTAGTCGATACGTCAAGTAAAAAGAGGATATTTTTTTATTTAAATTTTATGAATGTTTTTTTAAATTTTAAAAATAAAAACTTGTTTTTCTATTTTTGCAGCTGGCCACTTATTTTCTGTGTCTTGAGGTCTACAGACTTCCAACTCGAGAATATGCTTGAAAGATTGTAGAAAAAACTTGTAGGATTGTAGGAGAACGTTTCAACGAGCAGAAGTAAACGAAATGACAGTTTTGCGCTCAAAAGTTTAAAGGTTAGTGTTATATTTAGGGTTGCGTACATTTAGGCGGATGACCGACCGTACAATATATGGGCACTGGGCCGATATATTTTTCTAACCACATCATGCATCCACAGTGTATATCAGAGCGCATAGTTGAGTTGAGTTGAGTGCGTTGGTGATGCATGTAGGTTGTTGCGAGTGTCAGCACAACACGGCAGGTGATCACTGTGAGCGATGCATGCCTGGTTTCTACGGCTCAGCGACCGACGGCACACCCCACGACTGTCAACCATGTCCGTGTCCTCCTGCCAGCAACTGCGTTCAACTCCTCGACGGTCAAGTCGTCTGCACTGACTGTCCCGCTGGTCACACAGGTTTGCCCGTTGAGCTCTTGCGTTTTGATCGCTCATTGACTGTTGTGTTGTTTTTTTTTTATCGGAAAGTGAATTGTTTCACGGGTTATGCACGGGTTAAGTCTTAGACGCAGCCACAGTGATACCAACTTAATATAATTTTGCTGAAGAATACTACTACGAACACCTAACGGGATTGCAAAAGAACTTGGTGATATATCTGCGAACGAGGCGACTAAAAATGCGAGAAATAAAATTTCGGCACCATCAAAAATGCAAGTCGTGAAAATACGAGACATGAAAATGCGGAAAATGAAAATTCGGGAAAAGTGTGATTTTGGTTTAGGTGAGCATTAACGGTCTGTACAGCTGCTTTAAAGTTCAAGTCAAGTCGTTGTCGATAATTAGTAAATGGAATGTCGACTCCACGTGGAACGTACTTCTGCAGGAGAACATTGTCCATATGAAGTCGACTCGGGTGATAACTTTTTTGCTTTTTTGAACGTTAATTTGAATTTTGTTAATTTCATGTACTGACATTCAGCGAACTGTACTGAAATGAACTGTAAAACTGTAGACGAGTTTTGATGATAACATTTTTGTTTTTTCGAACGTTAATTTGAATTTAATTAATTTTATAGTGTAAACATTACTTTTAGCGTACGTCTGACCCACATATTCATTTTCCCGTATATTCATGTCTTGTATTTGCATGTCTCGCATTTTCATGTCTCCCATTTTCCTTTCCCGCATTTTCATGTCTCACTTTTTCCATTTTCACCCCTTATTTTTGGTGCCGCATTTTCATGTCTCGTATTTTCATTTCTCGCATTTTCAGCATCCCCCTGCGAACATGTCATGCTAGTTTGGGGAACGGTCTCGACAGTGGTACGGTGGTACCGTTATATGCGACGTTGCTGAGATTCTATAAGCAGTTTATAATACCGGTAGATATTCCGCTGTCTACAAATTACAGTGTGTGGCCGCGGTGTGCAGTGCAGTTTTTGACAAGTAGTTCCAAGCCCCAAATTTCTTTTCCCCATGAAGGACCGCGGCCCTGTCCAATACAGTGTTATTTGAGGGCTAGACATGTGTTCCTACCAGATGACATCATCTGTTTTAGTGGCATATACTACAGACGCAGACGGACGGTAGCTGGAGCTGGTTGTCATGGTTACAGGATACAGATGCGAGCAGTGTGATGACGGTTACTATGACGACAGATCAGCTGCTGCTAATGATGATGACGATGAACATGTACGTCATTGTGTACGCTGCCGGTGTAACAATAACGTTGACAGCAACGCCGTCGCCAACTGTGATAGGTACATACAGCGGCGACCGTGTTTGCTTTCTTACCTGCTTAGTTGATGGTTTACGTGAAAACCTTTTACCAGTTATCCCGCCATCACAGCGGCGCTTTCATATACAGCTATTTGCAATACCAGCACCACGTGAATACACGGTGTTTCATAAAAGGACCCCTTTTTGTTTTTTTCATAATTCACTCAAATGATGATCAATTTACACAAAGTTTGTACCAGTTGTAGCTGAAGAAATACTAATTCAAATTTTTGCAACAAAATGTGGCAGTTGATTAAATATTTTTGCTAGTCCTGACGTAATGCTGATGTCATAATGTGTCATGGATACAAACTGGATAGTCACAACTGGTGCTGTCAGTTGCTACCCTACTTTGATGGTGAGCTTAATCTGGTTCGTTAATAAAAATGTTTATTGTATCAGCACTAAGCAACATGGGGACATGAAGTCAGGCGTCTTGCGATCCAAAAATGCATCCATTTTGCAAGCTCGGTGTGCTCGAATGAGTAAAAAGTCTAACTATCCCCACAGACAAGTAAATGCCATCGCTTTGCATGTTTTTGTAACTGTAACTGCAAAACTTCAAAAATTTGTCATGAATGAACCAGATTTTTCACCATTGGAGCAGGGTAGCAACTGACAGCACCAGTTAAGACTATCCAGTTTGTACCCCTGACACATTATGACGTCAGCATTACGTCAGAACTAGCAAAGAATATTTAATCAACTGCCATATTTTGTTGCAATATTTTGAATTAACATTTCTTCAGCTACAACTGGTACAAATATTGTGTAAATTGATCATCATTTGAGTGAATTATGAAAAAACAATAAGGGGTCCTTTTTATGAAACACCGTGTATAATAGTCATGTGGTTGTTATTAATATGTGCTATGTGTTACTTAAGTAATTCGATGTAGCTATATAAAATCTAGACTACTCACATTTAAGTTAAGCCTATTTTGTCACAGTCCAACTTTGCACAAATTAAGATTACTGGTGTGGTGCAGTACAGTTAAATTGCAGGTTTCATACAACGAAATTGACCATTTATTATCGGAGTCATACTTATACTAATGTTTAACGTTGTGATGTCGAGATTTGTAGTATCTATTTCAGAAGGTGAATGTTCTCAGCTCGCGCTGTAGCGTGTATGTGTATATATGGGGCGTGCGTGCAGAGAGACAGGTGAGTGTCTGAAGTGCATCTATAACACAACCGGGTTTCACTGTGAGCGGTGTCTACCTGGTTACTATGGTGACGCTCTGGCGCTACCACACGGACATTGCCTAGGTACGTTGAGTTGGACGTAGGTCGGATATGTTCATGGATTGGATGTGGTCCGGTTCGATCAATTGGGTCGCATTAGGTCAGACTAGTATGTTGTATATAACAAAATTTAAGTTTGCTGATATCCTTGGTTTGATTCGGATGCGGTATTTCGGATTTCCACGTTTTTATTGCGGGTCATGTCTTAGATAAATCTGTTTGCTTTACGCCCGCCGATTCAAGCAATTTGTGCATTTGAACTGTAACCAGGTTTCAGGTCGTAATTTTGTACTTTTACCTTGATCGACACGGCTTGGGTCGGGTTACAGCCAAGAAAAAATGACGAATGGTTAACTGTGCAACACATATGTCCGCTGATTGACACTGATAATGTCAGAGTTATTTTACACACTATAAAAGGCTTAAAATATAATAAAAAGCGATGCTACTAGCGAAGGTTACCAGAGCATAGTGATGGTTTCGAATAATTTGAGCAAACTTTTCAGTTGGGCGGTTTTTTACATACATGTAGTCGCCTAGTCGCCCGGTTCTGTGGCTTGGTTATTGTGGCGTGGCGCTATAGGCGTCGGACGTACGATCCAGCGGTCGCCGGTCGTGGGTTATACCCCGTTTACACGATCGAGCAAACATCGAGCTGGCTCGTCCAGCTAACATATAGCCAGCTCGTCGAGCCAGCTTGATCGTGTAAACGGGGTATTAGACTGTCGGTCCGGTTGCTACTTGGATGGGTGAATGTATGCGAACAGGTAATTTCACTTCAGTGCATAACCAGCCATAAATGTCAACCCAACCTTTCATCCGTCTAGCGTAAGCACGTAAGTTGAGTACCAGTTTGTTTGGCTGGGGTTAAGGCCTTAAGGCGGGGTGCGTTTACCTGCATCGGATGGCAGGTGACACTGTGTGGTCCCACATGGCATGTGACGCTTTGTAGCTCTGAGACGAATTTTCATGAAGAGCTATTTCACATCTTTTTTCTCTTTATCATGGTAGTTTATAATCTGCCAAATGGCGCTGTTTGTTTTCAGCGTGCAATTGCTTTCAGTTTGGCAGTTTGAGCAATGACGTCATAGCTCAGTGTGACGTCACTGGTCAGTGTCCGTGTCACAGTCACGTGGTCGGGCTGCAGTGTGACCGATGTCAGGACGGATACTGGAACATCTTCAGCGCAAACGGTATCAAACTGCGTTGTCCGACAAATATAGAAATGTTTGGTTTTCGTTTGATTTGGACTTGTCTGTGGTTATATGCACTCGTTTTTGACGCTCGCGAGTCGATAACGATAGAATAACGATTTTTTCGGGTGTGCTCTCTTTTGACCCTTTCGTTTGAGAAGAATCTCTTCACCCAGCGGCATGAAATTTAGTCACAAAAAACGAGTCTTTGTGGCAGTCACGGTGAAGGTTTTGTGGTCTCAGCTTCCACCGTTTTGGTAGAATCGCATAGTGTAACGGACACACAGACGAACAAACGGACGCCTCTACGATAGCTAAGACGCGCTTCGCACTACGTGCTTCGCGCGTGGTGTATCGTGCATGTGTCTGTGACTACGTATAGGGTGCGAAGAGTGTAACTGTGATTCAGTCGGTTCATACAACAGTTCTTGTGACGTCGCCACTGGTCAGTGCTATTGCAAGCCAGGAGTCAGTGGACTCAAGTGTGATCAGTGCATGCCGCACTACTACGCCTTCTCCGACGCTGGCTGCTCAGGTATTCATTCACCTGCATGCCAGGTAAGAAAGTAACAACTCTGGGGCAACTTAATTGTTCACCACCACGTGCCTGTGTAGGCGCACGTGGTTTAATGCCTGGTTTCGAATTTGACTTGCAACTTTCAGGTTACGGTTTGATTCTCACCGCGAGTCAGTTGCAAGCAACCTGGAGCAAGTTGCTATAACCTATTGCAAGCTCAGGTCAGCCCAGTCTTTTACTTTCAGCGAGACTGGAAATTTTAGTAGTAGGCCCTAGCTTAATTGAATGCGTCTCTATTATTAGTTGAAGACAGGCGTGGCGGTGGCGACATCCGTCGTTTGACTTGTTTCTGATAGGCCTGTATTAGTTTCGTCATTTATCACTGTTTTGTTCCTGTAGTCCTTATAATGACATTGAGGAAAATGCAGAATATTGAGGGCGATGTGAGGCTTGAAGAGCGTCAGCTTTGAGGTCCCATGCAGAAGGCTACGAGTGGCAGGTGGTTTCTTGGTGAGGCGCATAGCAGCGAGCTTTCTCCCCAGCAGCTAAAAGTCTGGTAAGTGCTGAAGTTTCACTTACCAGGGGAGAGCGGGATTCTAGGAGCGCCTCGAATTTTCGACGGAGTTTCCACAATGTTCAAAATTTAAGATAATAGCCTCTCTTGACGCTATAACGTTGCCAATTTTGTATTACAGAAAGCTGCTGATTAGTTCTATTTGAAGGACAGAGGACATTGAGGGAAGGGGGGTTTCCGCCAAGAGAGACACGGATTATATAATCGAGCATGCAATAGTGGTATTGCTGCAGCTTGTGAATGTGACGTGGTCGGGTCTACGGGACTGCAGTGTGACAAGCACAGTGGTCAGTGTCCTTGTCGGACGAACATCCTCGGCCGCAGATGTGACAAATGCGATGTGAACAAGTACGACATTGCTGCAGGATGTCTCGGTCTGTAGCTTTTATGATACGCTCTTAGCATGTCATTCATCAGTGCCAGATTCAGAGGCCCTTTATTGACTGGACGCATTCTTATAACCAAGTGAAAATTTTGCACGAAAATGCATTATTTTCGAATAAAACGTTTAAAAAATTTTCTGGAGATAGTTGTTCTTAATCGAAGCAAAACATTTTAGTTCATCCACGTGTGATGCAAAATTCTAACATCAAAAAGTAGTTTCTGTGCATTAGTCGATTTCTCGTTTGCTTATGATGCTTTTGTCGCTATGCCTGGGCAACCCAAGCCTTCGTCATTAAACCTTAAGCCTGAAGGTCAAGAGTGCGTGTTTGTGTATGACGTCAGACTGTCCGAAGTGCTACAACTGGGTTCAGCTGCAGGTGGACGCCGTGCGTCAACAGCTGCTAACACTCAGCGAGATCGTTACCTACGTCATGACGCGACCACCGCAGCAGATTAATGATACCGACTACATCGACGAGTTACAGGCCGTCAATGAGACCGTGCACCAGCTCTGGTACAACGCCAGCCTCCACGGTATGATGTGGCGTTTTACTGCTTGCTCTTGCTGTATGCAATGTTTGTCAGTTTACGTGTATTACTTGCTAACTTTCGTCGCCGACACCTGCCGGTAAATAATGTAAGTTTATTTAGCGCTCAACGTCGCCGAGAACGAGAACGCCACCAAATCAGCTGATTGCTCGATCTCATCGGTGTCACAGTAGGGGGGAGTGTCGGAATATTGTTGAAAAATCTTTTTCTTGTTGAAAAATTTTCGTCTAATTCGGGTTGAGAAATTTCCGTTTTGAGATATTTTAAAGAAAAAATTTGAATTTTCAGTATATTTACCGGAAATTTGCAGCCGTCTGTCGGAATTCTGTCGGAAGTTTGCAGCTCCCTGTTGGAAAATCGCAACTTTTTACCCGGCCACCGACGACGCCGCTGATCGATGTCATCCATCATGTCATGTAGCGCGTTATACGGCATTTTTATTGCTGCAACGTGAGTTGTTTTGTTTGCTGTTAGCTGATTTTGAAGGCTGTGTCAAAAGGTGCGTATAGCTCTTTATGGAAAACCCGTCGCAAAGCTACGGAGCGTCTGATACTGCTTATTGCATTAATGTTAGCTGCGGAACTGAGTTCCGTTCAGTTCGGTCTCTCGGCTGCATTCGTTAAAATGTCCACTGTACTCTTCACGTTACATTGCAATGGCGTGGTATGTGGTTGGCGTTGTTTGCAGAGATGGAAACGGGTCACCGGGTCAACAATTTTGGCCGGGTCGGGTCTCGTGTTTAAGTTTTTTGCGACTAGACCCGGTTGTCAGAAGATTAGCAGACTCGTTCATTGTGGGACAATTAGTTCTCTGAGCGGAACCAAAGACACCTTACTGCTTACAGGTTTCGTAACGAAATCCTTAATCCTTTGACCCGGTTCCATCGCTGGTTGTCTGGTATAGCGGAAGACGCGGAGACTGTGGAGCTGTATCGTGCACTTGCTGTGGCGATTGCTGACACCAGTGCGTCACTGGCTGACAGTTTAGTCTACATCCGACTACTCAACACGACCGCTGACAGCGCCTCTGACAGTGTGACCGCCGCCGAGCAGGCTTTACAACGAGTACAGGACATGGTCGACCACGCTCAGGTCATTGCTCTAACAAACGCGCTTGTAAACAATTTTAAATTAATCGATATAATGGCTGTAATTAGGTGAATTTATAGAGCTCAACGTTTAGAAAAAATAAAAACACGTTTTTAATTTTGTAAAAAATGTATTTATCCAAAGTCTTTTGATTATACATGCTGAATGGTTAATGTGAAAATGACGTTATTTAAGGCATTGATGTACAAAAGTCGAAAAGCTACTGATAAAATAGTGGCAAATTTCGTATTTAGATTTATGTGCTTACATGTATGTTTGCTGACAAAATTTGATGAATATGATGAAAAAAACTCTGCGATGAGGCAATGGATTTCGTTAATTGACAAGTTATAGAAGACGGTCACTTTTTAATTCAACGTTTACTAAAGACTTTTGTTTTTGTAAAAAATGTTTTAAAACGTTTTTACCTAGCATGTATTAATTACATCTTTGGCTCAGGTGATAATTGATGACGAGGGCCGGCGTTTGTTGGAGGAGGCGATGAGAGAACAGATGGAGACAGGACAGCAGTCTCAGCAGCTGACTGGCATGGCTCACGAAGCACGACGAGCCGCTCAACAGTACGTCACCTTAATCACTGCATGTAGTTTAAACGAAACGTCTTATTTTGTCGTTGTCTATGTTTGAGCGCGTTTTCTTCTTTTAACTAAAGACATAGAAATCGTGTGCACTGTGCAGATTGAATTCTGAAGCTGCGTTGGCAGAGGAGACGTCTGAGAATGCGCTCAACGCGTCGGAAGAAGCACACGAACTGGCAAAGCAAGCTACTGATACCACGGCTCAAGTCAGCGACGAAATCTGGCTGCTTGAACAACGGTATATCGATCACCCGTTCACACACACACTGCCGTATATACTGTTCGGTTTCTAATAGCAACACGAAAAGCTGTCGGCGCCAAGTGGTGACATAATCTGCGGCTGTCCGCGTTGTCAGTGGATTTTTTTCATAAGTGACAAACATGTATCATAGCCGCTAGTAGAAATCTTGCAGCATTAAATTTCTACTTTGCTTAAAGGGTGGAGTTCGACATTAAGATGGTCTGAAAACTAGGTTAAACAAAGCTGGCGATGAAAACAGCAAAAACCGTTATCATTATTGCGAATGTTCAGAGAAAGGCTGACCCAAATGGGGGACTGGTAGCAACTACTACCAGAGAACTATGAGAATCTGAACGTGGATAGACACGGGGAAAGACAACAAATTAAGTCCGATGAACGCAGAGTACAAGCTGAAACATACCATTTCAAAATTAGCTCTTAGTATTTTGTCGTATAGTTGCTGCTGCTGATAATGATACTGATAATGATAATGGTGCTGTACCTAATAATATTGTTTTATTTGATTAGACGGATCAAATAAGCAATGCTGTCAGTGGTGTCGTGGCCAGGCGATATTGGGCAAGAGCCTCCCTCGTAAATTTTGGCTGTCGGAAAATTGTCGGAAAATGTTTTTCTTGTCAGAAAATATTCGTCTAGGAATGCAAAATTTGAAGCTGAGCCGCCCCTCCCCCAATTTTTCGAAAATTTAGGGTCAAAATTAAAATTTTTTGAGCACCGATAATCTCCTCTGCCGAAAATTTGCAGATGTCTGTTGGAATTCCATCAAAAATTCTGAGTGTTTGCCTGCCGGAAAATTGCTGCTCTCTGCCCCAGGTATACTTCTTTGAATCCACTCCGCCGCTGAATGCTGTTGCATTATAGCTTGGAGGCTGCGGATGAGGTGTACGTTCAGTGTGCCGAGTTGGCCGAGGCGGCGCAGGACAAGACTCAGCAGGTATACACGGACTCACTGCAAACGCTCAGTGACGCCGAGTCGCTTCAACTAGCCAGCGTCAACAACATGAGCGTCGTACACGACGCCGCTGACGACATCAGACACCGGGTCAGTGACTTGCTGTTGTGATTGCGAGGTCCTGGGTTCGACTCCTCGGTCGGGTCACCATCTATCGCATAAATGTGATAAACGTAAAAAAATTATAATAAACGTTCTGTGACAATCTTTGTAGGAGGTGCTCCATCATGAGGCAGCTGTTTACCGTCACTAACACCGTGACCCAATGAACTCTATCAGTGATCGAACGCAATGCACTATAGCTTGGCTTCCCGTCATAATTTTGCTTCGTTTTGCTCATGTGATTTTTATTGAGATAAACGTTGACAAAATAATAAACGCGTTTACAAAGATTTTTTTGTAAACGTTGTAAACGTTTATCACATCTATGATCTATCGTATGTTGTACAAAGACCGTTTCTAGCTTTTTAGCTCGTCAGTTGTTGTGCATTGTGTTTAGCAGCGGTATGTCTGTTTAATTATTTCAACAACAATTATTAGTGCTTGGATGAGTGACTGTCTGCAGACAGGTATACCATCTCAGTATATAACCAATACGAAGGTCAACTCAGCCTTTCATCCCTGCCGGGTAGGTAAATCAAGTACCGGCCTCCGTGGCTGGGGTTATGACAAGTTTGTTTACCTGTGTTAGACGGGAGGTAACAGTGTGCGATCCCATATGGTAGGTGACGCTCCGTACCTCTGAAATGGGTTTTCCATTAAGAGCTATACCATTAACCATGGAGGGAAGCTAATTTATCGAATAGCTAATCGGTTGCTGTTATTGTAGGAAAATATTCTCAAAGGTCGTTTGGTGCTGGATGTTTGGTATAGCGAGGCGTTCTGGCTGTTGGGACGTCAGCTACTTATAAAAATATAAACATTGGACTTTTCCTTGCTGTCTGAGCTTTGCTAAGGTGAAGGTCATGGCTAAACTTAGTTCCTGGGTGGTAGCCTGGGGAAGAAATTGAATATTAAGTAGCAGTAGGCTAAGGCTACGAACGGTATCGACGTAGCTCCTTAAAAGGCTTCCTTTGAGTCTCGTGTTGGCCTGGAGCTGGAGCTTAAGAGTGTGTTTACATTTTTGGGGCTACAGCCTGTAGCCAGGAAATCTCTATGACCTAAGTTCAGTTAGGCCCGAGAAATCCACGCCTCTTGACGTCACTCTAGGCTACTGAGTTTTCCAACAGTGGATTAACGCATTCGTTTTTGGAGTTCTGTCCGGATAATATCACTGGAATAAAATCGAGGAAAATTCTAAAAAACCGCGTTATAATTGTCTGCAGAAGCCGTCTCACAACCATATGCTTGCTCAGTTGACGTCACGCCTGGCTACGTTGCTGGTGTCATCGTTAAGGCGAATAACTGATGAATCATCTACTGGACTATATTTTTAGTCTGCGTGCTCAGATTTGGGCACGTGTAGGCCCCTACACTCAACTTTCGCCGTGGTGGGTCTTGGTAGAGTGGTTTTGATGGTAGAGTGTGAAGAGTTTTTAGGGGGGGCGGGGGGAG
>Ga0209367_1005830_pt1 | contig 17061 bp, 11 predicted proteins | sample WorMetLIZISLAND2_FD_187412 | JGI IMG/M metagenome (GOLD analysis project Ga0209367, IMG submission 187412) | Marine gutless worms symbiont microbial communities from Max Planck institute for Marine Microbiology, Germany - Olavius geniculatus... ... | reverse complement strand
TATTTTACCGCAATTATCTCGTGTAGCGTAAACACGGTTGCAGATAGGCACAGACATGCTGCTTATCATAACAAGCACTGGTGACAGGCTTTTTAAATTTATCAACATCGATGACCTTGAATGACCCTGAACCCCCCAAAAAGGGGTCTTTAGTGAATTTTTTTTCGCAATTTTTGGATGCAGCGCACATTTCAACACTGAATTGCGACGAAATGGCTGGAGATAGACCAAGACGACCTGCGTATGAAATATTCAGCATTAAACGTAGATTTCAGCAGTCCAAGTCCCGACCCTCTAGGTTCAAGGAGGCTGGTGCAGGCAGGTATCAAAGACAACTACCCCCCCCAAAAAGTGGTTATTTTACCGCAATTTTCTTGTGTAGCATGAAAACGGTTGCAGATAGGTACAGACATGCTGCTTATCATAACAAGCACTTGTGACAGGCTATTCAGATTTGTCAACATCGATGACCTTGAACGACCCTGAACCCCCTGAAAGGAGGTTTTGGTAAATTATTTTCGCAATTTCTGGCTGCAGCGCACATTCCAACAGTAAATTGCGACGAAATGGCTGGGGATAGGCCAAGACAACCTGCATATGAAATTTTCAGCATTAAATGTAGATTTTAGCAGTCCAAGTCCCGACCCCTTAGGTTTAAGGAGGCCGGCGCAGGCGGATGTTAAAGACAGCTACCCCCCTAAAAAGTGGTTAATCTGCCACTATTGGTGCGTGTAGCGTGAAAACGGTTGCAGACAGGCACAGACATGCTGCTTATCATAACAAGCAATAGTGACAAACTTTTTATTGTGTCAACGTCGATGACCTTGAATGACCTCGAACTTTAAAAATAGGGGTTTAATTTTTTTTGCAATTTGTGGCTGTGGCGTAGATTCTAAGAGTGAATTGCGTCGAAATGGATAGAGATAGATCAAGACAACCTGCGAATAGGAACTGCTAAGGCTGTTGCGCGTCTCATGAGCTTTGCTCAAATTACTTGTAATATTTTTAATCACGAAAAATACTGTGTCACATGACAACTTCAGCAGTACATAAGTAGAAAATAATTATGATTTTATAATGCTTATGTTTCTACGCATATTTTACACCAATTAACAACATGTTCAACCAGTGACATCATCAGCTTGTCAACATGGTGGTTCATTTTCTACAACATTTTCGTAGTTCGTCGATTTCAAATGTAGATTTCTTCGTGTTGACAAAACATTGGTCGCCAGTATTACTATCAAAATTATCAAAATGTTACGCTGTTTTAGGAAAATAGATAAAAACATATATGTTAATTTTGGTGTCCATGGACCCTTTTCTTTCTTTTATACTTATACGATGCAAACTATGTTTCACAAAAATAACTTGTGCATTATAGAAAAAAATCCTTGTCATTCACAAATGTATTTGTCTTATGTGAAAATTAAGTTACCTGGCCACGAATCTGAGAGAACAGTTTCTTGAAACGTTTACGATTTTTCTTCTCTGCGTATTGTTTCTGAACGGCTGCCATAGTGTCAGTTGTATGCAATCATGCGCCAGTTGCATACAGACTACAGAGACATGAAAACATTACAGACAGTTAGCAGAGTGTGTGAATTTTCATGCAGACTGTTTGTTAAACTTAACAAATAAAACATCTAATTATAAAGCATGTATAAATGCTACACTGATAATTCAGGCCTAACGTCTCTGGTGAAAATTATTTCACCGATATGTGGTAAGCTTACATTTATTTTTTTTGCTTTAGCTGAATGAAGATGAAAGCCAATGCAACAACATATTTTATATTAGCACATTATAGTGTGGTGGATATAGATATTACAATTGTCGCAAGTCTAAGAACTGATAATTTCAATATTTTTATTTATGCTGTTAGACTGATGTCTAGCATCACCAGTGGCTTAAACAATCCCACGTTCCTAGCAATAACTACAATACCTAGTAATAAGCCCAGCTACAAATCAAATTTGTACAAATTCTACGACTAAGTCTTTTACTGCTTTTCATTGTATTTATCTTCTTTTATACTCATTTTGGTTAACAATGTTTTAATTGATTGAGCAGCCCAGTTCACCACTATTTGGGCAGTGTTTGAATTGCCAGGGGGTTCGGGGTTGAACCCCCCCCGTTTTCTCAACCCCCTAACACACTGTCAAATTATGTACAGGGGGGTGTCAGCTACGTACTGTATACATACGATTTACATCACAATTTTGTTCAGTCTCCGACCGTCGAAAAGTTCAACCCCCCAGCTGATTTTTTTCACAATTCAAACACTGATTTGGGACTGCAGTAGCCTAGCATCAACGCTGTGTCTCCTAGGTATGCTAGTTCACCATCTGCAATGATATTTTGTCTAAAGCTGGAGTGAACTTGTCATAGAGAAAAAGCTTGGACGCTGTTTATCAGCATTTTTGTTGTACTTCGATCTTTTAATTAACTGAACACTAAACAACCAGTTCACCGCTATTCGAGGCTACCAGTACTCGTCACAGTGAACGCTGAAAATATACACATCGAACAAATTACGTTAATAAAGACCACATGTAAACAAACTCTACCAAAGAATAGTAATCAAAAATTCACACTGAAGCGGGTATGACTGAAAACCGCAGGACACCGCAGGACATTTTAAATAACCACCAAAAAGTGCTGAAAACAGTAAAACTATAGATTTTCTTTAATTTTAGAGCATTATATAGCCACATTATAGCGGTTACGTAGCGATACTAATATTTCAGCAGGTGCAAGAAAACCGCAGGACCCCGCAGGACACATACCGGTAAATGTATTGATTGTGAGCTTAGCCAGTACAGAGAACGGGAGTGACGTGAATGAATGTGCAAACACTGACAACAAGTGATGTACATTGTAAATTTAAGCGTCCTGGCGCACGTCTGACGTACGGCGTACGCACCCTTGGCGTCCAGGTATGTGGTCTGCGTCTCAGCGTCGGCGTGTGGCATTTTGTCCCTGTTTCTAAGTATATGGTGGCGTGCTGATTTTGTTATTTTTGCATTGTTTAGCGGCGTTTATTTAAATTTACTAAATTACTAAAAGGTTAAGGGCCGGTTGCACCAACCAATTTTAAGTACGCATTTAGTTAAGTATTAAAACAATTAAAAGTGTTATTACTATTAGCATATTTATAATATATTGTAGGCATACACCTAACTTGTTAATTAGGTCAACCAAAACGCAGCTCAAATAAATGGGCCATCCAAAACTTTTAATTGCTTTCATACTTTTAGCTACTATTTTAATTTCTGCTGACGGCACGCCAGACGAAAAATTCGAAAGAGTTTTGTTTTGCTGTAGCTTATTGATTCAGTATACTAGTAAATTTGTTTTTCGTGCTCCAGCATAAGTATCTAACAATAGTATTTATAATATACTTATCTTTGAGCAATGCCTAACATGTTAGGCATCAAAAACGCAGCTTTAGTCGGTGGGATGGCCTATAACAACCATGAACACAATTTTAAGTAACTGAGTAAAATTCTAAGGGGGCACGTGCCCCCGGGCCAGTGCCCATCTCCTATGTGTGATTTTCAATACGCCGAACAGACGCGACCATAAACTGAATCTCCGAATTTCGCGCGAGTCTTTTATACAACTGTAACTTCAGATGAGCTCTCACTCACAAGTTCGATATTTTCCGAAAATGAAATTCCAATGTGATTAAGGCCTGAACTAATGTTTGAATGTGTGATCGTGGCTAGGCCTATATTAGGCCTAACGAATATTGAAAGATCATAACGCACTGTTGTATGCCAAGCGTGCGGTACTGTGGCTGAACGGTAAGTCGTAGGGGATCGGCGATGGTACCATCAGATAGGGCGCTGACGACTTCCTATTAGCTGTCAATAGTAACAAAGTCTCCATCTGCAGCGGTTTGGCAGCAATTGTCAATGGAATGTTTCAAGCTATAAGTAGCCGTATCTCGGAAACGGTGAGAGATAGGCCTAGAGCCAGTTACTAAATAATCACTAATAAAAAGTGGGACACGTCCTTTCATACATGGAAATCACTGACTTTGGATGACCTTGAAAATTAGTACTGCAACAGGAACAGTATAAACTGTAGCGGGTCTTCCATAGCGACAGCTGGACTTTCTTATATTTCTGTGCTGGCGCATGGTTTTGCAAACCTTGCATTAAGCGATGTCGCGTAGCTGGTATACTGTTTACTCCAAAACAGCTGGCCTATAATATCGTTGCATAATATTATTGTTTTGTTCCTGCCGCGAAAAAAAGACAGATGACTAGACTCAACAGCAAAACAAAAAAAGTCAATGCATTTTTATTCAGACGTGTAATACACAAATAAGCCTAAGTGCTGCGCTAGGTCAGTGGTCTTTGGGAGAAGCAATTGAGGTTTGATGCTTGAAACAAAAGCTAACACGTTATATTATATTATACGACTACGCTAACAAGCACACGTTAAAAGTCAGTCACTGGAACGAAAACGCATAACGAAATCAATCGTTGCCGAAATCGCATGCAAGTCATTTGACTGAAACTTACAAATTAGCTGGCAAGATCGTGCCTATTGACAAAATGATGTAACATTGATTTAGCCCCAAGCACCGTCCCAGGTACGCACATAAGAGTCGCAAGTGAACGGCAGTGATTGTTATTCTGCGTTGAAGAACGTGCTGCGAAAGTCCACCACAGAAATGAATAGTCTGTGCTGCACAGCGCTTTTCTCTCTGTACGTAACTGCCTATACTAGCGCGGTCGCTATAGCCCAGACAGTTTTGCCGTTGCACAGACTAATTCAGACAGTCAATGGCCTGGCTGCGTGGACCACTAGGACTGATCGCTCTGTGACCGCTGGCTGTCAGTAGGTTTGGATGAATCCGTTGTCTTCGACGGCGGAGTGCCTCCGTTATCCGCAGCTGCTGTCGCCGGCGGAGTTGGCGACTCCATGGCAATACGAAACTTGGGTCGCGGAGATGTACGAGAAGAGCCGCTGGTCTTGGAGGTCGTGGACATTGGACGGGATGCAGACAACGACGAGGTCGGTGACTGGGGTAGCGCTGCCGCTGCTGTCTCGTCAAGACGACAGACGTCGCCTTGCAGTGCTTGGTTCACGGTCTCTGGCACGTACGGACCCTCGATCACCGTCCTTTCGGTCTTGAGCTGTCGCGTCGACGTCATCGTCGTCAGCTTTCTCTGCACCGTTCCGTCCGGTAGGACCTCCTCGACGTCCTTCGACACAGTCTCCGTCGACGGTCTCATATCCACTGCGTCAGAATATGTCCGGATATTCGGCTTTTGAATGTCTTCGCCGCCGGCGGCGACCGCTAGCTGTCCGCTGACTTCGGTAGGTTGCTCGTCGTCGGCCGGAGGACCTTCCATCACCGTTCGTTTGACGATCGTCTGTTTCTGTCGCGTGCGAATGATCTTGCGGATGACGACACGGCCGTCCGGCAGCGTCTCCTCGCGCTCCTGTACATCAGTTACCACTTCCGGTTCACCCTCGACAGTGTCGGTAAACACGCGAAGACTGGACTGTGATGACAAAGAGTCTCCTCCGGGTGATCTGGGCTCGACCGGCGTCAGAGACGAGACAGATGCAGTGCGCGGTGAGATGACAGCCGGACTCTGTCCTGAGCGCACGCTAGACGTCTCAGAATAGCCGTAGTCCGGTACTTCCTCCGTCACGATGTCCTCCACCACCTCGCCGTCGTGCCGTACCTTGCGTACTTTGCGTGTGATCAGCTTCTTGCTGCGTGTTTTTACCTGTCGGCATCCGTCGTAGAACACCGGACTGTCGAAATCCTCGAAGCTTGGTGACGTTGGCGACGCGGCGTGGCCACGCCGGTCAACGAAGGATAGCGGAGATTCGCGTCGCATTCGTGGTTTTGAGGAGACTCCGGGTTGTGGCGACTCGATGCCGTGGCGTCGTGGAGTCATCTCGGTGGCTGAGTGGGGTCTTCGCGGCTGTCGCGGCGGTAAAGTAGACACGAACGTCGAAGCCCCTGGCCCTGCGGGTTTTGCGTCGCTCTCAGACTTTAGCACCAGCACAGGTCTTGTTCGCGCCTGGTCAACTGTAGGTACTGCCTTTTTATCTATGGAACACGGCTGATGCTGAACTGTTTCAGGAGCTGCCTTGATCCCTTCAACCGGAACGAACGAAGTTCTGTCAACTGCTTTAGGCAGAACAATTCCGTTGTCCAGTATTGTTGTATCTCGAGATCTCGGCGGTCGAATGTCTGCAGCAATGAGCTCTTCTTCAGCTGGCTTTAAATCAAATGCCCGTGATGAATAATGTTGAGCAGTTTGCTGTTCTTCAATCGGTTGTTCATCCGGTAATAAGTCTTCCGGTTCATCGAACGAGCTTGTTATAGGCATCGTAACTACACTGGACCGCGGTAGACACTCTTGTCGTGTGTTAGGAACAGCGGTTATTAGTTCCTCGGTCACAGGTACAGCTTCTGTGGTAGAATCTTTAGAGTCAAGCACGGTATCCGGTATTTGTTCAACGGTTGTGCTATGTGGTGTTGGTTTCGCCAGATCTTGTTGCTCTGCCGTTACTGGCGCTGATTCGCTTTGTATATAGTCTAGTTTAGCAGTAGGTACGTCTTTTATCGGTTCTTTTGGAGGGCGAATACTTGGAGCAATTACGTCTTCTTCAACTGGCTTCGACTCATACGCCGGTGCTGCTGAAAACTGTTCCACAGCAGGACATTCTTCGATCAACTCTTCTGGTTCGTCAAATGAGATGGTTATAGGCGCAACGGTAATAGGAGGTCGAGCTCTTTCCAGACGAGGATTTGGAACGGCCATTATCAATTCTTCCGACACAGGTGTCACCTCCGCTTCGCCAACATCTGTGGCAGAATCGTGTGTTCTTTTACTGACTGAATCGTCTATTTTTGTAACAGCAGCTAGCGGGATAGCACACTGCTCTTCTGTTGGTTCTGGCTTCTTATTAACGCGCAAAGACGCTATTTCCGTACTTCCAGCATCTAGTTTTGTTGTGTCTAGTGTTGCTGGTTCTCTAGAAGCTCGAAATGTCGGGGCAATTGTTTCTTCACTGACCGGTTCTAGATCACGGCATGGAGATGCAAACTGTTCGGCAATCGGTTGCTCTTCGATCAACTGCTCACCTAGTGGAAACGTTTCCGGTTCATCAAAAGAACTTGTGAGAGGTTCCGCGGTTATTACAGGTCGAGTCCTGTTTTGTCTAGCGTTTGGTACAGCCATTATCAAATCCTCTGTCACGGGCATCGGTTCTTTTTCTTCGACCGTCGTAGATCTTTTGCCTGGCGTCACGACCTCAGCTGTTATTTGTTCGTCACGCGAAACTACAGCGACTTGATCTTTTCCACATTCTGGCTCTGCTTCAATTACAGCAGAAGAAGGCTCAACCTTTTGTGTAAGATCACGGCTGTCAGTCTGTTCTGTAGCTGGGACAGAACGATGTTCTGATTCTAGCTGGGGTTTTTCTGTTTCTAGGTGTGGGGTAGTATCGACCGGCTTTTCAACTGACTCTAACGTAACCTGATCATTAGCACGTTCAACTTTTCCAGCAGCAAATTCTTTGGATTCAGGGCCTCCATCAGGCGTATTTTTCTGAAGCCCAATATCCGTCTTGATTTCTTGATCTAGCTCATCCCCGTGTTTTAAATCCGCCGGTGGACCAGCAAGCGGTTCGACAGTCTCAGCAGCGGGTTTAGACGGTTCTGTGCGTGCATTGGGGACGCTTTGCTGTGGTTCATCGTCAACGGCGAGGTACGCCGTGACTCTAGTGACCTTGTGACGCAGCCACGTGCCGTCAGTCAAAGTCTGCTCGGTCTCGTCGACGGAAGTCTGCGTCTCGACGCTGGCCGAGTGAACGTCGACCAGGTCCGACGGAGCGTCGTAGCAGTACTCATCCACATAGCTGCCTACCAGCACATCCTCCGATGTCTCGTTGACGACCACTCCGTCGACCAGTGTACGGTGAATCAGCGGCTGGTAGTAGCGACTAGTCTTGACACGTCGTGTGATCGTTCGACCGTCGTCTGTCGTCTCTTGACTCTCTGTCTCGTCGGTCGTCGTCCGCAGTTCGCCCTCCGCCGCTTCGTAACTCATCTTCGGCGTCGGCTTTTCAGCCGGTGTGCTTGCCTGGATCGTCTCAAATCTCGGAGAGCTAACGTCTGGCGTCGGAACTTGCTCAGACGTGACGTCTGGCGCGGTTTTAAGATCCTCCGGTCGTTGTTCAATCTTTGCTGTCTCGTCGAATACGGGGACTGTGAACGCTACAGACAAAAACACCAATCAATATCCTAGTACACAGAAAGTCTAGTACATTTTAATGTGGCAATAAATCATGTACTGCGTTACACATATTAACGTGAAATGAAAGGCAATAATCAGTAAATCAATTCAAAAAGGCACTACATATACAAAGATCTAAACTAGGCTACTCGCCAATAAATTTCTGAACATTTTTCGTTCATTTTGTTTTATAAGCTATAATTAGGCCTATTAACGTCACTTTTTCAGTGAGGAAATAATAGGCCTGTAACCCTGTATACGTTAAAATGTGCAGAATATTATCAAGTACTACACATGTACGCTTGTAAGACATACATCAAGATATCGTATTTAACATGATAGAACAAATCTTAGTCAGCTGTTGCAAATGACGTTAACTCGTCAAAGCTATGTGACAGACAGAACCTGGAATAGAAGCCAATATTTCCGTGATCGGCTGCTCGTCGGCAGCTTTGATGTTGGACGTTGGTGCTGGGGCAAACTGCTCGACGCTCGGTTCAGCTTGGATCGTCGTTTTGTCGACGTCGGCAGCTCTCAGTTCCAGATCGTCGTCCTGTGGTGGTGCGGTCGTTGTTGGCAGCCAAGCCGGTCGGCCTCGCATCTGACTAGAGCTTGGTACAGGAACGATCTCATCCTCGCCGGTCGGCTGGACACCAAAACTTGGCTGTTCTGCCGCCGGTTCGGGCACTTCAGGTCCTCTCTGGTCTGGAACGGTGCCGCCGTTGCCGCGTTCGAAAGACAACGGCTCGAGTTTTGTCAGTCGAACGACGGACAGAGACGGTGAGCCGGACCGCGGCTTTGTCGCGTCTCGCTCGTCAGTCAAAGGTTTCTGCTCCTCGACTGGTTTTTGTTCAGCGGCGTCTGTAGTGATAGCTCCAGTACGGTCCTTGGATAGCGGCTCCAGCTTGGTGAGTTTGACCGGGATGATGCTCGGCTTAGACTGTAATGCGGTGGACTGGTCTTCCAATGGTTTCATGTCTGGCTGAGATGCGGGTCCGACGGACGGTATTTTCCTGTATCTCACGGTGACTGTCGTGGCCTTTCGTCGGACCCACGTTCCGTCCTCCAGCGTGTCCTCATTCTCATCCACCTGAGTCTCATTCTCCAGTTGGTCTTCCGTCAGCTGCAGCACGCCCGGCTCCAGTACGAGGACTTCTTCGTCTGTCTCGGTACCTAGCAGTTTGTCGACGGTGAAGTGTTCTTCCGTGCCGTCGACCTCTTGAACGATCGTAGTGACCGGCTGCACGTGTTTGATCGTCGTCAACTTCTTCTTGACGGTCGTTCCGTCGTTGAGCATGTCTTCGCTGTGCATCTCCTCAGACTGTTTTACTATATCACCCTCCATTACCGTTCTGCTTGGTTCTATTGGTGCTGGCTTGGAAACACTGTTGACTGCTGTTGTCGGCTCAGCAGCGGCTTGTTGTCGTTTCAAGTCAGCTATGTCAGCTGCAGGACGATCTCTGTCCATTCTCACATCACTCGGCGCAGCTGCTGCCGCTGGCGTCGGCATCACGTCGACTTTCACGCTTTCGACGTCAGCGCTCACCGTCACTTCTACTGCTGCAGCTGTTACACATACAGTTCATGTATATTGCTCCTGTCAGCACTCAGTAAACTTTACTTAGCTTGCTTGCCTTGAAATTTGAAAATGACTTTCATTTACTGCAGTTTTTTAGTATCCGCATATTAATACAAATATTTTTTGCACGAACCATTCTGCGTAAATTATACAAATGTGTACAGATATTATTTTATATTAATGATAGTTTAGTATTTGGTATTTACATCCTGCTGTCAGCGTTTATGGGTCATTCGGCCTGAAATAAAATCTGATTAATTAAGTGACCATGCCGAAATATGTAGAAATGTTTAGAATTGTGTAGAACTGCACCACACATTTGACCTTACCTTAAGTTAACTTGAGTAATTCTACTTATCCGTCTACAATTTTTTCCGTGAACAATTAATAGGCTTGTTAGCTTACGGGCGCGGATATCAGCTGTTTGTTGCTGCGGCTGCTGTGGCGTTGGACGAGTGAGGACTTCAGTCACAACCGTTGACGGTGTAGCCGCTTCATCTGACAATTCTACATAGTACAATCGCGATGATTTCAATGAGCATGTCGGAATTTCACAACGGCATATTAAATTTAACTGTTTGACATGTTTTCAAAAATATTTTAGATAGCTAGCATGGCCTACCACGTGAGATTAAAACAAAGGAATTAGCTAGGAACAGTTTTATTGTGTAAAAACCACAGAAATACAACAAAATTTTCTGCATACCAACTGTAATTTATGGATCACGGGCAGTCATTGTTAGAACATTCAAAAATACTGTTAATGCAATGCCAGATTGCTAGCTACCTGCAGGTTTATTTGTCTTCTTAGGCAGCATTTTATGAACGACATGCCAAGTAGTTCCATCCCACACTTCTTCAAGTTCATATTCCACGTCTTGATCGCCGGCTGCCAATATACAACCACATCACATCATGCGACACAAAGTTCTGTGAAGTCTTAAAGTTCACGCAAACAAAAGCAGATATCAAGTCCACACACAGCTGCATTAAAAGCATTCAAACTCAAATGTCTGTTTGCATTTTCCCCTTTTGTTCCTTTCCTCCCTTCTTACTTTTCTTAACCTTCAGAGATATGAAGAACGCTTCCAAACGCAGTTTGGTTTTTTCATTAACAATATATGCATTTTGTAATATATAGCACACTGTGCACGAACCTATGTTCAATGTAGAAACAAAAAAAATCAGAAAACTTTTACGTTTAATGGACTATTGTTTGTACTGGCAGGTGTATATTGCATTCAATGAGTGATTGGCCCATGAAACCTGCTTCTTTGCACATCACCGAAAAACACGACGTCATGAAACGTGGTATTAAATGCCAAAGCTTTTCACAATGTATATCTGACAGTAACAATTAGCTGGTTTGTTTAAAATTAACGTTTTATTCTGCAAATTACGACCACAATTCGGCCCCTACGACATTATTATTGTGCAGTAAGTGTAAGTTTATCATGAGAATGCTGTGTAATGACTGTCTTTGTTGACAATTTTACTTAACCCGTGTTGTTGTATAACAGCGATTCATCTCTTTCTATTTAAACTTGAGTAATGGATGGGGAGAAAAATGAAAGAATGAAAGCATAAACACATGCCGGTCATGGTTTCAGTGTCGGACTCTGCAGGCGAGGCTGTGTAAAACGAAGGAGATCGCGATCCTGTTACGTTCTTCGGTCGTGGCTGAACTACACATTTAGCAGTTAACAACAAGATTTATATTTTATCGTTAATAACAGATCCAAAATTGAGGACAGAAATATAGGACTAGCATTTCTCAACTTGGTCGGTTGCAAAACAACTGATACAAAGGTGAAACTAACCGCAAACAATCAATTCTATTTTTTTCCAAAAATATGCATCACTGTCACTATAAAGACCCCATGATGACTTACGTAAGTCTTTTCTGCGAACATCAATACTTCCGGATTCGATCGAAGATTCGTAGTACATTGACTCTGATCCCTGCACAAAATCAACGTAGCTTTGCATTCCATCAGCAGAAGCAAAAAATAGCATCCGTGCATCCCTTTATACTTTTTGCAATGTCACAGTGTTTTGTACATGTTTATTTTAGTACTGCAGATTTGTTTTGGAAAATTTATTTCGCTACATCAGTTACCCACAGTAAAATGTCCAGTGGCGTGCTGTTGTTGTGCTGAATACATTTCCAAGTCAATACTCTTCCTTTGAATTTCCGTTTTTAATTTTATAAGACCGGCGTTGTTAATAAAAATATAAATAATACAAAAAAGAATCATTCTGTCTAACTGTATCATTCATGATTTTATTAAAGCGGAGCAAGTTCACGTTGAAGTCTGGCTGTGTATTTACCCTTGATGACTCGTAGTCACTGTAAGCATGATATGACGACGCGCGAGAAGACCCAAGCTCCGTCCACGTCCCAATCTCGTCTCTCAGCGGATCGTAAGCTATGGACAACACGTAAATACACATGAAAATACATCAAACTGTTTTCAAAATGCAAATATAACAACCGCAGTTGACTTTGTAACAATTATAACAATTGCATTATGTATATTTTTTATTTCTAAACGTCTTAATGGCAGTATCAAACACCATTCAAGTATTTATTAAATGTTTTATTATTAGCTCTTATAAAGCAGCTAACACCAGTAACGACAGTCGTAATTTCATACGGCTCAAACAGTAAATTTTAGAAAACATAATGTAATAATCCGCAAACGGTCGAATTTATTTCAGACAGAACAAAGCTATGATAAAAACTACCGTACTAATTGAAAAAGTGGAGACGGAATAGATTGTCGGTTGCCACACACTGCTGAGCGAAACATCACACACTGCTCACAACACGGGCCACGGCCATATGGTCATACCGAATTGGTTCACAAACTCGAATGGCTGCACACTGGATGTACCGAAACTTACAACATAAAGCAACAAGTATCCTTGTAACGTTGCGTGAATTCGTAAATGTAAAAAAACATTTAAAATGTGTTTTAATAAAAGTTTAAAAAACAAGTTTTCATGTTTTTTTTATTTTTTAATGTTTGCTATTTTATAATGTTTTTAATTTTTAGAATGTTTTTGTGTTTTTTAATGTCGTGTTTTTTGTTCTTGTTAAAACATAAACGTACACAATTAGAAATATGATTTATTTCTCATGGGCAAATTGCGCTCAGCTGTTTTTGATGTGTACATTTAGTACATTCCGCTTTTTAGTTGTTACAAATAGTAGGTTTTTAATTATCTGAGTTAGATATTCTTTGCGTGTATAATAGCGAAAAAATAGCGATTAGAAACATCTACAGTTTAATGTTTTTATGCATGTTTTATAATGTTTTTTTGATAAAAGTGAAAAAACATGTTTCTAAAATGTTTTTTTAAATTTGCAAATCAATGTTTTTAACATCTATGCATGAATCACAAATATTGATAAGCAACCAGCAGTACAGTTAGTTATACAGTTAAGCCCTAAAGTTCAAAGACGAAAACAGTTGTACTGCTGAAGAGTAGATTGAACTGGTTTGGTTGAACTGGCATAAGCAAATACACGCGTTAAAGCAAACTGACGAGAAAATCAAAAAGAAATGGCGAACTCAAATTTATTTGGAAACTGGTCATAAAATAATCTGTCAGCCTACACCGATACAATAATTGTGTAGAGGCTGGAGCCCAGGGAAAGGAGGTGTTGTAACCTGTAGGAGTAGCTGACACAAACATCTACCTGTCACCGTCGATAATCCACATCCCGACACACTCCAGAGATCGAAGGAAACCTACATTACAGAACACAATCAGAACAGGGTGCGTGCCGTCACCTGTAGGCGTAGCAGGTTGAGAGTCGGCGCGCTGGAATATCTGTGTCGTCTCAGCGTCTGCGTCTGCGCCGGTGATGTCGGGCAGGTAGACGTCCAGACAAGCAGTCACTGGCACGGCGACCGCCATCGTCCCAGTACGCTGAGGACGCTCCGTGACAATCAGACGTCCCACGGCCGGAGTCTGCGGGTTCAGCACTCGCGCGTAGAACGGAAGCCGGTTCTCGTGGAACGCTTGGAACGACAGCGACAGTTGACCGGGCGGATACGGAACTCCTGCTGCAATGTTGCCCGTCAGAGTCACGTAAAGCGACTTGCCTTCGTGCACCTGGGATTCGCATACAACACAGTGTTCTCCTGAGCAAGCAAGCAAATATTAAATAAGTATAAAAGTCAGAAAATCTTTCATTGCATAAAACAAATGTAAGTGCAAAAACTTCCGAAAGCTACATAAACTATAAAAGACATTGGATAACAAAGGAACACTTGAAACTAACTGATGGACGTAACGCCTGATTAGACTTTTTCTCATTAAGTAATACAATATTTAGTAGACGGTGCTCATGTGAAATGAAACCAGTTCCCCACTAACGGACGTATTACAGTACGCTCTTAAGTATCCATATTACTGACTGTGCAATATATGCGTCATTTTTGTAAACTGCACCTGGCTTCAATGAACTTGTCTGTTAATAAATTGTTATTAGCAAATCCGCTAAATGCGCGGCTCAGTTCATTTCTTTCACTTCGTATACGCCCTAAGTCAACCTAAGCCAGCCTCTAGTGGGTCTACAGTGAAAGGTTATCCGTGTCACTACATACGGTAGAAAATGGAGTTATTAGGCTGGTACCTCGACGTCGTGTAGAAAGGCTACTTTGACGTAGTCGTCTCGTTTCTCAAGCGACCTGCCGGCCGGCCGGTCTTCAGTCGTGCAGAACAGCTGGATGCGTCCTTCCAATGGGCCGTGCCGCCGAGCGAACACTGTCAGTGCTGTGAGGTACGGCACTGCAATAGCTTCCTGGTAGATCTCAGCTGCAATAGGCGCTGCCTCACGACTTGCCTCACATCGGCACTCCAACAACACGTAGCTACAATCACCACACTACCAACAGTCACTGGCACGGAAATCTATAAGATGCGCTGCATAGTCGAAAAAATTTTGAACTCGAAAAAAAAATTCTGGATCCAAATCCGGATCCTCATCAATGATCATCATATCAAAAAGTGATAGCAAATAGCAACAACTCACAAAAAAATTCAACTAATTGCAAAGATTTTTCATACACTCAACTTATTTCTGCTACGATTGAATCATACCTAACTGCAAATAGTTTTCACTGTGCGTTTCGTTATATTGATATGCAAAACGATCGGTTTTGACAAAAAATATCTCTCGCTGGTAGATTTGGAGCAAACGACTGTAGGCCTATCTGGATTCTGATCCTGATCAAGGTGATCATCACAAGAAAAATAATATTTAGCGTAGGCCTATCAGTTTCCACATAGAAACTACACAAACACTACTAACATATCTTACTTTAAAGCTGCATAGGCATATAATCAAAAAACGATGAGTGTGTACCTGGCTGAGACAGACGTAACGAATGAGACGATGTTATCACTGACAGTGAGCGGAGTTGTACCGGTTATGTCATCCCACGAGTCAACTCCGTGATCATCTACATTCAACCACACGTCAACAGTACACCAACTCAGCCACATACACTTACCACAGATTACATAAACATACATAATAATGACCACGTTTATTTGCAAGAAATGCAGAGATTCAAAAGCTGTACAAAAACGTAGCTACGCAACTCTCAGCAGGCGTCTCTTCAAACACTTCAAACCAAGATCGCCTCAAAAAATAACGTAGGAAAAGCTGATATGGTTATGTATGTTGCAAAAATAATAAGACACTTTAATCCGTGGTACATTAATAATCAGTAATGAATAAAGCTGGTAGGCAACGTGGCTTGCGACTGCTAGCTGAGCTACAGACAGACACGCGGACAGAGTCGGATAGCGTCACGTTGCCTGGCTATAAGGGTCGCTTGTAGCAAACGCGAGCCAATACTTTCTGTGATTAACTCCCAGCAACAGTCCAACTTATCCAAGTCGAACTAATTTAATGCGTCGATAATGTAAGATATTTTGTACACATAATATGACAGACATATAAGCGCTGCGGAGTTAGAAATTGGCGGCGTACCTGCAAGGTTGCAGAAGAGGCGTAGGTCCGAGGCTGCGGCAGCGACCTGGCGTGAAGTGGGTACGGCAGTCAGCGGCACTGAGACAGTGACCGGACGGTGAAACTTGCGACGTCTGGGATCAATCGTCACCACTGAACTGACGCCAATCACTCGTTCGCCGGCAATACTCGCCACGACCTCCATCTTCACGTCTATCGACTGTACCATCATTATCACACCATCAGCAGCAGAGTCGGATTGACGTAGCAGCAAATGTTGTAAGGGACCAGCGGGTCTTCCCAAAGTTAACATCTATTCCATTAGTTATTTGCAGCGAAGCCTATTTGCTCCTGTTTCCGTTTTGATTGTTTTGCAGAAATAAAAATGCCTATTCTAAAGCTGCACACTTTTATTGCATGCAAATTGCAAAAAAGCCATAGTTACTTAGGTTGAAATGGAACAAGACCTCGTTTATTTTTTACAAGTTCACCGATGCGGCAAAGCAGGGGCGCTGTATTTGTAGGACCGTCAAAGTGGCGGACATTGACGTTGATCAAGCTCCCTAAAAGCGAAGATGCACTAATGAGTGATAAGTGACACTGACCTTGACGGCTACTTTAGTGCTACGCCAGCAAGCGTCCGGCGGGAAGGACACCTTGGTTCCTTGCGGTGTACAGATCAAGCCACCGTCCGCCGACACAGGCGCTACCTGGCGAGTCAGCTGAGAGACGACTGCAAAGTAACGAGGGAGCTCTGTCGTCTCGATGTGCACAAGTTGAACCGAACTTTCAACGCCTTTAATTGTAACAACAATAACTGTAAAAAAAATTACAACCATAAACATTTTCGCTTTATACTAGACAATTAAATATATCTATAGCTTTTTCGGTTTTTAGAGCATAAACTTTATTTAGGCATATGCAGCCGTTCTAGTAGGCCACTGTCAAGCTGCGTTGTGTCTTAGTAAGCTCGTGGCCGAGATGTGTGTACGACACTTGTAGAAAATCGTGCTGTCGATTTGTTTCGCGTCTGGTTAAGCTTACTGTAGTATTTCTCGTTGTGTGCGTTACATTTTCTTGTCGAGTTAGTCGTCAGTCATGTTTGTAGCACCTCTGCCCTGGCATCGTAGGTGTGTGTCTAATGCTATGTGTAGATATCACTGTGAATGTATGGCTGATTGTACCTGTACTTGTAAGTAAGCTTGTGGTGG
>Ga0209367_1005829_pt1 | contig 17063 bp, 11 predicted proteins | sample WorMetLIZISLAND2_FD_187412 | JGI IMG/M metagenome (GOLD analysis project Ga0209367, IMG submission 187412) | Marine gutless worms symbiont microbial communities from Max Planck institute for Marine Microbiology, Germany - Olavius geniculatus... ... | reverse complement strand
TCCTGGTAGTCATAGGACCATGCCACGACACTGTCACATATTTAAATCAGGCTTATTCAGTATTATATCAGAGTCCATCTCAAGCCATATCTGTTTCTTCGTAACACAGACTTAAAAATATATTCTTTTTGAATAAATTTGGTAATTGATAACAAAGGGACTGATATTTCAGTCCAAGCCACAGTCCTGGTAATGCAGTGAAGAAATATGGCTGCATTCTCACATTAATAATGTGATAAATGTAATTAGATAAAGTGGCGATCTACCACTAGTAATTTTCTGCTCACTAGTGGGAGATCGCCGATCTACCCCTAGCACTGACCTTCATCTTAGCACTACATCAGATGTAAATCAATTTTTCGTTTGAATGTAAAGTTAGCATTCGGCCCCAGGCGATGATGTAAGAGAGCTCATGGCGGCAATGCACAACAGTAACAACAAACATCATTATACAGGGTTATTGGGGTTAAACGAACATTGATTGAGTAATGAGTATTGGTATCTGTCTTACTGTTTTGGTCAGGTAAATGGTGCTCATTGTGTTCTGTGAATTTCTAGATCCGTCAGCCGAGCATCTTTCAGAGCTACATTCAAAGCATCAAAGTCGAGGCTTGATGAGTTTTTCAAGAATCCGCTCGACTTTGGGGTATCATTGTGTACATGTTTTAGTTGACTTTTTGATTTTGTTGTGGAAAAATAAATGCCAGTAAGTTTCCCACTGGCCTGAATGTTTATTGCGGATGTAATATTGTGCATTTAGTATTTTATTTTGTATCATTTCACAAAAGAAGTGGCAATACGATTTTTAGGTAACAAAGGAAGTGCTGGTTTGCCATACCATTTCAAACACTGATAGTTAATGATGGTATGTAATCATATGTTGCATATATAGTGGACTTCCAGGATATTGTGACAGAAAAAAATGAAGCTTGCAGCTTGATATACCTGCTACAAAATAAAATGCAAAAATGAAACTGTTATTAGATGATCATACATTTTAGAAATAGCAGAGAACCTGTCATATTACAGCAGGATTTAGTACTTTACTATGCATTTATTGTTCAGACATTGCTTGGCCATTGATAGGAAGAGCATTCAACACACAAAAATAGCTTACTCTAGCTCTCATAAGTTTACTTTTGGTAGATTCAGCTTAACATGAAGTAATAGCAGTAGCTTTATTACTGTTGGTTAGGTGACAGAAAGGGAACACATTATTTGGCTACCCAGCTATCACAGGTGTTGTTTTCTATGACACAGTCTACGTCACTTCAGAGCATTAGATTTCATTTACATTCTGCCTGGAAAGGCCATCCACGAAATGACCTATACTGTGTTGGGCAGGATGTCAAAACCCTGCGCACTCACTCACTTAGAGCATTAGATTTTTTTTTGTAGTTTTGCTAAGTATTGCTTATAATGCTTGGGCGTTTTAGAGTAAGCGGACAAAACGTAATCGGCCTGACGATGATAGCTTGAGTCTATGCAGCGTGGACCTGAATACAGAGGTACTGATTCCTGTTTTTGTCCTGTGTGTTGATGTGTGGTGTTGAGCTGGATATTGTCACTGAAATAGTTTTTTTACTTGCAATGATCCAAATAAGAATATGAATGAACTGCTTGTTGGATGCTGATTGGCAGCAGTTTTTCAGTGAATTGGGATGCATTCACCGTGTCAGGTGGCAGGTAACACTGTGTGATCCCATGCGGCAGGTGATGCTCCGTAGCTCTGTGATTGGTTTCCTAATTCCTATAAAGCGCTAGTAGCTTCACCTTACCTTTATCTTTCATTTGTGAAGATTTTGTAGCTTTCAAATTCTAACTTCTAAAGTCATTTGCTTATTTTTAAAAATAAATGCTCATAGGAGTAATGTTAGGTACGTATGGTATGGTGTTTAATGTTATTAGTGCTGGGAGTGGTGTTAGTTACCTCCGCCAAGGAGGTAATGTTTTTGCCAGACTTTGTTTGTTTGTCTGTCTGTTAGCAAAATAACTCAAAATGTTATGGACTAATTTTTCTGAAATTTTGAGGGTATGTTGGGCATGGCACAAACTACCAGTGATTCAATTTTGGGGGTGATCTGAAAAAAATCCTGGATTCTGGATCACTTTGAAATTTTCATTACCATTGCTTTCAATGGGGCATAAGGGAAACCGCTGCAGAACCGAAGATGGTGCTGCCACCTAGCTGTGCGGGCTCTGACTGCTTTCTAGTTATATGACTTTTATATGAGAAACTGGACTAACCAAGTTATTTCTGCCAAAGACATGAGTAAGGCCTGATTAAATGCATTATCCATCATCTGATGACACAGTTGGCTGGCTTAGTGGCTTGAAAGGTCTAACAGCTGGTTAGCTGGCTAAATTCGGCTTAAACTATTGGCTGGCTTGCACATCATAGTGTCACTGTGTAGCCAGATTTTGTTGTTCTATTTTTATTTTGCAAATTTGCCAGTTAAGGCAAAGATGTGTCATATGAGTTATGGATAAAGTTATGAAAAACTTTGGGAATAAATCCATGCTACATTTTCGTGCAAAACAGCATAGTTTAGGAATGCATGCATTGCATGACATTGTAATCGTGATCATGCCTTGGCAAAAAGTGACTATTGGGCAAAATATGCAGGAAAACACTGTGTGCCAGAACAGTGTTGATACATATATTGGCTTATTGCCGACTGTACGATGTAATGGTATTGACAGTTAGTGATCTGTGTCCAGGAGCCAAAGAAGAAGCGACGCTCGTCTCTGGCAAAGGTTACGTCACTCGCTGGTTTTTTGTCTCCCGTTCCTCCCGTGAAGAAAGTCGGCAGCTCGCTGCAGGTTTGAAACTAAACTGTGTCAGATACGTTATTTATTTCCTTCGAAAACATATATGACAAGAAAAGCCCTGCTAATGCAAAGGGGAACACGCAACAGCGGTGCACTGTCGTACGCTAGTGATACGTAGATTTCATCCATAGATCTCATCCGTACGGCTTTTGGCTACGGTTTCAAAGAAAGTCCAGGAAAACAAAATCAGTCGCCAGATGGCGCCAGATGACCTATGGCTAACTATGTATAGTGTTTTACTTGTAATCACCAGAGGGCGCCGCTATCTTGTTCTGGCAATGCTGTATAGGCTGGATATCAGAAATTTTCCCTATTCCCTTTCATTTGGTACCCTCATTCTGGATGACCCCCTTCGAACTTATGGAAAAGCATTGCGGTTCCTGAAACTAGAGTCTTCCAGGCAGCCGACGGTGAAGATTTTGTGATCCTAGCTTGCGCTGTTTTTGACTGATCCACCTTTGTGATGGACAGATAGACAAACGGAGGTACAGAATTGTGATGGCTAAGATGCGCTACAGCAGTAGCTGCTGTTGCATGTAAAAATTGAGACACTTTGTACCTAACAGACAAAACTGGAATGTGCAAAACTGGAAAACTGCATTGATCAGAAATAATTTTTTTAAAACTGTCATGCTGGTATAGCTCAGGCTATGTAAAGCATGTACATTCCACTTTTGCAGCCACCCAGTATTTTTGTTTTGGTGTGTGTAAAGGACGGTTATCTGGTTTTAAACAGCATTTTTGTGCTTGTTTATGCTGAATGCGTCACCAGGTTAAAATTGTAAATTCTTTGCCAGGCTACTATAAAAAATAACACATGTAATTTTTTTTAAAAAAGAAACTAATCAAGGCCAATTACTGTCATCCACAAACTAACAGATAAAGATAACGCATTGGTTATCACATATAGCACAGAATGGTGTAAAAATCTAATAAAAATAAATAAAAGTGATTTAAGTCAAAAAAAAGTCTGATTTAAATTAAAAAATCGATGCCTTTGATTTATATTTTTAAAAATCGTGATTTTTATCAACCCTGGTAAACTGAATGTCTGACTAGGGGGAGCTAATGTGATCACTCGTTAAAGACTTCACATTTTTTACATTCTAGTCAATTGGGAGTTGTAGCAGCACATAGTTGCAGTATGTGCAGTTAGAACTTTGTGGTAACGATGTGTGCAGAAGTCGATCAGTGTGTGGGCTTTGAAGTCACAGAAGAGCGGATCGCTTTACAAGGATCCATTGTCTTACACCACACCACCTCGACGACGCCTGAGTGTATACTGGCATGAGACTGTCGATGCACAGCAGGTTGTGAGCCTGGATAAAACTCAGCTTGACCGTCAGGAGGTATATAGTTCGTTAATTTTGTTTGCTTGATGTAGGGTTGTTAACAGTTAACCGATTAACCAGCTAACCGGTCCTGAATGCAAGGCCGGTCCTGAAACTGCCGGTCCAATTAATCGTTCACCACATAATAATAGACGAGATGCGCAGCGCCACGACTCTTCTCACCTGCTGCGCGGGTGTTATCAGCTGTGATCAAAGCCTGCGGCACTGTATGCCATGGGTGAGGAGAAAGGGTGAGGCTTGGCATGTTTGAATGAATCAATGAATAAATCTGTAAGTTGCTAATTAGTGCCAGACAGTGGCGCTGGTGATGCAACAGGTGAGATGGCGTGACCCATTACATAATAGTTATTTATTGCAACAGCAGCAAGTGACACGGATAGGTGCAGGCGGTATCGCGTAGTCACTGTGGCGCTGCTATCAACAACCCAACAACCGACGTAGTGACGTGCAGCATGAAGGGAGCGTGCACCTATAAGTAGAGCTTACTTGTTTGTAGGCCTAATCCAGACTGACCCACTGATCGCGTGCATGTGTTTCTGCATGTGTTGTTCTTGTTTGACCTCCTTCCTTGTCTCTTTGTCCCTATTTCTCTCTGTCTGTCTGTCTAACTCTGTCTATGCATGATGAACGTCAAGGATGCTGGAGCTCACTGGCCCACCCAGCCATGTCAGTTGCTGACCGTGGAAAAAGTTGACCTCTGACAGCTGGACAGCGGGGCTCCTCACGAACACCGACCTCACACCGTGCAAGCATGCCTTGCCCTCTCCTCCTCTTCCCTCTACCCCGCATTCAGTGGACAACTGGGCACCTGCGTTTCACTTTGCACGCCTGGCCTGTCGGCCGGCCGGCGTGCCACCTGATCAGACAGATTATCCCTTTCAATCAGGGATTAGCGAACTTGATGCAGCACCCATTAATAAGCGCTTATAACTGTGGTTAATTGGTTAACCAGTCCTTTCCCTCATGGTTAATCGGTTAAAATGAACGGGCGGTCTTAACAACCTTGATGGTAACTTAGCTTGATGGTAACTTGATATCTGCTGTAAGACAAACATTGTAGTGCAGCGGTTACTGATAATCATTTGTGATCGACATTATGCTGCAATGCAGTTACATAATTCAGTACTATCACAGAACCAGAAAAAGTCCAATTTTATCTACTCTTGTAATACAAAAAGAATGTGAATACTATACTGTTCGTTAAGAACTCTGAAATTTCTTGGACTGCAATAGATTTATTTTAAATTTAAATTATATTTAGCTTGACTGGAGTAGTAATTTATGTTTCATAATTATACATATTAGTTATTTACGTGTACTGTGTAGGCAATTTTTGAACTGTTTAGAAGTGAACAGGAACTCATTGAAGACCTTAAGATGGTTAAAACGGTCAGAGTCTTTTTTGTTTTTTAATGTGTTAATGCTTATTTTATACTAGATGCATCAGTGTTGTATTGTTTTTGTCTCATTGCTCTGTCTTTGCAATGGGTAACAGTGTAACAATATAGGTTAACGAATTGACATGAGCACTGCGTCAACTTTTAAGCAGTTATTTATTATGTAGTGTTTAGTGGAGGTTTTGTAATAAATTTTTTATTTTTCACGAGCTTTGCATGCATTATCAATGCTTTATCGTTATTGTTGATTAATATATTTTTCAAGTGTATGTGATGTTTAGCAATCACCATAATCGTCATTGTTTATGGTGCTAGTGATCTTAGCTGGTCTGTGGTACTGGCAATGAGAGTATGATGTTTGTTTGCACTGCTGTGCTGTTAGACTTTTTAGCTGCCACCGAATATTCTGATCTGCTGAAATTTTTACTGCCACGGATAATCCACTGAAAAAAATGCGGTCACTGTAATTACAGCTGAATTTCTAAAATTTGTTAACCACCGCAAGACATTTGGTTAACTTTTGGCTTTGGCTGTGCTTTGCTTTGGTTTGCCTTCATACCCAATTCACACCGGCGATGCCGACGCTGATGCGACTCAGCTGCCATGACATTATGGACTATTCTTCTGAAGTTTGTACTAAACATTCCCTCGTGGACTAATTTAAGGCCACAACAGCATGAAAATGTATAAGGACTTTTTATGTGTCGCTGAGAAATTAGTGTTGTAGCTGCGTTTCAGTTGAAAATTGGTCGTAACTTAGCTGCAAATTTTTGTTAGCGACAAAATTTGGCCAATCAGAATATCAGCCGTGTTTTTGATTTAGCCGGATTCATTTGTTTAAAAATACAGCTAGGAAGTCTATGTGCTGTGACTGTGCAGACATATCACAACTCTATAAAGAAGCTGTGGCTGTGTTAGCACATGTGAGACCCATATTATATGGTACTAGTGATCTTACGATGTGTGAGATTGCTGTTTTATGGTACTAGCTTAGAATAAGATGTTTGCTGGCCATGCTGTGCTGTGCAGACGTATCACGACTCCATAAAGAAGCTGCAGTTGATGACTGATGCTGAGCTGACGGTGATTTTTGGTCACATTGACACACTTGTTCCTTTACACCAGGGTCAGTTTTAATCAGCATCAGAATGAATACAACTTCATTAGGGAGGTGACGAAGCAAAAATATTGGCTAAAGTTACCGTTTGTCGAGTAACGAGTGCAAATGTGGATACTTATTCGGCCTCAGGAAAACTTCTCTATACCAGTATTAGAATAGAGTGAAACATTCAAAGTAGTTAATCAGTGTTCAGTCAGTAAACATCAGTGTTTAAGGCAAAGTTCAATCATTCAAGTTCAGAGTGTTAAGTGTTCTCTTCAGTCAGTATCCCCTATCTAAAGTTCAATAAAGTACAGTCAAGTTGAATAAAATGAAAAATAGTGAGGTATTTGTATTCGACAGAAATGCTTTAACTATTCATCAAATGTTGAATAGCTCAAAAGTAGTCAATAATCGAACGTCTTTGAATGTGCATACGAAGTTGGTCACATCCCTAAAGTTTAGCGGCTGGGTTGGTATCGCATAATTTCACCGATGATAAAAAGTAACCAGATGAACAGTGAGCAATGCATTGCACATTTTTCTACAGTGCCAGTGCCAGCCAGTCATGATACAGATCTGTTTCTTTTGCATGGAGTGTATTAGTTTCAGCGAAGATCAGTTTAGTTTGTATCTTAACGAATAAAGCTGTGTTATTGTTATTCAATATACAAATCCTGCAGACTGCTGTTATTGAAAAGGGCTTAAGGAACCACACTAGTTATCATAAAATGTTGATGCGATTTAAATCAAGTGATTTAAATCGCCAAAAATGAAACTGCAATTTTTTCTGTAAACGTGATGCCTGTTTTTAGTTTGCAAACTATTATCGGTATTCATTGCACTGTAGTGCATGCTAACTCAGTTTATTTTGTTGACTGCAATTTGGCAATTTCTGATCTGCTGAGTCGGCTTAACGTGCTGCGTTTTACCAAAGTTAATATCACCATAGACTTGGTCTCAACAGTACTGTTGTTAATTGTTTATTTTGTTGTTGGTGGTTACTTTCAGCATTTTGTTTTAATGTATGCTTAAAGGCATTAAAAATGTTATATCTCTCATCATCGTCTACTATTCGCCTTAAAGAGGTTGAGAAGTTGCAGCCACATAATAATTTACAACCACTAGAATGCACGCAACAGGTTGAAATTTAAATAACACGTAATTTGAAAAAACTAACTAAGGCCAGTTACTGTCATCCACAAACTAACAGATAAAGGTAACACACTGGCTATCACAGATAGGATAGAATGGTGTAAAAATTAATTTAAAATGGGAAAAAAATTAAAAAATTAATTTAAGTTTTTAAAAAATGATGCTTACGATTTTTATTTCAAAAATCACAATTTTCATCAACCCTGGTCCATGTATGCAAAAGGCAAAAGTAGACCGAAAAGTGCTGTACACATTGTGCCAAAAAATTCGGAAACATTTTGGCTAACTGCCGTTTTGTGAAGGCACATATATTGAACAGGTTTTACTGTAATGCATTTTGAGAAGTGTTGTTACATCAGTAATTTGTTGCTTTTGCCAGTTCTGTAGCAGCGTGATCAGTAATTAATTATTTATGCGGTCTGTTGGCAGAGCTGGTTGAGAGAATGAAGCAGCAACGTCAGCCGACTGGAGCAACAGAAAGTATCGGACCAGTCCTTGTTGAATGGGTATCACATTTTCTAGCTATAAAGCAAAGCTTATGCTTATACAATTGGTGAAATTAGCAAAATTTATCATAAGAAGTTACAAATGATGAAGTTGATCATTGAGCGTAGTTCACTGATTTGTCGATAGCTGAACCAAGCCCGTGAGATTGGTCAGTTTTATCAGTGGTATGACTGGCTTAAAGTTTGCTACTTGGTTTCATTAGGTCTGTGTCTAAGCCATATCGTTTCTGTAACTGATGTAAAATACTAGGCTAGGGCTATAATCAGCATGACCACTAACAGGGAAAACAGGGAAATGTCATGGAATTTTACAGCTGTCGGGGAAATGTCATCGATTTCAGTTATAGTCAGGGTACTGTCAGGGAAAAAATGTCATCAGTGAAAATTGCTCAAAAAACTTTCCTAAAAATGTATCACTCACTTAGTACTATATGGCAATTATTTTACATTGTTTATTGCTGAATGGTGCTTACTTATGTTCTAGTTTCTAATATATATATATATATCTGTGTTATATATTTTAATACATAGTACTTATTTATAGTGTTTGCAAAATGGTCAGGAGTGCCATGAGTCATCAAGAACTTGTCAGCAAAATTCATGGTGTCTGGAGAGTGGTCGTCATCTATGATTAAATGTGCAAATTATGTCGAATAAACTAATTTACAGAATGAGTTAGCGTGTGCATTGTGGCTGTGCAGATTCCGAAGCTGAACGATGTGTATGCATCGTACTGTGCCAACCAGGTGTTTGCTAAGTCCGTGCTGGATGTCAAAAAGCAACACGCTCAGCTTGGTGACTTCCTGGAACGTTGCCTTGAGTCACCATTTAGCCGTCATCTCGATCTCTGGAACTTCCTGGGTAACTGGTGACATTTTGTTGTACTTTTTAATAGAGCTGTCGAATCGTTAATTTTTTTAACGTGTCAGTGCATTGCGTTAATTTTTTTGGAAGTCATGCGTTAACGCATTAATAACGCATCATGAATATTGCTGATATTGTAGGTGGACTACATCGAGAGGGTGACTGAAATGACGACCAACAAATTGATGGCTTTGCAGAATAGTGACAATAGTGATTGAACAGCAACAAAACAATTTTTAATTACTCGAATGTTATTTGGTCGTCAAATAACCACAGTTTAATGAAATATTGGAACTCCTGCTTCACAGAATTTAGTAAGTTTACCTATGTGCATTAATTTTTTTAGCGTGTGTTAATTTTTTTAACACATGCTAATTATTTAACGTGTTAATGAGTTAATCCGCCAGTTCTACTTTTCACACAAGGCATTTAATGCAAGTTTGTTTTATTCTCTGTGCTTGTGGCTTAGTTTCCTGATAAGATAGTTGGTCACCGCTTCCAAGTCATCCACACCAATTCAGCCTGGCCAGCCTTCTGTGGTTAGAGAAGAAATGGCAAGTTCTGCATAGCAGCATGCCCTGTTAACAGGACTGTTGACATGCTGAACCAGTCGGTTAAAAGCGCTGGCTGATAATAAAGGCCAGCCATCTGGCTGACATGGGCTGTAGCAGTGTAGCTGTATTCGGCTCAAAGGAGATCAGCTCAGCGAGCAATGTTCTGCATACATAAAACTTTTTCTTCTTCATGTGAACTTAGAGACAGTTGTTTAGTAACTAATGGCGCTAATATGTACTTGCATAAAATGTATGTTTACTGATAAACTTGGTGTTTTTTCTAGTTTTTGTGGTGATGAATACATACTCATTGATATTTATGTACTAAGTCATATCTGCAGCTGATGTAAGACAGAGTGAGATAGACGAGACACTTAACATCATTGTAATAACTTGACTGCTGTTTTCCGGTGCTGTTGTTATAATGGCATATTCATTTCAGAAACATTCCAGTTGTGTTGTAGGCTTTGTGATGTATCAAATGTGTAAAATTGTTTGTGTAGTGTCAGTAGAAGTTAAAGGGCAAAAGTAAAGTTCGATACTTGCTATAGCACTTCTTACATGAGATGGACTTGTGGACAGAAGCGCTTTACAATCCCAGAAGTGGCAGCTGATTGGCATGAGCTAATGATACCGCAGCATACTATGCAGCCATCCATTGCCCGCGTTAGCAAACAACCACCGCCCCAATCAGCCGCACTTGACCTTCACCCAATAGCTCGTAAACTACTGCTCATTTCCCATCTCATGAAGGGTAGGAGACTGAGTCAGCCTGAGCACATAGCAGGTTAGCAACTTGCTCAAGGTTGCTTGCAAAAGACTGGCAGTGAGAATCAAACCGCAACCTGAAAGTTCTGAGTCGACACTAGACCACTTGCACATACACAGGCACATAGATGTGAACAACTTGCCCAGAGTTGTTACTTGGTACTGCATTGGCTGGGAATTGAACCGTGGACCTTTCGGTCCTGTATCCAACGCACTAACTGCTGAATCACCACGCCACGATTATCACTATGCTCTGATGTCTGATTGCAGATGTTCCTCGTAGTCGGCTTGTCAAGTATCCGCTGCTGCTGAAGACCATTCAGAAACATGTGAGTCTTCTCTTTGTTATTGATGCCCTTCTTTATTTATTTATTTTTCTGTTTTTTGGCTGGTTTGTTAGCGGGATTACACAAAAAGTTACAGGCCATTTGGCTGAAATTCTGCAGACTTTACCCAACTTACAGGTCATTAAATTTTGGTGGTGTTGCCACCTGACAAACACAACAAAAAAACTGACACTGCATTGATCTCTGCTAATGCTGTATTAGTTTATTGTCAGTATGTTTGTGCTGCGCTTTTGTGAGGCCTCTTTTAGTAATGAGAGCTTTTGTTATGTCATGATGTTATACATTATTGCTTGTGATAGATGTTTCAGTTACTAGGCTTAGGCAATGTGGAAACTAATTATGTTGTGTTTATTATCTCCGCCAAGTGAACGTAGTGAACATTGAGGGAGATTAAGAGGTTGGTCGTTCTGTCCATCGTTTTGTGTGTTGTTACGGTTATTGAGATCGACATCGAAATCGCGGTTTTTTAGCAATATCGAACCCTATCGAAACCGTGGTTTTAGGCTGTCTGTTGACGGTTTACAAACAGCTTTAATGTCTGGTGCCATGAACGTTAGGCCTAATAGTACGCAGCCGCAGTGATGAGCGGCCGCAGCGCGCGGTGACTCTTTTCGCCGGCTCCTCTCACGCTGCAGGTGTTATCAGCTGTGATCGCCGGCGGCGCTATACCCTGTGTGTGAGGGGGAGGGTTAGGCTTGAATGAATGGAGGAGTGTGGCTACTAGGAAGGCAGACGGCAGTCGCCGGAGAACTTGAGAGAATCGGTGTTTGCTAAATACATTCAAGCATTTAGTCTATCTTTATATGCCCTTAGGCTACTCTCTGTGCGGCAGTAATACTGAGTACTGAGTAGGCCCCGTAGATTTGTAGGAATGTAGGCCCTAAATGCAGACGCGAGTATAACTGAGTCAAACAAACAAGGTTGGCACAAATAATTTTATTTGATGCGATTTAACTTCGCTGCCGACGTGATGACATATCTATCCAGGTGCCTCTACCGTGATTCCCTGATGGCTGCCTTCAGCATAACAGCTGAGTGTGGCGCATGATGGGGGTTGCAGTACGACATTCACTGGCATCAACCGACGTCGTGATCAATCAAGCGAGCGCGTACATCAGACGTCAAGAACGTTGTTAGATAAGCACCAATTTGATCCAAATCATGGAATCAAACTTCAGAATTAATGTACAATTAATGGTGTAATACTTCTTCCTCACTAGCACATCTAACGCATTCGAGGTTAATATAGTTTAACATAAATTATGATATGTATTTACTTACTTACTTGGGGCCGAATTTATTTGGGTCGATGTTTATCTGCGGCTGTCACGAATTTTAGTTCGCCCTTTCCTCGATGTTGTACTTTCAGTTGTTGACGGCATAGATTATGAATTATATTTTTCATTTTTCACTAATCACATGCGTTTAAACTCCCATTTTTCAAAATTTTTCTTTGTTTTCCAAGTGCAAAGGTGTGCTGTTAGTTTGTTTTGGCAGAGATTGAATTGGTTTTCAGCTGCGACGTCTGGAATTCACGGCACTGGCAGAAAATCGAAACCGACCAAAACTGCGGTTTTTTTCTTCAAACCGAACCAAAACCGACCGACTTTGGCCAGTAGGAAACCGTAACAACACTATGATGACTCTTCATCATCTGCACGTGTGAAACACAATCAGCAGGAACAGTGGCGCCCTTCTGTGAAAACTTCTACATTTTATACCCCATTTACACGATGAAGCTGGCTCGACGAGCTGGCTCATCCAGCTAACATTATGTTAGCTGGACGAACCAACATCAAGCAAACATCCAGCAAATGCATTCAAAATACACGTGCACGACGTGTGCTTTAATTGCTTGATGTTTGCTCGACGTTAGCTAGATGTTTGCTTGATTATTGCTTGATCGTGTAAATGGGGTATTACAGTATTAATGTTTACATCACTTCACTTGGCGGAGATATGCATTCTCACGAGCGTCTTTGTTGAATTGTAACACCAATATCTATGAGCTGTCAAACTCAAACTGTATTGTACAGTATACTGCCCATTTAATGTAAAACAGTGAAAATTTGTGAAAAAATTTTGGCATTGTCACTTGCAATCTATGATGAGTGCTTTCACTGATTGGCAGTTAACGACAATGCTCAGAAATTTGTTTATGCTTATGTATATGTATATGCTGCGTCTTCTTTAAACTTAGATTTTTGTGTACATGAACTGTAGCACAAGTTTATTTTCTTAAAAGCTTTGTTTTTCGTTTTTAGCACATTTTAGTGCCTGGCTGGATTCATAGTGGCAAAAATCCAACAGAGCCCATTTATATAACTAGGAAAGTGGTTTAGCAATGGTTGAAGCATGATATATTGGTTACTGCAGACACCAGTTGGTCATGCGGATATTGGGTTGATTGACGAGGCACTGGCCATGCTTGATGGCGTTATTAAACATGTTGACACGAGAACTGGTGAAGCCAAGTGTGCCTTTGTCAAGCATAAACTGCGCTACGCTCACGATGATCAGGTATTAGCTGTTGGTGCACCAGTTTGATTTTTTGCTGCTGATATTCGTTGTCAATAGCAGTGGCTGATGTTGATTGCTGGGAAAGACTAAACTATCAAATGACTTGCAGTGTGTCAACACAGAGGCAAGTAAATATTTTTCCGCCTCATTTGACACACTGTTTCTGTGTTATTTTTGCTCCTTTACGCCTGTTTAAGTTTAGTGGCTAGTTCACGAGTACTGCATCTGTTTTTTAAAAATTACATTTTGCATAGTTTTATTTTCTAAAGCTACACGTAATGAAATTAACTGTCTTATAATAGTATTGTAGTTAAGGCCAAATTGTTAACCAAAATCTTTATTCACCACAAGTTGTGGAAAGCGGATTGTTAATTGTTAACAGTTTTTAATTAATAATTATTACGGTGTGTTGTTAACGCCGTACGATGCGGTGTTATGCAGAGATGTTGTGCAATAGAAGAGTCTAACATTATTCTATGTGATGGTCAGCTGAGAAACAGCCGTGGCACGGTCAGTCAACTTAACTTGTCATAACTGGATAGTTTATCTTATAGCTGGGTCAACTCCTCGGCTAAGTGAGTCTAATAAAGCTTGTCTTGATTCCATACATCTGTAAGTACATTTGTCCATACCATAGACCTCTTAAAGGTCCATGGACACCAAAATTAGCGTATATATTTTATTCTTTTTCCCAAAATTGCATAATGTTCTGATAATTTTGACAGTAATATAAGCGCCCAGCGTTTTGTCAACATGAAGAAATTTACCTTTGAAATTAACGATCTATGAAAATCATGTAGAAAAACACGCCAACATATTGGCATGTAGGCACCCCTGGTGACATCAACACACTAGCCAATAAACATCATGAATATTAATGGCTTAACCTAGACTGATGACGTTACCGGCTAGGCCATTAATATTCATGATGTCTCTAGGCTAGGCTCATGACATCACCGGGCAACTGGTAAGTTAGAATTTTTCGCTTAACGTAACGTAATCCTGCATTTAGTTTGAAATTGAACATTAATTTCATATAATCAACATATTATATATGCGAGGTTTGATATCTAATTTAAATCTACATAAATTGCGTGAGTGAGTTTGACCATGGCCATGGACCTTTAAAATAAGGACTGACGGCGGCCATGCTCGGGTCCGTGAACTTGGGTCCATTGGTATTTTTAGTATTTTTACTATAACTTTGTCAAACATGGTCCGTTTGCTACAAAATTTGGTTCACATAGTGTAACAGACAACATGAACAAATGCTGCAAATTTGGTTACTGTGTGATTTCTACTTTCTCGCATGTGTCTAACATTATTCTATGTGATGGTCAGCTGAGAAACAGCCGTGGCACGGTCAGTCAACTTAACTTGTCATAACTGGATAGTTTATCTTATAGCTGGGTCAACTCCTCGGCTAAGTGAGTCTAATAAAGCTTGTCTTGATTCCATACATCTGTAAGTACATTTGTCCATACCATAGACCTCTTAAAGGTCCATGGACACCAAAATTAGCGTATATATTTTATTCTTTTTCCCAAAATTGCATAATGTTCTGATAATTTTGACAGTAATATAAGCGCCCAGCGTTTTGTCAACATGAAGAAATTTACCTTTGAAATTAACGATCTATGAAAATCATGTAGAAAAACACGCCAACATATAATGTGGCTAAACTGTACACTGGTACGGACCAAACGGACTACGTTTGACAAAGTTATAGTAGAAAAGTAAAAAAACGACATACGGTTTAGCCACAATATATTCATTCACACACGAAAAAGTAGAAATCGTACAGTAACCAAATTTGCAGCATTTGTTCATGTTGTCTGTTACACTATGTGAACCAAATTTTGTAGCAAACGGACCATGTTTGACAAAGTTACAGTAAAAAAATGAAAAATACCGATGGGCCCAAGTTTGCGGACCCGAGAACAGCTGTAAGAGGTCTATGGTCCGTACATGTGTTTGTCCATTTGTCCATTAACAGAAATTTTTTTATTTGAATGAAATTTATATGTAGATAACATCTCAAAACCTTGTTGTATTCAAAATCATACCCAGACATTCGCATCTGAATTTGCAGTTGGTACTCAACCTTGAAGTAGCTTAGCTGTTCAGACAAATCTGATTAACTGTGTCATCAGTTACTGATTTGTTGATTGTTTGATTGGTAATTATTATTATCAGCAGCAGTATTACTTTTATTACAAGACTTTGTGATGAAACATAAGGTAAAGGTGCCATACCCCAACTGGGGTGTAGGCGGGGCGCTCATCTCCCTTCCTTAGGTCTTTGAGCCCGTAGGTGGATAAACCACTTAAGTCTGTGACGCATGGCCAGTGCAATGCCAGACCTACGGTTACCTTCCCAGCTGCTGAGCATCGCCGCCTTTTGACCGGTATCAAATTATACTGCTTAGTGACAGACGCACATGTGTGTGAACAACTTGCCTAAGGTCGTTACCCGGCAGTGTGGAGTCGAACCTGCGCCCCTGAGTGACCTTAGGATTACAAGTCCGGCATGTTACCGTTAGACTACCGAGCCACAGGCACCAGCATTTCTTTGTTGTTGGCAGTTACATGCCATGTGTGGCTTTGCAGCTGTTGCATTTATGTTCCAATGGTCGTGCGTTCGATTCCCGGTCCGGACACTATCAAGTGGTTACTACTTGGATGGGTGACTGTCTGCGGACAAGTAAACCACCTTGGTATATAACCAGTGCCAAGGTCAACTCAGCCTTCCATCCCTCCGGAGTAGGTAAATCGAGTACCGCCTGTCTGGCTTGGGTTAAGTCGGGGCACATTCACCTGTGTCCGGTGGCAGCTAACACTGTGTGATCTCATATGGCAGGTGACCCTCCGTCGCTGTGTGAAGCGCTTCTTATTAAGAGCTATACACCATGTTTGTTGTGGTTGCAGTGTTTAATGATCATCTCGGGGTTATGTTTTTTTGTGGTTGCAGAAGCTTTACGTTTGCCTGTTTGAGAAAGCGTTGGTGTTGACTCGCCCGATGGCTCGAGATGGCACGATGCTGTACCAGGTCTACAGTGATCCGCTGCTGCTTTATGATCTTAGCGTTGAAGAACTTACCGATGGCTGTGTCCAGACCGGCTCATTCAAGAGAGTCTTTACACCAACTCAGCCCGGTATGCTGAACTTAAGATTGATGTTAACTATCATTTTGTTATATGATGAACTAAGACACAACACGTACAAGTCGTACAATAACACAAACGAACCAGCCAACCAGAGAACTTTCTAACTTTTGATTTTTGTGCTACGAGGGGTGGGCAAAAAGTTTTGAGCTTTGATTTTGTGAAAGCCCTAACAAATACGTTTGTGAAGTTTTTGCGCGAAAGCAGCTACTGCTTTCACCGCGTCCGTCTGTCTGTCAGTCTCACACTGGTGGATCAGTCAAAAACGGTGCAAGCTAGAATTACCAAATTTTCATCTTCAGCTGCCTGGAAGACTCTAGTTTCAGGAACCGTAAAGCTTTTTCATAAATTCGAAAGGGGTCACCCTGAACAAAAGCACTAAATGAGAGGGGGGTGGGAAGATTTCGCGATTTTTAGTGAATAAGTCGCTGTATCTCAGTAACGGTGCGAGATAGGGCCTAGGTTACTATTAATCACTAATAGGAAATCGTACACTGGCTCTGGAT
>Ga0209367_1005828_pt1 | contig 17064 bp, 7 predicted proteins | sample WorMetLIZISLAND2_FD_187412 | JGI IMG/M metagenome (GOLD analysis project Ga0209367, IMG submission 187412) | Marine gutless worms symbiont microbial communities from Max Planck institute for Marine Microbiology, Germany - Olavius geniculatus... ... | reverse complement strand
AGTCAAAAATGTTGGGGATGTTTTTTAGACACAGTGTATAATACCTTGCCAAAAAAATCAATGTGAGAATTGGCAGACACCAGCTATCAAGAGCCTTCTATACTGCTGGTTGTTAGGATGCTGTACTGGAAGATCAGTACCTAGTATGTGGTGAGCTGGTCTACTACATGTATACATTTTTCCAGGGTGGACTATAGCAGCTACTGCACATCAGCAACGTGGGTGGTCTCCCAGGTAGGTCCAGCCTCCCAGGCACCAGTCAGAGAGATGTATGCTTCATGAGGTGTACAGCAGCCTAGTACTATATATACCATAGGCCTACTTATCACAGCATTATACCGTTGACCCACAACTGCATCAGCTCCTGCAGTCTGCAGATGCTGTTGTAAGTCTCCTTGTTGATGCCAAGCAGTATCTTTCTGTTGTCCACCACCTATCAATCAAAGTCGATTAGCCATCGACAATGCTTCCAGTAGAATGACCATTCACGTCACTTCCCGTAGGCCTAACGTCGTCCGCAGTCCTGGTTATTACGTAAGCAGCTCCTCGGCGTGTGGCGTGCTTGCTGTGCCTTTCATCTCGCCGTGCTCGCAGGTCGCACGCTGGCGGCCGGAGGGCCGTATTGCCGTGATCCTTTAAGTCATTCCGGTGCATTCAGAGTTGTGGGTAAACTGCAAGGAATCTATTTATAGCCGACCAATCGCATGCCGCCTCGCACGCTCCCTCGCACTATACCCGCCTCGCACCTCGCGCCTCGCATTTTACCCTGACCCTTCCGAATCTGTTCCTGATACTGAGACTCGCTGTTTACGTCCAAGTAAAAAGTTACTTATCCAGTTATCTGTGCCATTTATGCTATATGACTGTAATTTCAAAAGTAATCGTCTGTGAGGGACTGAGTCGAAGGCTTTAGCAAGATCTAGGTAAATAACATCCCAGGTGCCACCATTATCAAGAATATCAGTTCACTTGTCCATAACCTCCAGCAACTGTGTCGTACACGACCGATCATTTCTTAACTATTAACAAACAAACCGTCAACATTTGGATTAATAAACATCATCGAAATTACCATAAGGGTCACGACAACAAAACGATACGGTATTGAAATGATGATGCAAATCCACTCTTTTTCTTTTAGAATAATTATAAACAAAACAAACACTCGCCATAACATAGAATAGATACAAAACTGTAGTAGAAATATCTAAATATCGGGTGGTCCAAAATTGCCACATCCACAGTGGTCGACTGGGTACTGGGATGGGACTTCATTAGTGATTGCAATCCCGGGATCCCGGGATTAGGCTTACAGAATAATCGCTGTTTCGATATCCATAGTAGACTTTTTTATGCATAAGGATGTAGTAGGCCGTGGAGTTTTGGAAAATGGCGTGATTTGAAAAAAATCAGAGTGAATTAAAAAAAGTGGAGTGGTTTAAAAGAATTCCAAGTGATTCTAAAGAAATGGCAGAAACAAGCTCTGAGTCCGACTCGCATATCTGTGGTCCGACTAGATGCCTGTGTCCGATAAATATCCGTGTGCCTAAGTGTGTTTCATCTGTGCGACTAAATCGTATCTCTATTGTCAGCCAAGTGAGAAAATGGTGGAATTTTGATGTGAATCTGATAAAAAAAAGTGACAAATCTATTGGGTAAAGTTGTGCAATGTTTATTGATCTCAGTTGACGAGTGTAAACATGTCGCCGATCTCGTATGGAGTTGGTGCTAGCAGTGTTTGCAGATGTGTTGTTGCGCACAAGCAGTTCCTTGATTTGTTAGCGTTTGTTTCTGGAAACTGTGACGTGTTTGATAGCTCAATGTTTTTGGTGCTAAAACTCGCAACATTTGTCTCAGAAGACTGGGTGTTGCAAGTGTTTGCACGTTGTTACTCGATCGTGATGTTGACGACTGTTTGAATGAAAGAAATACGCCATCTTGTTTGTTGCAGGCTGTTGCATGATTCTGAGCTACTATTTATTCAGAGGCAGGCAGAATGAGCAGACAGTATGAGAGTCGCGGATACAGCAACGGCGATTACGACATGCCGAGGTCTTACCGACGCCGAGGATCATTTGAACCAGGACGCCGTGGAGGCGGCGGCTCACGGCCAGACATGTATGATGATGATGTGTATCGTACGCTGCGTATAACTAATCTTAACCCTCGTGCTAGTGACCGCGAGGTGTCGGATACTGTGTATCGGCAGTTTCGCAATTTTGGTGAGTATAACGTTAAGGTGACGTATTACGGTGACCAGCGTTTGGCATTTGTGAATTTCCATTACCACGAAGATGCAGCTGCGGCAATGCGAGAATTTTACAATCGGCTCATCTTGTTTGACATTCCGGTCCGCATCGGTGCTGTCTATCCGAAACCACCACCGCCACGTGGTCCTTTTGTTGATCGCTATGAGAGAGGTTTCTCACCAGGAAGACGACCATATCCTGAACCGGAATTTTATCCGAGACGTGAATTTTACCCAAGAGCCGAATTTGACAATTATATGCCTCCTCCACCAAGAGATAACATTGTGCACAGAATCAGGCACTTGCAGCCAGAAGATGATAACTATGCTACTCGTACGTTGTTTGTTGGAAATGTAGATCCTGATGCTTCCATGGATGATCTGAAAGCTGTGTTTGAGGAGTTTGGTTATGTGGAAGACATTGATATTAAGAGACCTCCATCAGGAAATGGAAATCCATATGCATTTGTACGCTATTTCAATCTTGACATGGCACATACCGCTAAAGTAAAACTTTCAGGAAAGTTTATTGGACCATACCAGTGTAAGATTGGTTACGGTAAACCTATTCCTAGCAGTTGCATCTGGATTGGTGGCATTGGACCATGGATTAGTAAGAATGCTCTTGCTCGTGAATTTGAACGTTTTGGAACATTGCAGCGTCTTGTTTGGCCAGAAGGCCGTGATTTTGCATACCTTTCATACAACAATGTTGAATCAGCTAAGGATGCAGTGGAAGCTATGCGAGGATTCCGTTTTAAAGGTGCAGAAAAGCGACTGCGTACTGATTTTTCTGATGCAAAGTATATGGATTCTGATCTGAATTTGAAGTCTTTGAAGCATTTCAGGACCGAGGGATCAAGCAAGCGTGGTCATCGTTCGAGTGTTTCTAGAAGTGTGTCTCAGTCGTCTGGCCGAAGCAGTGGGACAGAAAGTAGTGCAGGATCTGTGAAACGACATAAGAAACGTAAAGGTAAAGAAAGAGTTTCAAAGCGTCGTCATCGGGACAGTGACGGTGAACGTTACAGTAGTGAACTCGTCGATGATCGCAGTGCTAAAAAGAAAAAATGCAGATCGGGTTCATTGTCATCCAGTGCTAGTGTGCATAGTGAGGCTTCGAATCGTGGATCTCAGCCAGATGATGCTACAGGTGATGTGCAGAGTGACAGTGAGTTGTCTGAAGTGAAAACTGTTGCTGAGCTGTCACAGAGTTTGCCCATTGTTTGGACAGGAAGTTTGTCTTTGAAGAACAACACGTTCTTTGTTAACTTATACTCCGTGATCGGAAAGACAAGCCTTGTTGACATGTTGCTGTGTGATGCAAAGCGGACGAGAATTACTAACTTGAAACTGACGCAGCGCTTGCGAATGGATCCGCCAAAACTTGACGAGGTTAAACGTCGTATTCAGTTAGCCGGAAGTGAATGGAGTGCTCTGTTGGCCCTGCCAAGTGCTAGCAATGCAGAGAGTCTCGTGGGTAACATGCAGGAGCGACCAATCAAGAATCTTGTGACTTACCTTCGTCAAAAGGAAGCGGCTGGTGTGTTGTCTCTGCCACCTAATTCAGGTCACGGACAGGAGACCGGTCTGCTGCATACATTTGCACCATGTGAGTTTGCTCACAAGTACTTGCTGCAGAGGGCTCCAAACCTGGAACTCGATTTGCAGGCAGAAGACTACGTTGTCATTATCTTGGTTCGTGTCAATATCTGAACTGATGAACTGACCACAGGTTAACTTTACTAGCTCTGACACTGATACTATGCTATCAGAACTTAACTTTCGTGCACTTAATCTTTGTTGGATACCATTTTGTGTCTGTTTATTTTTTGCTGTTTAGTTTGGGCATCGAAAGTGAAAGAACTTTTTGGAATTGAACACCTTAGCTTAATAGATGTTAATAATGAAAGTATCTGCAATTTAGTTATTTTCTTTTAATTTCAAGTTCTGTTTAACACGTGACTGTTTAGCCTTTGCAGTTAGTTGTATCTCATAGAATGTGGTTGTAACAGTGTTGTTATAGATTTATGAAATTAAAAAGAATTGACTGTTAAGTTTAATTAATCTGCATTGAATAGTTTTGATTTTTACCATGTTTGTGATAGTACATTGCTGTATTCAGCAGGAATGCAACTTGGCAGATAGGCATTGTCAGCGTGTTGACTTTGGTGACTAAAGGTTTGCAATTAAATAATCTGAGGGATACAAGCTGTGGTCACTTCGTGACTTATGACAGAGAGGCTCTATGTCAGAAATTGGTTTTGCTGCATGTAATTGTAATGGCGTATGCATTTCTAGTGGCTTTATATTAATGTTGTGCAAAAATTTCCAACGAAATAATCCAAGTTTTAGAAGTTTATTGTGAGGTACGGGTATATGCTGTGTCTCAATAAAAACAGTCAAAATTGTTTTGTCATAATTTTATCACATTTTCACCAACTGTGATAATTTTTGACACAAAAATGGCCAAAATCATAAAATCATAAAATCATGCGAGGTGCACTCAATTTCTACCTTTCCTAATTTATGTCAACGCGCTACCATGTGAAACAGATGCTCCAAATTGTTACATTACTCAGCGACTATTTGAATCAGATTGCTCACCTTTGCATCATCAGTTCAACAGAGGGTGCCACATAATTTAATGATTTTGTGGCACTAAATATTTTACGGTGAAAATATCAGACAACAAAATAGCTGACTTTCAAATGTGTCACGCCTCACCCTACCCTCTCTCCCGGGATGTACAGCGCCGCAGGCTATCCAGTTTGATCACAGTTGATAGCACCTGCAGGCGGGCGGTCGAGAAGATTCGTAGCGTGGCTCATCTCATCTATAATTGGGGTTTAACTAGACCGATACATTCTGGCCCGGACCTGAAAGGAGGACCGGTCAAACGGTTAACCGGTTAACCCTTAACAACTTTGATCAGTTGATCGTTGATTCCGTTATCAGCCAGTGGCATTGTGTAAGCCACTGTGTTCATGTATGCGGGGCACACTTTGGGCAAAAACTCAGATAATTTGCAAGCGAGTTGTTATACAAGCTTATAGTTCTGCTAAATAATTTACATTTTAGTTTACTGTGTACATAGTTAAGTCATTACAACGTTTACCTGAGACCAACACAGTATCATGCAACAATTTGGAGCATCTTATGTTTCACATGGTAGTGCGTTGACATAAATTAGTTGAGGTGGAAAATAAGTGCCCCTCACATAATTCCATTGTCATGGCCATTTTTGTGCCAAAAATTATCAAATTTGTGGAAATTTGATTATGTTATGACAAAACAATTTTGGCTGGTTTTTTTTTATTGAGACACAGTGTATTTTTTTTGCCAGTCGTACTTGAGTAACAGTCGAGCTATTGGCATGAGTTGTCGTCTGTCTGTCCGTCACTCTGTAACGGATGTATTGTGGCTAACAGGTAGGGCGTAAGGGAAAAGTTTTTACACAAATAATTAGCCATAGGTGTTAAACTCGGGCATGCAATATTTCAGCCATCTACTCCAAGGGGAACATTTTCAAATTGAGGGTTGAATGAAGGGGGTAGGAAAAATCTGCATTTTTCAATGGAAAACTGGCCATATCTCGGAAACAGTGAGAGATACAGCTAAGTTACTATTAATCACTAATAGGAAATCGCATATGCCGTGTCAGATTAGATGGAAATCATTGACCTTGGATGACCTTGAAGGGTCATAATGTATTATGCAATGCTAATCGAGCCTTATTGTGGCTGAACAATAAGTTGTAGGAGATCTGCAATGGTACCATCGGATAAGGCAGTGGCGACTTCCTATAGGCTGTCAATAGTAACCAATGCCATGTGTCTTATGTGCAGCAATTTGGCCACAATTTTGAATAGAATGCTATAAGTGGCCATATTTTTTAAACGGTGATAGATACGGCCTAGGTTACTATTAATCACTTATAGTAAGTGGAATACGCCCTGTCAGATTAGATGGAAATCACTGACCTTGGATAACCTCGAAGGACGTTACGTGCTATTGCAGCTAAATGGTGCAAGATAGGGCCTAAGTTGCTATTGATCAATAATAGGAAGTTGCATTTGGCTTTCAAATGACAAGAAAATCATTCACCTTGAACGACCTTGAATCAGTACTGCAACAGGAACTGTAAAGGCTGTAGCGTGTCTTTTTGAGCAACATGTTTTTGTTGTGAGAAATATTTGCAAAACCTGCGTTCGATATTTTCCTTGTTCATTTACTCTGTAGCTATATATATGTCACCTGGCGAGATGACCATGTGCATGGAACAGTAGCTATTTAGTATTTATGATGCTTGGCAAAATGACTGCATGTGATTTTTGTTATACTAGCATTCATTGTGGCTTTTGAGACAGCATTTCGTTAACATAGCGTGCATGGAACTGTCTCACCTCTGACAAATCGCTTTCTCCTCGTGACTGGCATAGGCGTAGGGGGTCTCTCGCTTAGGTGGGCAGAGAAGGCAACTTACCCGAATATTCAGAGCCAGATTATGGGCCCTGAGGGTCCCTCATACATATATTTGTAATGTTGACTTTATTTTAGTTATTTTTGTACTGCTACCTTTTTTGCTTAAACAATAACTTAGGCAAACAAGGGCGGTGGAACAAATTTAAAAGTGGAGGTACAGATAATCTGCGAGCGAAGCGAGCAAATAAAAATTGAGGTGTTCTATGCAGAATTGGCAAAAGTTTTGGTCTAGAAAGTAGCAGACCACAACTGTCTACAAATTTTGGGGTTCACTGTCTGGGTCCCTATTGGAGCTGGGGCCCTGAGACTTCAGCCTTACCAGCCTCATGGATGATCCTGCCCTGCAAATATCTTTCAGTCATGGCGTTGCTATAGAGGGTACTGGGGGAAATGGCTTCTCAGGAGACCAAAAATAGCGATTATCTAGTGTGGAGTGTGGAACTTTAAGCTGTTTTTTTCACGAAATAGTGCCAAAATGCACCCAAACACACCAAGTTAACGCAAAAAAAATCAAAAATTTTCTGGGAAGAAATGCACACCTTGAGTGCCCCTGCTACCTGTGGATACATTACTGGCAATGTTTTTACGCACGACAGCACTGTAATGCCGCACGTCTTAGCTATCGTCGAGGCATCTGTCCATCTATCCGTCACACTCTGCGATTGTATATCAAAACAGTGCAGGCTAGACTGTGAAGCTTCGTAAAAGACTCTAGTTTCTGGATCCGTAAAGCTTTTCCAGAAATTCGAACTTGATCATCCCAACGAAGGGAGCTAAATAAGGGGTGGGTAGAAAAATTTGTGACTAACCAATAGGCGCCAAGTCGCCGTATTGCAAAAGCGGTGCGAGATAAGGCCAAGATTACTATTTATCGCTGATGGGAAGTCGTACACGCGCTTTCGTTTGGTACCGAAAGCAGTGACCTTGGATGATCTTGAACAGCAGAATAAAGGTTTTATTGAGTTTAATTTTTGCAATTTCGGGCTGTGACTCCCACGTCAAGAGTGAATTGCACCGAAATCACTAGAGTTAAGCCAGAACAACCTGCATATGAAACTTAGTATCAGCATTAAATGTAGATTTCAACAGTCCAAGTCTCAAACCCTTTTTCAAGGAAACCTGCGCACGCAGGCATCAAAGGCGAGTACCTCCTAAAAGTGGTTATTTTACCATCGTTGGCTCATCCAGCGTAAAAACGGTCGCAGTTAGACATAGACATTAGGCTTGTTGTAACAAGAACTGCTGACAGGCTTTAAAGGGGTATCAACATTGATGACCTTCAATGACTTTGAACCTTTAATATAGGAAGTTTTAGTGATTTTTTTCGATTTTTCCACTGCGGCGCACATTTTAGGAGTGAATTGCGACAACATGGCTGGAGAATGAAGTGAGCAAGACAACCTGCATACAAAATTTTTAGCATAAAATGTAGATTTCAACTGTATGAGTTTTTACCTCGTAGGTTAAAGATTCCTGCAATCGGAGGCCTCAAATTTGAGAATTAAGGAATTTTTATTCAGTTTGAGCGGCTCTGCAGTACTGGGTATACAAGTTGGGCAAGTTTTTTGCTTTCTCTGTCCCGTGTTTTTTCATGTTTTTCATCTTTTTTGCCCAAATTTTTCACTGTTTTTGCCCGAATTTTTCACTGCGCTTTGCCCAAATCTGGGGGGACAGCTGCCTTCTCGCCCCCCTTCCCTCCCGGCTCCTATGCCAATGGTGACTGGAATTCGGATGCTGGGCTTCAGACGTAGGCAGTACGGTCGGCTTTTCCTAGCAATAGCTGGGCTTCTTGTTTTCACTAGCACACTGAGCTGAAAGCCTGCAATAAAGTATCATTGAAGAATGTACCATATCTGACATGCTTTGCTGCACCACCTTGTTAAACGTTATTGTCAGTTTCTGAACATTGTTTAGTGACACCCATGTAAAGTTTTCCAGGAAGTGGGGCAAAGAAGACTTAAGCGTGCTAGTGAAAGGATTTGGGAAAATAGTCATATGTAGTTTGGAAGTTGTAAAAATTTGTGGCTTACAGACTACAGTCACCAGTCACTTTAAAATAAAACAATGATCGGAGGTGTAACCATATCTCAAATAACTACATGTAATATACAAAGTTACAAATCTTAGTTTTTGTTGATAGAAAGCCTATATGCAAGGTGACCACTTACTTGTCTGTGAAACTTACAAAATGTGGAAAAGTCAAGCTATTGATCACTGGTTTTGTATGGGTATCTGTCAGGGAAATAACTTGTTAAAAAACGGGTACATTGTTATGGGAAAGAGTTGGTCTGTAAAACTAATTTGTAGCAAAATCAATCCAGTCACTTTCAAAGCATAATTATACAAAGTGGCCCAGTGTAAAATGAGCCACTAAAGTAATTTTTATTGATACATGATATATTGATTTATTTTTAAAATTTCTACTGTGGTGAGTTTTAGTGATGATTCGATATATCAAAAATATCAATATATCGTTTTCGATACGATATCGATGTATCGTATCGTTGAAAATAATATTGAATTTTTTTGATATATCACGATATCTTATATCTGTCATGACATTTTTGATATGTTGCAATATTTTATGCCACATGTTTATATTTTTATTACTGCATTACCAAAATAACGAGAATAAACGGAGAAAACAAAAAACTAACCGAAGCAAATTAACTATACATGTAGTGTCGTAATTTAATGACACGACAGTATATAGTTAATTGTTAAGTCCACTGACACACTTTAGTATCTAGTATCTACGTAAAGCAAACTGCCTTGCTGAACGTTCATGTCTTGTTCTCGTGCTTGTATAAGATTTACATACTTATCATTTTAAAAATGTCGATATCAATATAACAATATTTTCAAAATATCGTATTGAAATTGAAATCCTGATATCGAATCATCACTAGTGAATTTGCATAGAGTTATAATTAAAGATCTCATCACGCCCCAACACTACTTTGTGAAATCTAGTCAGCTTTAGAATAGGCCTGCATTAAGTAAGCTGCAAGCACTTGGTGTAGACAAGTGGGGCAGGCTCCCAGTTGTTTCGCTCAAAAATACTGGTACATAAAGGTGTTGATCTTGTTGATGTCCGAACTGTGTAAAACTTGCCTTTTTCAAAAATTTTTTGAGGGTGATAACCTTGGGGGAGAGGAGCAGAAGGGAAGGAAGGGGAGGCTGCCAGTTCACATTTCTGCCCACTGGTTACAAGGTAACTTTCAGCATTCTGAAGCTGACTGTATTTGATAACACATTTAGTAATTGACGAGATCTTCATCAATTGTATGTACCAATATTATTCCTGTTTTATAAAGTTTACTCCTGACTTGCCTAGTGAAAGTTGAATTTTTTGAAAATTTGGTAATACTTGATGAAGTTGTGAATGTATGATAAAAGTATTTTATGGACCATCCCGTATTCTTGTATGTATTATTTGCCATACTGGTGGCAGCAATAGAAGATTTTTACTCTTGGAGCCTTTCAAGTAACTTAATTAGACCCACTAATGGTTTCAGCGTGTAAGATTGAGATGAAATTTTCCTGACAAAGTATGTAGGCAGTGGCGTAGACAGAAATGTGAATTGGGGGAGCTCAACTCCTTCCCCTTTTCTTCCGTTCCCTTCCTTTTACCTAATTTTAACCACCTAAGGCACTGAATGGCCTATTTTGTGCTGACGTGCCGTTAAGAAACTACTCACTCACTTTTACCTATCCTCCCCTTTTCTCCCCATTTCCCCTCCATCAGAAGTAGGACCTTTAAAATCCAGCTAGGTCTGGCTGAGCGCTGTGAGCTCCCTCAAGTATCTAGAGTAGTCCGTTATGCTCAGTAGGCTTTTATTTTTACTTAGTTGTCTTGGGTGCTATCCAGTGGTACTATCCGTTTTTTATTAGGCCTAATCTGCTGTTTTGTATAAAAATTCTCCCAGCTTTACTTTTTCGACAGACTGCACTTGGAAGCACAGTAAATTTTAGGCTCCGCTTCAAGGCATTGAACTCGCATCCCGCTTCAAGGCGATAGTTTGTTTTAGGCCTACTCCAAGTGACCAAGACCAGGGAGCTCTTGCCAGTTAGGCTTAGGCCCTACCAACACGTTATTCTTGATTGTTTATAAGGGAGAATCGCTACAGGACGTAAAGGATTTTATAATACGTGGATCCAGATGTTGATTTTTACGCCCGAGAGCTAGCTAGCTATAGCGCGCATTAGCTCTGGTAATTCTGTCCGTCCGTTACGACCCGGTACCGTTTCAAGACCTGTTGAGATAGAGACTTCGGGTTTTTACCATATGATAGCTTAGTGTCTAGTATTTCGAGTAACAAAATTTCATGTTACTGGGTGAAAGGGGTCCCCACGAACGAGGGGGCAAAAGAGGGGCACCCCTCCTAAAAAGATGTTATTCTACCGCTATTGGCTCGTCTAACGTGAAAATGGTTGCAGATAGGCACAGACATGCTGCTTATCATAACAAGCACTGGCGACGAGCTTCTTAGAAATGTCAACGACCTTGAATAACCTTGAACTCCCAAAATTGGGGTTTTGCTGAATTTTTCGCGATTTTAGGCTGCGACCCGCATTTCAAGAGTGAATTGCGTCGAAATAGCTGGAGATAGACCAAGACAACCTCTGTAGGAAATTTTTAGCATTGAATGTAGGGCCTACAGTTACTGTAGTTGTTAGCAGTCCGAGTCCGGACCCTCTACACGTGTGTCCCAAAAAACGTCCCACTCTGTGATTGTCTATATCTCTGTCAAATAGGCCTATTAACCTATTTTCAAAATTCTTTCACTGGTGCATTCTGTAGACAATTAGCAATAAAGTGATTATTAAATATCCCACCACACATTAACTGTGTCGTTACAATACCTTGTGAAATAGAAATGCAAGAAAAACTAACAGTAATAGACAGCAAGCATGTTGGTAGACAATTAAGTACACTTCTGACCAAAAATGCAGTGAATACGATGATACACTTTGTTGGATGCGTTACTTTGGATATCTGGCGTGTTGAACAATATGTTTGTTTCTGGCCTTTGTGGTTTAGCAAGCCTACCATTTCATTCACAGTGACCACGTTCTCTTCAGTACGTGTATGCTTCAGTCTGCCGGTCTCATGCCTTTGGTCGGTGCTGCATGTTTCTCAAATCTCTGTTTCTACTCTTTCCCTGTTGCAGTTTATCTTCAAAAACTCTGCTAGTATTCTACAAAGACTGTATTTTTTTGAACCAGTACAAGTTCTTAATCAGAGGTTTACAGTCTCCGCTGCTAAAGTAAATGGCACATTACATCAGCGGTATATTGTCAGTGCATTAAAAATTATTATTTACGACAATATCATCTGCTTTTGTTTACAGACATCAGTAATGCATGAAAAACTAAATAAAATTTAATTTTTGTATGAAAATTAGTAAAAGTTGTTTCAGAAGATGATTTTTTTGCCTAGCCTATGTATTATAGAGATTTTAGTGATTTTTGAAAATTTATGTTTCACATGGTAGTATAGTGACACAGTTAAACTGTAGCGGGATATTTAACAACTACTTTATTGCCAATTGTCTGCAGTATGTGCCAGTCACAGAATTTTGAAAATTGGTTAATATTTGGCGACAATATGGAAAATAAAGTGGGACGTTTTTGGGGACACGGTGTAAATTCAAGGAGGGTTGCGCAAGCGGGTATCAGATAGGGGTACCCTTTTAAAAAGTTGTTATTTATCCGCTGTTGTCTTGTCTAGCGTGAATATATTTGCATATAGGCACAGACATGCTGTTCATTATAACAAGCACTGGCGACGAGCTTTTTCGGCAATTTTTGGTTGCAAAAGAGTGAATTGCGACGAAATGGATGGATATAGACCGAGATTACCTGCGAACAGGAACTGCCATGGGCTCTCGCGCGTCTCATGAGCATAGCTCAGATTAATTGTAGATTTTGCTATAGATCGCCACCAAAATCTAAGCATAGGCCTATGTCGATCCTGCTCCCCAAATATCAGTCAATATGCATTCATAGCTTTTAATTTACTTTTAATATAGGCCTAGGCCCTATTTACACAGTGTCCATACTTCACAGACAGACCACTACGAGATTTACGGACTAACGGTAACTTGTAAATCTGTAATAACAGCACTACAAGCGAGTTGACACTAGAAAAAGATGACGGTCGCACTCGTAGTGCTAACCTTGAAGGTTGACCCTCAACTTCGATCTCGAACTGAAAACTCGCAAACCGGCCGTTTAGGACTGTACTTTACCCATTTTGTTCTCGAGTTATAGTATGTCCGGAAGCCAACAGACGTGACACATAGGACGGACGTACGGACACGACTTGTAACGCAGCCTTATTAGGCCTGCCACATAATGTCATCTTTAAGACTACACTGTGTCCGGAAAAATCTGCAATAGAGAAATGTCAAATCTGAACAGATACGACTACAATTTTGTACACTTTTTCCTCACAAAATCTGATGTGACCATTAAATTTTTCACTGAGGTACCCGATTTAGTAGGAATTTAATTATTCTTAATTATTATCGATGACAAATTATCTGTCTTTCCAATATGGCTGTAGTTAGGCTGTTTGCCTCGGTCGATTTCACTGAAACTTGGCCGTCTGTTTTCGATTAGATCTCGCGTTGTCGTTGTAAAATTTTGGTAATATTTGCTGTCGTTTGTTGCAGTTACAAAAATTTTTATTTGGGGGTTACTTTTTTCGGGCAGTGTAGTTACACGTCCGAGCGCACGTGTCGATATCACTGGACTGCTCTCCCGGGGCCTCCCCTACAGATCTCACCACACCAAAAATGTCGTTACACTACACTACGTTGCAAAATATTAATTTGAAAAATTGCATCGACCAAAAGCTTAGCAATAGCTTAGCTTAGCTGACCAATAAAAAAACTTTCCCAAAGTTAGATTACCCTAGGTTTACTTAGGTTTCAGATCAACAGCACTGACGTATTTCGGGAGAACATGTCAAAGGCCGACCACGAAGATGTCCACGCATGCCCTCGATTGGCACATTTCTTTTTTTACAAATTAAGTTTGCTTGTTATGCAGCGATTTGCAATTGCATGTTTTGGCTTGAGCTTCGAGGTCCACCCCACAAATCTCCCTTCCTCCTGGGATCAGCCCTGACTTCTATCTAACACTGTGTCGTTGGAACCCATAAGCGTGCCTGCCAAATGACATCTAAATCCGTTGAACGGTTTAAGCAATAATCAGGAGTCACGAATATAACAGACAGACAGACCACGCCACGGAGAAATGTGTATAGCTATAGGCGGAATCGCTTGCGGTAGAATGATTCCGCCTAAAACAAAACGCGAAGTGCGCCAATAAAACAAACAATCACGAAAAAAACTTGTGTAATACAGTGTATCAGCAATGGCAAATCAAAATTAAGCCAAACTAGCATTTACACGATAGAGTGTTCGCACGATTCTGCCAACAAGATCTGAATCTGATACTGTTTAAAAGAGACGACGGTTTAAATTTCAAAGTTTACTTATTTAAGTGAATATACATGTAGACCTACACTAAGTCTTGCTTTCTGCACGCATATTCACGAAAAACAACCAAGCTTTGCAGAACTTGTTCGGTTATGCAGTTTCTCCTAAGTCTGTACGAATTTCGTCTTCATTGCCAGTTTACCACGGACCATCAGACATCAACCAGCAACAGTGAAATTATTCCAAACCTTAACCATATCACAACAGCTAGCAACGGCGTTAAAAATAACGTAGGCTTAATGTTAAAAAATTAAACATCTTAATAGTAAGAAAATATGTTTGCAAGACTGAAGCATTAGGGCGGATATTTTAACGTCATGTTGTAGTTAAATTAAACTTACTTGTTAAGTTTGAAAAATGCTTCAAATAGGCCTAGTTAATAGTTTTTAATCGAACAAAACATTGATATCTGTTTTTGTTCGCCGTTGACCGTGCTAACGGTAAAGTCTTCCAGTGATTTGGAAGCTATTTACTCTAAATTTGACCTTGTTCTGGCGCTATCCCACTCTTGACATTTTTGCTACCGGCAAGTGTAGGGGTTACTGAGCATACGGTTCGATTCCACGGTTTAATTTACGTATATGCCTAGTTCATTCCGCGCTTTTTATGCTCCGGCGCAGCACGTAATAGACCTGCAGTGACAGTACATAGCTTACGGGTTTGCGACCCGGCGACTCCACGACGTTTAATTAACTCCGAGTCCTGACTTCAGGAGTCCTCGAGCCAAAAGCCTTCGATCGTCATGCAGCGCTTGATCGTCTTAAGTTAATCCGCCCCTATAGCCGCAGTAGGCTATTTGATTAGCGGCAAGGCAAGGCGCCTAATCGTGCTGGGTGGTATAGGGCAGGCCACTTAATTTCACCGCGCACCTCAAACTATGAACGAGAGACGTTGACTGTGGAGCCGTATGTATACGACGTTGGTTTAGGCCTATAGACCTAATATGTTACAATAGTTTTATGCATGCAATCTCGTTTGCGAAACAGATCGCCCCCGGCCTCCACCATCACTGGCGGCGTGGCAGCTGATGGGGGGAGTAATTGCTTCCCCAAAATTTTAGCTGGTCGATAAACCTTCCTGTCGACAAATTTTTCTCTAAAAATAGGCCTACCAAATTTGGTGCTGGTAATCTCCAAATTTGTGGGGGGAATGTAAGAGCAAAATTAACATTTTGTGCACTCATATCATCGATAGGAGATTTTGCTGCTGTCTGTCGGAAAATTACAACTTTCTGCCCCAGCCATACATTTCCAGCCCTTACGTCGCTGTTATATATTACTGTGGGGGATATCTCCTTTCTTTAAAACCCTTTCCTCCCTGTTTTTCTCTCCTACTTTTAATACGAAATTTTGAGTTTTTATAGAGTGTTTACACGATCCAGCAAACGTCCAGCATTAGCACGTGTATTTTGAATACATTTGCTGGAAGTTTGCTCTACGTTTGCTGGATCGTGTAAACACCCCAATAAGTAAAACAAACTATTGCTATAGGCTTATATCCAGTTTGGCGGGCGGGCTTGCATTTGCATTTGCATCTTTACTGCGCCGTTTGGATGCATAGGCCCTAGTGCCATAGAAATGACGACTTGCATTAGTTTGCAGTAAGGCCTATACACCCGACGAAATGCAACTAATCAGTTGGCTCATTCGACGGTTGCAAAAATATTCAGGAATGAAACGCATGTGGGGGCGTCGCCCCATCACGTTTTGGCCATGAACGATCGCCCCACGGACTCGTGCCTATAGGTGCTTGCCATCAAAAGCTCTCACAGACACAGACCTCGGTATATAACAGTGAACGCTGGGCACGCGACCACGTGGGATATGTCGTTAACGATCAGCCTGTAAACCATGCTTTGTGCAGCAGCAGCGCAGCCGTGAAAATCATGTCATGCGATTCCTAGAATCACGACGGACGAACACTAGGCTACTGGATCCACGTAGGCTCTTAAAAGACTTATAGGTTACACGTGTAGTACTAAAGCGGCCGGTTTTCTGAGACCTATTTCTCGTTATAATATAATATTATTGCGAAAAAAATGACGGAGAATATCTGGCAAAACACTCTAGTCGGACGCACGTCGAGAAAACGTGTCAAAGGCTTAGGCCGACTACAAAGAAGATGAACGGGCATAACAAGCAGGCTTAATTTGTAAAAAAAAGAAATGCGTCAATCGAGGTACTGAGTTTGAGACGTGAAGGCGTTGATGGAGGAACCCAGTCAGAAAAGGACATATTCTTCTCTCCTGCAGACTACAGCGGATCTGAAAAAGCGTCGTAAGCTAGGACAGCCTAGAGCGCAGTCTCGGCCGAAAGCAAGTTTGTGTACTTATAGGGTGGTCCAAAAAACGGATACCCAGTTTTATTGTTAGGATAACTTCGGTAATTCAGCACCGATTTTAACCATTCTTTCACTGTTACGCGCAGAAATTTATGGCGCGTAAGCGTGAAGTTCTTCCGCCCACCGCACCTTTATTGTGTGACCACATTACCTAGCAAAACAAACACTACTGCTAATATCGGTGTTCAGTGTTTTGTTTTATTGACTAAACTTATTTGTCGATAATATTAAAATGATGTGCGGCTGCTCAAGCTAAGTTGCAGTGCTCGATGTGTCCGCCGCCATTCTTGATAACAGCTTCAAGACGCCGACGCCATTCATTGATACTGTTATCAATGAAACGCTGTAAGAGTTTTTGCCACTCGGTGACTATCGCTCGCTTCAGTTCTTCCACCGTCTTGAACTGTCGTTGGTGGTAGTCTCGTTGCTGAAGAGCACCCCAAATAGCGTAATCCACGGGATTAAGATCAGGACTATTTGGAG
>Ga0209367_1005826_pt1 | contig 17066 bp, 14 predicted proteins | sample WorMetLIZISLAND2_FD_187412 | JGI IMG/M metagenome (GOLD analysis project Ga0209367, IMG submission 187412) | Marine gutless worms symbiont microbial communities from Max Planck institute for Marine Microbiology, Germany - Olavius geniculatus... ... | reverse complement strand
GATGACGCAATCGACGAATGGAGAAGACGTCTCCGGGCCTGTGTTCGAGTAAAGGGACAGCACTTTGAACATCTGCTGTAACTTCTGACTATGATGTTGCTAATCAACAGTTCGTTCAACTTCAAATGTTGGCGTTATAACATTTAATGATTTCGTAACTGACGTTGTTGGTTCGTTGGAGTACTGCAGTGCAGTTGCCTCTACTGTTGGTGCCACAGGAAAACCTCAGCTGGTACTCCATTCTTAAAATTTCTCGCAAAGTAACACATGCTATTTAGTGCTGACTCTCTAACGATTATTTTTGTCAAAATCTATTGCTATTGAACCAGGACTGTTGGAGTTATTGCAAAAGGTAGCAGGGGTCCGGTTTTTTTTGAGACACAGTGTAATTACACTATCAAAACAAATGCTCCAAGTGTCGTACATCAGTTCTCAAGTTTTCACACATGCTCAAACAGAATGCTTTAATTAACTAATACAGATTAACACTTTCATAGCAGTGTGCCTAAACAGTTTGAATGTATGCATACAATGTTTATTAACAAAACTTAAAGCAACTTGGCGGTTTGACTGTTGGCACACTAGATATGACATATACCACAATAACTTGCTACAACATCAAAACTATAGAAAACTAAGTTGAAGTAAAATTCGACTATGATTTCTAAAATAGAATAAAGCACTGTTGGCACACTTCTAACAATGGAAAATCAGTCTCTTCTGATGCAAAGTTGACTGCAGTGTAAAATTATTTGGCACGACAAATAACTTATACAATCATAAAGTCATAGCAATACATACAAAATGAAGTAATTAGTCTACTCTTATACACTATGTTGTCCATGATTTGTCTTAAACAGTTGTAACAATAAACAATATGAGGTTAAAATACATATACCTCTAATAAAAACAATATCCGACAACAGCATGAATTATTGATGTCAGACAGCAGGCAGATTGTCTTGCAGGATTGCTGCTTGAAAATACAGATCTTGAAACTCGATATATGACTTGTTGGCACACAGGATGTTGTATAATGCTTTCATCATGTACTCAGTTTCCGTCATAAATTGTCACCTGCAAACAATAAGTGTGAACATGCTAATTCCTTACATTTGTTATTAATTTATTTTTGTAATTCAGTATTTATTGACACCAGCTGCATGCAAATGCATTCATACAAACTAGATTAATGCTGATGCTTACAGTGACTGACATCGAAACAGATGAAACGGCAATAATAATAGTGATTAGAATACGATAAGTTAAAGCAAAATGGAAAAAAAATAATGGCTAAAATATATGCAGTGAAACTGAGTGACTAACTGGCATAACAGCTATGCAGCTGCTTGAAACAAATGATAACAAGAAGCCCAGCTATCGCTAGGATAGCTGACCATACTGGTTGTCAGTGACCTTAAAGGTCATCCGAAGTCGATGATTTTCATGTCATTTGAAAGCCATTATGCGACTTTCTATCAACGATCAATAGCAATCTAGACCCTGTCTCGCATCGTTTAGTCATCCAAGGTCAATGATTTCCATCTAATTTGACAGGGCATATGCCACTTCCTATTAGTGATTAATAGTAACCTAGGCCATATCTCTCACCACTTCCGAGATATGGCCAGTTTTCCATTGAAAAATGCACATTTTTTCTACCCCCCTTCATTCAACTCCCAATTTGAAAATGTTCCCCTTTGAGTAGATGGCTGAAATTTTGCATCCCCGAGTTCAAGACAAATAGCTAATTACTTGAGTAAAAAGTTTTTGCCTAGGCCCTACCAATTAGCTACAGTACATTTGTTACAGATGGATAGATGGATGACAACCAGGACAACAGCTCTACTGTTACTTACGGTCGGCTAAAAATGCAAAGAATAAAGATATAAAATAAACGCAGATGACAAATGAGATGATAATGATGAAATATAATTCACTACACTACCATAAACTCATACCCAAAACTTTTTAAAAATAAAGATGATTCAAGGCTTATTCATCTTACCATCTTCAGTTTTGTGCATCTGCCTTGAAGAACGAGATCTGCTGCTGCTACTGCTGTCACTGTCTGAAGCCGAGCTGTGATCACTGCTTGCAGAGCGCACATTAATCTCCTCCTCATCACTTTCCACTGGCACATACAGCATCTCACCGTCCTGCTCATCACTGTTTTGGTCCTCATCTGAGTTGCTGCTGCTGCTGCTGTCAAATGTGTCCTCACTGTATGCCAGTGAAGACGACTGCTTGGTCCTTGACGGCTTTGATTCCTTCGACCGACATCTGAAAACCATGCACCATGTCTTACAGCATGAAGGCAGTTAACTCCTTCCTCACGTCCGTACATGCTTTGGTTTCCGTTGCTTTGCTGTAGCAGCTTCCAGAGATGTGCGGATCCTGAAATTTTTGAGTCCGCGTCAGTCCGCAGATTTTGACCAAGGATCTGCTGTCAGTCCGTGTCCACAACAAGAGAAGAAATATTGGATCCGCGTCCGTTCGCATCAGCACTGAATAGGCCTGCCTCTAGTCATTAATATGTAAAGTAGGCCACTACGTGCCTAAGCCTATAGCAGATTACAATTTGCTGGTACCAGTGCTACTGTGCTACAGACGTCTCAACACACACCACTTCTATCTATTTTTTAGTTTTATTAGAAAAAAATACACTTGTCACAAAACAGGATCCGCATCAGTCCACGTCCGCAAAAAATCCTGTGGATCTGGATCCGTGGACTAACACGTCCGCAATCCGCACATCTCTGGCTGCTTTCTCCATCTGGAATACCCTCCTCTAGATATTCGCATTTCTCCTTTCAGTTTCATATGCTGTTTTCATCGACACCTCAGAGCATTTTCTACAGCCTAGCTTTTAGGGTCTACACCACACCCCTAGCACCTCATACTCAGCAAGTTTCCCTGCTGACGTTGTGTGCTATAAAAAAATTTACTTACTTACAGTAGAACACTTAAACCGTGCATGTTGCATACTCTGAGAGATTGTAGTTAAATGTTCTGCAGTTTTCTGCTCTAATGTTATGAAGCACATGCAATGACGCAAATGCAGGCAGGTGGAATGAAGGAACCAAGCACAGTCCCTACAATATTGTCAACTGTGTGTGCAGTAACATCAGCGTATTTTCATTAAATATTGTACTCTGGTTTACAATCATGCCATTAACTGCCTGGATATGTTTAGTAAAGTGCAATAACAAACGATCACAACATGCAGCATGTTCAACATCTTGAATTCTCAGTCTGGTGGATCACTGAGTATACCACAATGTATTGTAAACAGACTTTACACTCAAATCACCTCCCTCTTGCACAGTGATTATAGCAGGGCACTCTGGACGTACTGCAGGGGTGGTCAGTAATTATTAGCTAATACTTACTTGAAGCAAGGAGTGCCTCCAGAGACGCCAACAAGTCCAAAGTGTCCACCTTTGGAGCCGAGTCGAACCATCGTCCGATGTCGGTACTCGCAGCAGGCACTGAGCCGGCAGTCAGCTGTTCCGTTGACGTAGAGAGTTGCACTGAATGGATAGCCAGCATGTCTCCGAGACTTAAACGAAAACACTTCTACACACAACACCAACATAATCTCTCGCGTGAGACAGGCTGGTACTCGGTTCACCTACTCTGGAGGGATGAAAGGTTAAGTTGACCTTGGTGTTGGTTGTATACAGAGATGGTTTACCTGTATGCAAACAGTCATTCATCCAAGTACTGTTCACTTGATAGCGACCGTAGCAGGAGTCGGACCAATAACCGTGCGATTGCAAGTCCAACATTATAACAGCTACACCTTCAAGCCACTTAAAAGAGTCCATATGAAACAGACAACTGACTGGGTAAGAGCTGTAATTCAGCTTAGCAAGATGGTTGCATTAAAATATCAGCAAATCTCACCACCGGGCACGAGTTTGCCACTGTAGACAGTAACAGCATTTCCTCCACAATGTTGCTGCTCCACAATGACGTCATCACGCGGGTCAGGCCGGTCACAATCCAGATTCAGTGATGTGCCGTAGTAACACATCATCACTTGCACACGACCACCACCAACAGCCTGGACTTGTCCTTCTGATGATGCATTGCCGCATTTGCCAGCAGTCTAAACCAAAGCCCAAACTCTCAATCACACTGTGCCACGTTTACATCATATCAGTTTTCATCATACAATACTTCAATCAAGCAGTTAATGAGAGTTGCCTTGGTAGCAGAGCTACTTCAAAGTTAAGTAGAAACTGCAGGAATATTAAAAATACTGCAATTTACTTCTTCACTAACAACAAAATTAACCGCAAATATACTGGCTTACATAATCTCAATTATGAAAAACGACTATGATGCACAGATCTATGGTCTTCTTTCTTTGCTTATGTCACAAATTACCTGGTGATGTAAATAAGGCAAAAATTACAGTTGAAAATTCATCATTTTTGCCATTCTTTATTGGGCATTCTGGTGAAAGCATGCAAGGACAAATTTCGGGGCTGCCAAAAAGGGACTGTAAAATGGTATTACAAGCAAACACTCTTAGAATTTGTGGAATTCTCTACCAGAAAATGTGTCTGGCTGGGGGCTAAAGAAATGAAGATCAGCCCTATCAGCTCATAAAACACTTTAATTTGTTTAGTTTTATAAAAATAAAAAGAAACAAAAACCTTTTCCTTGCATCTGCCACAATGTTTTGATTGCCTAGAAGCTGACAACTGTCGACTTGTGTAAGGTAATAGTACATGATGCTGTGACGATGCAACGGCACGACGATGCTGACGTTGCTTAGCAGCAGCTCTGTCATATAAAATATGCTTGCTGGCTTTATCATCCACCTAGACAGGCATACATAGACAAAAATCTACATCTAATTCATGTAAGTTAGACAGTGGTCATGCAGCAGCTAGCATGTGCTATAGGAGGTTGTGCTTTATAAATTGCAATGGCTAGACATCAAGCAAGGATCAGGAATGGTGTTTCCCAGTGGCATCTAGAACAAAATCCCCTGTGGACATTTGCTGCACTTCTTACGCTACAAAGGTGCTTTTCTGGACAAATTGCTTAAAATACCAAGAACAAAAATGTGGTCATTTAAAATAAGTATCCACAGAGAGTGCTCCTGTCACAGAAGCAGAATCCTAAGTACAGTGGTAGATTAAAAAGTCACTAGTCTCTTGTCACAAAATAGGTGAGATAAAAAAAATAAGTGGTAATTTGCTAATTTTACAACAGAAGTGTATTACAGATGTCAATACAGCTTTGGCATCATCTTTCATACACTGTGTACTCCATACATCTACTTACTTTGCCTAAATCTCAAAATATGTGAAAATTTACTTACTGGTGCATTATCATAAACTAAGATGTCATTGAGCTCCTCATCTGCTGGTGCTCCAAGCTGCATGAATCTTCCTTCAGTAGCAGTCTGAGTCCGTGTCTGCGCAAACATAAAAATTCCATACACATACTGTGCAGAAAATTTGCCACAAAACTGAAATAACTGATCAACTGTAGCTATCAAATCTCACCGTTACTATTAGTGGCTCTATGGAGAGCTGCATTTCAGAAAGGGGAGATGTTCAACCCATTAACTCCCTCCTTCTTCCTTTCTGACAAAGACATTGGTAGCAATTAATGAAGTAAGAAACATGGTATCAAAACTAGTTGGGAGACCAACATCTGCAATCTCGATCAGCATTTTTGTCTCAAAGAGTCTTGCATTCTTAGTACTGGCTGCACTCTCAGTCTTGGCCAGATGTAGCTTACTTTGGCATGGTACATCTGGTTTTTGTACGTTTAAACTTGAGGTTCTATCGCTGCAAGTTAAATCTTACTGTCTAAACTTCTTTAGGACAAAAGTTCTGCCAACAAATATCACTACTGCCTGTGGCAAATCTGCAAAAGCATCTGCTGTGGCTGAGATAATCCTGTTGTAATTGACTCACTCGTACAATGGCAGGAAAACTTCTTCTTCTGTTGATTCTCTGTGCACTTCTAACTCGTGGGCCACTCCAGTGAACAAACTGAGGTGCATTAAGCCAAGTAAATGACAATGGCTTACTCTGATGTCTACTGCTCTGTATACCACAGTACATTTTACATAACGTTAGAAGGTTAAGATTAAATCGCCGATGGTCAATAGGCCCTCTCACAGCCATGTGACTGATGCAAGCGGTGCTCATCTCCATTTCCGTGGCCCTGAACCAGAAGTGTGCCGCAGACACCTCGCCTGCTGTATGGGATCACACAGTATTACAGATTCAGTGAGTTCGCCTCAGATTCAGCGAGTTTCTCGCTGACATTGTGTGCTTTATAAATTTATTTATTTTATTAAATTTACTGCCACCCGACACAGGCAAACCCATCCCTGCCTTATATACAGGAGAAGGGCCAGACCTCCACATATTACTGCTGTAACCTTCCCGGTGGTGAAGTTGGTACCAATTTGTACTGCTTGGTGAACGGAGGAACGTGTGTAAACAACTTGTCCAAGGTCGTTACCTGGCAGTGCCTCAGCTCGGATTCACTGTGTCCCAAAAAACATCCCGGACATTTTCGACTGTAACTTGAAAATCAATTACCAGATTTTGACAATTTTCAATACAAATATTCGTTACACAACTTGCCATCAGGTGACCATTCAGTTTCCCACCTCACTCAACGTTTGTTCCTGCACTATCTGGGGAGAGCACAACCAGCGAAATATCACTTTTTATCCAATGCGATGCAACTGCTTAATTAACATAATGTGTAAAAAACATTTTGTTCACATTTCTAACACTGTGGCTGACATTTCATTCAGTTGTCCATTTTTCAACTGCCTGCAGTAAAACTGCTAAAGTGTTGGCCTACTATGCGAACACAGGCAAAAAAGATGCTTTCTCCATTCATTGACAGCAGTATCAATAATGTTCTGCTCCAGACCAATCCAGGCTTTACCAGTCGCTTTTTCGCGCGAAAGCAGCTCTGCTTTCAGCGCGTCTTAGCCATCGCAATTCTGTCCGTCCGTCCGTCCGTCTGCCTGTCTGTCCGTCACACGGGTAGATCAGGCAAAAACGGTCCAAGCTAGGATCTCCAAATCTTCACCATTGGCTGCCCGGAAGACTCTAGTTTCAGGAACCATAAAGCTTTGCCATAAATTCGAAGGGGGTCACCCCGAACGAGGGCGCTAAATGAGAGGGGGGTGGTCAAAATTTGCGATTTTCGGCCAATAACTCGCTGTATCTCAGTAACGGTGTGAGATAGGGCTTAGGTTATGATTAATCACTAATAGGAAATCGTATACTGGCTTTCGATTGCCACCAAATTCAATGACCTTGGATGACCTTGAACGCCAAAATAGAGGGTTTTACTGATTTTTTTCGCGATATCGGGCTGCGCAAGTCTATATCATTCACAAGAAGGCGCCACCGTCGCCAACGCCACACGCGCCTATGTAGGTAGTGCAAAAGCAAATGTTGGGTGAGGCAAAAACTAACACACGTATTTAATAGCCAGTTGTGTCAACAATTTTACTCTCAAAAATCATTAAAATCTGCTAATCTTTCTTCAAGTTACGATTGATAATGTTGGGGATATTTTTTCAAGTTTTCTGTTTATTTCAACACATATTTCGCTTGATCTGCTTTCCCTAGGTAGTGCAGAAGCATGTATTGGGTGAGGTGGAAAACTGAACAATCGTTTGATGACAAGTCGTGTCAGGAATATTTGTATCAAAAAATTATCGAAATCTGATAATTGGTTTTCAAGTTACAGTCAAAAATGTCCAGGATGTTTTTGGCGGACACAGTGTAGAATACCAAGCACATAACATAACCTAACATAATTACAATGATGCTAATATGTACATGCCATGTTAGCAACATAATAAAACCATTAACATTTAATATTATCATAAACAGCCTAATCTTCTAGACACTATTAGACTGGACTGTTTATGTGGTTGCTTAATTACAACTATCACCTTTTGCACGCAATTAAATATCACTCTTCAAACGCAGGTAAAAAATTATACAGCCAAGAAATAAATCAGAAGACACATTGCCTTTATACGCATCACTCTTTCATGTTTTGAAATTTCATCCATAGTCTTCAAGATCAATGCTTCCTGTTGCCATTCAAGTTCTTGTGTTTTGTCCTTGACCGTACGAAGAATAGCTTCATTTTGTTTCTGTTTCGCATCCTTCTCAGCGATATTCAGACGATACATCATTTCGCTCACTACAGTGCCATTCTTTTTCACCTGTACAGCACACATGACATAATGACAACAAACAATAAATCACTGAAGAATATTACGACTACATAGTTTTTTTAAAACAGCATACTCAACATACTCATAGAAAAACAATACGTGTTATTCTGACACGATACAATGAAATAAAACCAACTATTGCATCTCAAAAGTGAGAAATATGTGATATACAAATTTTCGAAAATACATGCTATGGTATCCAAAGTCACCGGTACATGAGAAACATAAGATCTTTACTAGGCCAACTTTGCGCAGACATCTTCGTCGCTTTGGTACTAAAAAGTAATGTGTAAGATGTGGATCACAAAGGCTGTCATATTGTTCAAGCGAGCTGCAATTACAGATTACATTTACTCGAATAATCATAAAACAAACATGACTGCCTGCTTGCAATATGCATTGCAATTTTTTTATTACAGTACACAGAATTTAAAAAGTCAATTAATTTTTAATAACTGCACCATTCACCATTAATGTAACGTAACTTGCCCCATAGTCAGCATCACCCTCTCACAGCTCGGCGACTTCGGATTGGTGCTCATCTCCATTTATAAGGCTCTGAACAGGCAGTGAGTGCAAACACAATTTAGCTATATGGGTGGTAGGCTAGACCTCTCCCATATACTGCCGTTATGTTCCTCGCGGTAAAGCCAATACCAAATTGTACTGCTTGGTGACAGAGGCACACGTGTGTGAACAACTTGCCAAAGGTCATTACTTAGCAGTGCACCGGGCTGGAATCGAACCTGCAACCTGAGGGTTACAAGTTTGACCCGCTACCACTACACTACCAAGCCACACCATTTACCATTAAAACATCACAACTGGATGTAAATATCTATTCCGTGTCTCTGATCAGGAACATCAACTTGCTTAAGTTGAGATATCCACTTTTCCGTTCAGTCCTGGCCCGGCCAAGGGTTATCAACCTGTCCATGAATTATTGCATTATAAGTTACTTTGTTGCACACTATTTCATCTTAATAGTCGATATCTAAAACAAAACTTACGGGTTTTTTCTTTATTGTTTTAAAAAAACAATTTTCTTACCTTTACATGCATTACATTACGTGATCTCGCAGTGTACTGGGCGCTTTTTGAATCATTAAAATTTGAGGACAAGTTTCTGTTTCTGTTTCTGTCCGTATCCTCTGCAAACTCCTGTGAAGGATATCACACAGAGCGGAGTGGTGATGCCATCTAGATGCTGGGAGGAGGATCTGGGGAGACAGTTGATACCAGATTAGGAGTAATTGGCATGACGGCCTGAATGGGAAGAAAATTCCAATCCAGCACAGTACGAGAAAAAAAGAAATTATGGTAAACTGAGGTGCGAGTGGTTATGAGACGGAATTCATACGAATGACTGCTTCTTGTTCGTTCATCAGCTCGGATGAGAATGTGTTCAGTTGGTATAGCGGCAAGCCCATGTACCTTCCTTGCCTTCGGGGTGGGCAGGCTCTTACACCTGCCCAGCGCTGAGGCCGTATCAGTTCAGCCCAATGCGCGTCCCCAAAAAGTAACCACAGGTTACAAGTAATGGCTGTAAAGCCGTAGACGGCTGTGAAGCCGTAAATAATGGCTGTGAGGCCGTAAGTAAATGGCTATAAAGCCATAGTCGGCTGTAAAGCCGAAACCAGCACAGAAGCACTGGTAACGTGTAGTAAATGTTCTCACATATATGGTCAGCTCTTAGTAGGCTCCTATCCTCCAGATTGTAGAAATCTTTCGGGTCATCGGAGCAAAGCCCCACCACCACGTCAAGGTGGCTGACCTCGGTGGGAAAGCCCGTGTACTGCTTTGTAAAAGAGTGCCAGCCTGATATCTCGTCGTCTGTCCTCAAGCGACTCTCAACCAAGGTCCTTAAGCATACTAGTGACACTACTAGTCCAGGCGGTGTCTCCAGTTACGAATCGTGCTGCGCGGTGCTGAACACGTTCCAGCTGCTGCTTGTCCTTTTGCAATCCCAAACTGCTGCACTATATTCAACAATGGATCGTACCAATGCGAAATAAGCCTGTTCCTTCAATTTTCGCGGACAAGGGCGGAGGTTTCTCCATAGGAAACCTATTTTGGCATTGGCTTTGCCGGCGACTATTGCGGTATGAGTAGACCAGGAAAGGTTATCTGTGATGGTCAAACCCAAGTACTTGGCCTTCTTTACTTCCTTCAAGACGTTGTCACCAATGGTATACGAATGGAGAAGCCTTGTCCATCTTCTGTTGATGCTCATGACTTCGCATTTGCTGCTGTTCAAGCGCATACCCCACTTAACACACCACTGTTCCAGCCTCTTCAAGTCCTCCTGTAGAGCTGATTGGTCTACTGCTGTCCTGATTGTCCTGTAGGAGGCAGTCATCTGCGAAAGAGACGCACTTGGGATGATAATTTTTTACCACAAAAATAACAGTGATGCGATATTACATCAGAATGAATTACATATTTACACACCACCTGCATTGGTTGCTGTACATGATATCGCTCGACTATGAAAAAAGCGACTGTATCATCAGAGGCGCGTTTCGCACTTTTTTCTCTGAGAATCTCTGAGAATCTCAGATATTCTAACTTAGAAGCGCGTTTCGCACTTTCTACTTCTCTGTGTAAAATTGGCTAGCGTAGAATTCTATGTTAGAATTCTCAGAGAATTCTTACTTGCGCGTTTCACACTTTTCGTGAGAACTAGTGAGATTTTCAGAGAAAAAAAAGTGCGAAACACGTCTCAGGTTGTTATTGTTTACATCTATCACCATGGCGATTATAACAATTAAGGTAGTGATGGGCCAATGTCAATTTTGTTGAAACTACAAAAACGAAATGTAATATCGATAACGGCAATAAAATATTGACAGTCGCATACCTGTGTGAACTTATTTTACAACCTACAACTTTTCATTAATACGGTATAACAATTAACACCGTAGCGGCCTATTAACCACAATAGAGTAGGTTACATCGCCAAGTTTATCCGAATTAAAAATACTAATTTTAAATCAGCACTAACCCCGGTGAGCCGATAAACCGGAAGTTATGACTTGTTGACACGTCGATTTTTGTGTTTTTTATGTAGCGTAAATTTTGGTGTTATTGTAGACTACGACATTGTCTGAAGTAAATACATGCCTTGTAATACCATACTGGATTATTGAAGTTGCCTATGTGTGACAGATAATCACTGTATAAGTCATTAAGCCATAATCGTTAACTCAGAGCCAGATGTCAGTCGTGGTGATGACTCGATATAAGGGGCCAAATTCACAAAACATCTTAGGACAATTTTGCGACAATTTTATGACATTTTGCGCGCGAACGCCAATGTGCTAATTCACAAAACATCGGTACTAATGCATACCTTACGACAATTTTACGACAAAAATCTTACTTTTTAGGTGTCTTATGACAATCAAAATGTCCGATTCTAATTATATCCAACACGAAAAAAACTTCTTTGTATCGATTCATAAGACCTCTAATTCAATTATACTCGTAATCTAGAAATGTTAGATTTAAACTATATTTGTTTTGTGGGGTCTTTTTGCTAAATTAATTAATTAATGGATAAATAAACGGCACTTTGCATTGGTGATGGACCGTTGCTACACCGTAGCCATGTAAACACATATCTTGACAACGGATATAGAATAAAAAATAATACAGCTAAGTGTGGTGCGGTGCTACAAATGAATTAATGATAATGACTCAAATATCGCGATACTTGATAGTACCACAATACCAAAATAAAACTGCATAGTCCATGGCTATCCATCGGTGATTGGTGCAGGCTGTTTTTCTTTTGTTGTAGGCCCTTTACTGTAGTAGCTAAATAGCTAATGTGTATGAAAAAATGCATTTATCTTTACTATTTGTTAGCAGCCAATTGCTACCATGCGCTGTCTAGACAGTGCAGCAGAGCATACCATAGCCAAAAAATGCTTGAAATACTTCACCTGTCCTACTCTCGTACAGCTTTCAACAGGCCTACTGTCTCAAAAATCTAGCAAATATTAATAAACTATAAAAATCAAATAAGTTCAAAATCATTCAATAAATAAGAAAACTTGAACAAATAAAAAAATAAATCAGCACCCGTGTTAACACCATGTACTCAGAATTGTGTTCCTGGGAACGAAAGTTCTTGGGTACGAGTGTTCCATGAATCAGTTAAATTACAACACCATTAACTCGCCCCATTTGTAATCTTTCTTTCCAGTTACGTAGTATAGTGAAATATCTGTAAAAAATATCACAATAGTATCAAAAATATTGCAGTATTTTGGAAAATCATGATATATCAAAAAATTCAACATTTTTTGACGATACAATATGATATATCGACATTGAAAACGATATATCGATATTTTCAATATATCGAGTCATCACTAGTCACAGCAGTCAGTAGCATATGGCAAAAGAATGATTACAGAGGTCCGACGAAACACCGCACCGGTTCCAAAAATATAAGGGTACAGCTTTCCTGAGTGTCCAGACCATACAGACAGGTGTGTACCCATATTTTGGACCAATGCTCCTATATTTCACATTTTCACCTGTAACCTTTACCCACTGCGGTCGTTTTCAATCGTTTGGGGGTCCGGTGCGGTAGGATGAAAATTTTGTTTTTGCCCCTATTTTTGCTGGTGTGGTCCAGTGCAGTGTTTCATCGGACTGTGATTACAGGGCTTCAAAGTATGACTTTAGGACTAACTGTATTCCAGATTAAGAATTGAGTGTTGACAGTTGATGGTAGATCCTATTGTAATATACAAGATACTGATATTGATGGAATACCTGGAGATCACAGATTCAAATTGTAAGATGTACAGCAGGCAACTGGAACACACAGTAGAAGCTTCAGATGATAAAATTATGCCTGTTAGTTAAAATTGTACATGCAGGAGCTTACTGTTCTTAGTGTAGTTTATTTAAGCATCTGTAAACCTTTGTAGTTTATGTATTGCTTGCAGCTGAAAAGTTGTGAAACGAAAGGCAGAATGGAGATGCTGTATCATCAGACCAACAAAATGGTGCAGGATGTGCAGAATCAGTTGGGTGCTCTTGAGCGAGCCAGTACTCCTGAAGCAAACCATCAGCTGGACATCGAACTGCAAGCTCGCATTGATCAGGTCGTAAGCAACTGCGAGAGACTGGAACTACTTGTCAACAAAGAGCCACCGAGTCGGCGCTCGACCGCAAAACTCCGAGTCGATCAGTTGAAATACGACTGCAAGCACTTACAGGCTGCAAAACGCAATGTCCAGCACCGAAGGTTTTTTGCTATATTTACTGCTTTGTAAAAAATGTGAAAGTATAACATTTTTTGTTTTGGTTCTTGATCTTATATTCGATGTTGTTTTACTGCTGTTTTTAAAGTGCATTACTGTTTATCATAAATATTTTAAGCTAACAAATTTATTAGCTTATATCATGAAAAATTGAAGTTAAGACAGTTTCAGTAACTTGTGCATTAAAAAGGACATTGTATTATAGTCTTAACATACACATCTTTTTATCAACAGGTGCCTGGTATCACTTAAATGATTTCAACCTTTCGTAAATTCAGTTGTTCTTGGCTTGGAATTTTGTTCCAAACAAATGCGTACTTTTAATATTTTTGCATTACACAGTTTTACAATCGTATAATGTTCAGATATCAGAAGGAGGAGGAGGAGCGAGAACGAGAACTGTTGATGTCACGAGTATTCGCACCAAATGAAGACACAGCAATTACAATAGATGCTGCACTGCAGCATAATACCAGGCTAGAGTCCGCGAATCGTAACATGGATGAGCTGCTGCATAGCGGTGCAAACATACTGACCAACCTTCGTGACCAGCGTGGCATGCTGAAGGGAGCCCAACGCAAGATGCTGGACTTAATGACAACTCTCGGACTGTCAAACACTGTAATACGTCTCATCGATCGTCGCACCCACCAGGACAAATTCATTCTGTTCGGTGGCATGCTAGTGACGTGTATTGTTATGTTTATAGTTTGGAAGTACCTAGCTTAGCTATACAACTAATGTAGGCTTTTACGTTCCAAACTTGAATATGTTGAAATGAACTATGTCATTTTGTTGATTCTTCAGTAAGTGATTGTGCTATACTTTTAATTTTTGATGCATGTTGAGTCATAGAAAACTTTGGGAAGGGAAGCTATAGTCTATAGCTGATTAGCTGTCCACATAATGGGGTCAATGGCCTAGATACTAGACAGGCAGATGTGCACCCTACATATGCCAAGAGTGGCATGGAATCCTTCACGTTCAGTTCTCTGTGCAAAATTGACAGTGGATGACTTTTTCTAGGCCACGTGTATTTCCTGTTGCTAATTAAGTGTTAAAGCACTGGAGGCTATCATGGTAGCATTCACTATTATAAACTGATTTGCTGGTTGACTGAGGCATAAATGTATGCTGCTAGTGTATTGATGTCAGCTGCATTGATTAAACTATGCAGCTGATTCGAACACATTAGTTATGCTTTAACAATAAAGTAATTTCCAATGAATGGCATTTTTGCATCATTAGCAACAGCAGTATGTAAACCCATGTTAACTGTGGAATGTGGATACATTTTCATTAATCAAAAATATTGATAACTCATTTATTATATGCTTTCATTTGCCATACTGTGTGTAATTTAACAAAAGTATAATTTGTTTAATTCTGGCATGTCTGGTGCTGGATACTTCTGAATCTAACATTTGTGTAATGTGTTCATGTGTTCACGGTCATAGAAACAGGTGGTGTACGACACCCATACTGGTACTCTATCATGTTACGGATTTGCATACACTGAGCATGTTTATCATTTATTTTTGTTGATTCTGTATGAAACAATTCAAGTTCAAAAGAGTATGAGCATTGGTCTCCCGCCATAATGTGTCTAGTTGTGTAGTTTCAGCTTTGGACCTGTTATTGAACTGTTGTTCTCAGGATATTGTTTGATGAAGTTTCAAGTGTTACTTGTAATATGCAATCACCTATCCAGTCAGCCACCCAGCCGCAGTTAGCTTAATTTTCCATGGCACAACCTTAGCTTTGCTGACTGTTGCTGCCTTTGCTTACATCTACAGTGCTCAAGCTTGTTGTTTTTCTGGCTGCCCGTGCTGTGGCAAGCTGGTGAAATGTTGGAAGACATGTCGAGCAACTTCATAAACTTGTAGGCCCTAATATCTTGTGTTAATTGTGAATGCATGCTAATCTTTGTTCAATGTTAATGTTATGGCATATGTATACCTGCATCTGTACTAGCTGTACTGTGGTTGTTGGTGATGCATTTTCCATCAGTATTATTCTTGTTTGCATTCTTTGTGTCTACAAAGTGTAATGTATCATTTTGCTCGAGATAGTGTTGTCTACAGTTTTAGTACCATATAATAGATAAGATTCATTGTGCAGAGCAATTTCATAGGAGCTACCAACATAGTGCATTTTTGTCTGTCCAATGCAATGCATAGTATTGGACAAAGTATAAAATCACCTGAGCATCCATGCGTGCAACATGCGTTTGTCCATCCAACTTTTGAGGCGTCATATGTCCATAACGGTGCAAGATAAACGCATGGTCACAATAGACCATTTATAGTAAAGCGATGGTGACGAATTGAATGGTCACACGACTGACAACGTTTATTGTTTAGTTATAATAATAGCAAAGGATGACAATAACATTACGGCTGTACAATTTTAAATTAAACATTTTGATTTTTTCTACTAATCTAAACAGCTCACTGATTATATTTACATGGACATATACTGTGAAATGTCGAAATGCAACGGACAGACTCCGTACGTGTTCGTATGAACATTATCTTGTTACCTTGGGTAGATAATGTGTAGTGATTATTCAAATACCATAGTTGTAATTTATGCACTCAGCTACACTGTTTAGCCTTACAACAAATCGGTCGTAAAACAATGTCATCCGCAAGATGCAGATGCAGTACAGAAGTAGGCAAATGCTTTATATTTGTGCAAACAAATGTCAATATACACTGTATGTGAGCATTGTTAATGAGTACAGGGTGGTCCAAAAAACGGCACAAAGTTTATGGCACCATAATTTTGCAACCATACATCACAGAGTCATGCGGTTTTCAGCAAAATGACTTTTGACTTTAGAGTTGATTTGAGATTTGCCCATCACTGGCCCAATCGTTGACGTGTTGTTTTTTTGTTCGAATTTAAACATTCTTTGCTAGGTTTAATGTGTAATTTTTGTAAAAATATTGCTGCTATTTCCAAAAAATGAAGTTTCTTGACAGTTTTGGTTTCCTTGATGAATTTCGACGAATGAATGCTCGCCAGGTAATAGCTGTTATTTTGTTTGTTGCGGTGTTGCTAAAAGCATATGGGCCAGACGAAATGAGCGACTGCATCACGTCGTTTGACACAGATCGTCATGTGCTTCGTAGTTGTCGAAGGGCAGCAAAACACTTCGAACTTGTCTGACTGACTTGGGTATGCATCGTCAGCTCAGCGTCAATGAAAATACCGAGATCGCGCACGCATCTGACCGGAGACACGAGATCAGAGCCAACAGCCAACGGATCGGAAGGTAGCTGACTTTGTCGACGGGCTGAAGCGCATCACAGTACTTCCGTCTTGGATGCTTTGAGCGACGGCAGCGACACAGTCAGCAACACGTTTCCGTAGACTGTCGGTGTCCCCGGGTCGACAGAAGCCATAGATCTGGGTGTCGTCAGTGTATAAGTGTGGATACAGTTCAAAGGATTCCACCAGCTGTACCAGATCTGCTGTATATAGAAGAAAGAGTATCGGCCCCAGGACCGACCCCTGTGGGACTC
>Ga0209367_1005824_pt1 | contig 17067 bp, 9 predicted proteins | sample WorMetLIZISLAND2_FD_187412 | JGI IMG/M metagenome (GOLD analysis project Ga0209367, IMG submission 187412) | Marine gutless worms symbiont microbial communities from Max Planck institute for Marine Microbiology, Germany - Olavius geniculatus... ... | reverse complement strand
ATGACATATAGTCTCATTAATAAGTGTGCCAAAAATTATTATAATCGGACATTCATTGTTCAAGTTATTGCAAAAAATGTAGTCACATGCTTTTTATTGAGACACAGTGTAGACATAAAGCGCTGGGCGGCCTCATGCTAAACTTTGCTCGAATTTTTTTTAGTTCTTTCAAAGCATTTTTTTTAATTTTAACGCTTAAACTTCCAGTTGTTACCGCCGATCGTTGTACACAGTGATTGCTAGTTGTGTGTTTCTAATATCTATAGTTCTCAACATTTGAGTGATCCAGAAACAGAATAATCGGGACCAGAAACATCTAAAATTTAGCGAGATTTCGTATTGAGCACGTTTTGATACCGACGCAATTTCGTAGTCTGAGTTAATACTCGAATGTTTAAAGTGCATGCAGATTTGGTTTTTGTTTTTAATACAGATTTTAACGTCAAAGCATGCCGTCGTAGTGGAGGTCTCGTAATATTTACATCACCTACTGGAATGATTAAATCGCCTGGATACGACGAGAACAGATATCCGAACCGCGCTCAGTGCTTATGGATTATAAATGCACCTTTTGGTCAAGTAAGCCTGATTCGCAAGGATTTATTAACACGCCATTTACATTTACATTTAGATTAAACCGCCACACACTTTACAAAGATGCTATAAGAGCTGAACGCAGTTCTTCCATTTCCATTTTTGTCCAATGCGTTTCCCTGCTATATTTTCATGCGATGTAGAAAAGTAATTTGAGCAAAGCTCACGTGACGCGCAATAGCAGTGGTCCTGCCACTTTGGCAATCAGTGTACAGCAATACGATATTATATTATATTAATGCGTCTTGAAAGAGTGCTTAAATTTGAGGCCTCCATGTGGAAGACTCCTTAAATTTAAAAGATCGAAACTTAGATTCTTAAAAATGTACGTTCTATGCTAAAATGTCATACACAGGTTGTCCAAGTCCATCTCCAGCCATTTCGGTGCAGTTTACTCTTAAAATGTGTGACGCAGCCGGAAATCTTTAAAAAATTACTAAAAACCTTTATTTTGGAAGTTCAAGGTCATTTAAGGTCATCAACGTTGATACCAATAAAAAGCTTGTCACCACTGCTTGTTATGATGAGCAGCATGTCTGTGCCTATCTGCAACCGTTTTCACGCTACACGAGCCAATAACGGTAAAATAATCGCTTTTAAGGGGGTTTTCATCTCTGACGCCCGTCTGCGCCGGCCTCCTTTAATCTAGGGGGTCGGCACTTGGACTGCTGAAATCCACGTTTAATGCTGAAAATTTCATACGCAGGTTGTCTTGCCATTTCGTCGCAATTCAGTGTTGAAATGTGCGCTGCATACAAAAATTGCGAAAAATTCACTAAAAACCCCTTTTGAGGAATTCAAGGTCGTTCAAGGTTATTGATGTTGATAAATCTAGAAAGCTTATCACCAGTGCTTGTTATAATTAGCAGCATGTCTGTGCCTATCTGCAACTGTTTTCACGCTACACGAGCCAATAGCGGTAAAATAACCACTTTTAGGGGGGGGGAGTAGCCGTCTTTGACGCCCGCATGCGCCGGCCTTTTAAAACATAGGGGGTGGAACTTGGACTGCTGAAATCTACGTTTAATGCTGAAAATTTCGTACGCAGGTTGTCTTGGTCTATCTCCAGCCATTTCGTCGTAATTCAGTGTTGAAATGTCCGCTGCATCCAAAAATTGCGAAAAATTCACTAAAAACCCCTTTTTGAGGGGTTCAGGGTCGTTCAAGATCATCCATGTTAATAAAACTAAAAAGCCCATGATTAGTGGCTGTTATGATAAGCAACATTGTATGTACCTATCTGCAACCGTTTTCACACTAGAAGAGCCAATGGCGTCAAATTACCGGATAACGTCTTTTGGAGGGGGTACCCCTCTTTGACGCCTGTGTTCGATGGAAACCCCTCACCTAGAGGCACGAAATTTTATCACGATAAACTAGAAGCTTTGGGGCAGCCCAGGGTGAAGATTTGGTGATTTTAGCTTGCACCGTTTTGATACAACACAGCAGTGTGACGGACAGATGGACAGACAGACGCCCAGGCCATGGCTAAGAAGCGTGAAACATTCTGCTATCGCGCGTAAGAACGCTAAAAAGCAGGCTATAGTACGCTAGCAACCGCATTTTAACGTATTGTGCAATGTGCATGAAATTATTACACAGATTTATTGTTATTAGTAGGCTACAGATTAACGTCATACCGTGCAAGTGTAGTTGATAAGTTCCACAATCTACGGAAATTTCGCGTAGTTGCCATAACTTGATAAATTATAGTAAATACAATTAAGATAAAGGCCTAACACAGTGACAACATCTGCGTATGTTACAGGCGGTGTCGGTGACGTTTGAAGAACTGGACTTGGAACCCAGTGATCTTTGTATGCGTGACAGAGTGTCACTGTCCGAGGGCTCCGTGTCCCGCGACTTCTGCAGTGCTAATAGTTCGTCGACGATGACTTATACGTCGTCCGGTTCAATTCTTAGCGTATTCTTCTTCACTGACCGCTGGAACAACGAAGGTCGCTTTGCTTTGAGTTGGAGATTTGTCAGCCCTGCAAACAATATAGGTTGGTTTGCCACAAACACGACTACGTCTTGCAGCCTATAAGTTTTTCACTTTTTACAATCTTGTTATTCTTATAGATCTCCGCCAAATGAACGGATTGAATGGCAGAAGTACTGTTTTCTTCGGACGTGTGTGTTTGCTTGTCTGCCTGTTTCTGTTAAACTCTGTCTGTGTGTCTGTGTGCAACGAACGGATCAATCAGAGCACTTTAAGTGTTATACTAATAGCTCTAAAACGGTTTAAGGTACAGATCCCCTTGACTGCAAATTTGATGCGCATGCTCCCAGGACAGTCCCGACATGACCCTTTAAATTTTTTTAAAAATAGGGGGTCGCCAGGGTCATGTGACTCCCAAAATGGTTAAAGGTACAAAATTAAAATTTAACGTGGATAATGTCAGGGACAATCCAGACAAACCCTTCAACTTTATTCACCATATATATTATAGTACAACAAACAGAAAAAATGAACATAAACATATAAAAAACACCTAAAAACACAATGGAACAACACTGTTTGTTTTGATTCTTTTTTGAAAAGCGGTGTAGCCAAGTCTACGTGATCTTGAGGCCAATGGGAATAACTTAATAAAACTTTTTTACATAATATGCCCCGAGGCGGTTATGAGAATCTGGGTAGAAATTTTGTGATGGCCCCCGCTCCTCAAGTATAGAAGAAAACTTCACAATTCGGTGCGACTTCGGAAAACTTTAAACCTCGTTAAGGAATATATTGGGTTCGAACGAAGATGTCGACAATCTGAAAATGACTTATCAATCAAATTACAACCTTTTTCACGTTTATCCACAAAACTAGATAAACTTCGGTTTAATAACTGATAATTTTAGTGCATAAATTAAATTCACCCAAAATCAACTCGGCGCGCGATACACGCTTATAGGCATAGGTCTATATTCTGTCTTGGCAACGTGCGCGATTGCTGTTTCTATAGAATTTCTGGTTATTACTTATTATTACCTCGTGTCAGCATGTGTATATACCGTGCCACACCTATTTTGTGCATGTCTTACGCTACCATTGCGTCAAAGCGACGCAAACCAGGGCATGACCATACCTTTACCAAATTACGACGTATTGAGCACTTTCTGATGCCGACACGGTTTTGTGGTCTCAACTATTACTCAAGTGTTTAAAGTGCATGCAAATGTAGTTGTTGTGTCGTTAATACAGATCCCAACATCAGAGCGTGCCGTTACGGAGTTGCCGAGTTGACATCACCTACTGGAACGATTACATATGATGAGAACAGATATCCAGACAATTATATAATACTGTGCAGATGGAACATTAAGGCACCCGATGACCAAGTATGAATGATTTGCAAGTATTTAATAACATTTCACTAATTTATGAGGCAAAAGTGGCCATCCACCTTACCTTACTGATCTTCTGCAATGTCATAAATCCTCAGTGTCCACGCGCTCTTCTACCAGTCAGTTACTTGCAATTCCACGGCATAATTTATCCTTTGGTTCCCGTTCCTTTCGTGTCTCTGCTCCGAGAATTTGGAACTCCTTAACTACTCAAATTCGTCAATGTCAAACCTTGGCTACATTCAGATGTCACTTAAAGACCCACTACTTTCAGTCAGCCTTTTCTGCCACCTAGCGTCCATCATCCTATGCGCCCTGATTCTTTCTGAGACTTTGGCGCTTTATAAATCATTTACTTACTTACTTACTTACACTTGTGTAGTGTGTAATAGTCTAATCTATTACCAAAGGTAATACCTGAAATACGACAAAATCAAACAAACAGAGTTTAAACACTAAAAGACTAAGCAGTCTCAGCTATATTTAACATATAAAATATGTTACTTACTAGATGCCGCACTGCGGGCGTGGATAAGCGAGTACGCAATACGAGCTTATACCACCCCAGACAGTGCGATATCATATTTAAACCACTTTCGGATCGCATGGACTAGACCGGGGTACACCGTCGTTTGCTTTATGACGCACAACTGCAGTCGAAAATTGTTAAAACGGTGCCAAATGCGAGCGGAATGTGGTTTTAGTTGCTGAGATTTTGTGGTCGAAGCAACAACTCTGAGTGGTTATAGGCCTATATCTGGTTAATACCTCGTTTACACGATCATGCTGGCTCGACGAGCTGCTATATGTTAGCTGAACGAGACAGCTTGATGTTTACTCGACGTTTGCTCGATGTCTGCTCAATGTTTGCTTGATCGTGTAAACGGGGTATAAGCTTACGGCACGTAGGTCTAGCGCAAGACCGCTGATCTATTGCAATAAATGACAACCCGTTGTGACCATGGTAGGCTACCATAGACACGTGTGTTCTGGGCATATACGACGATTATAGGCTAATCTCTGCTGGTGACAGCGGCTTGGCAAAAAACGTAATAGAATGCTGGGCGCCGGGCGCAGGCAGACGAACAATGAATAAAAAAAAAACTGCAACTACGGGAAACCGGGATGACAAATGCAAATCTTGACGACAGAAATGGAAAAAAAGAGCGGACAGCGTGCCAATATATAACATAGTGGCCCACTGTAGCTTTTCGCTTAGCACACGCTGTGCGCTTACTAGGCCTATCACTCACGATCGTGCAGTTGCAGCCCATGTTAGTCTCGTCTAATATCATCTTCATCAGGCCTAAAGTCTTCCGTATAATAGGGGCCTAATGCATATTTTTTTTTGTTTTCTTCATTCTATTATTTGGCCGATCCATTAGGTACATGACTACGCGTCTTGCTTGTATGTTTGTCTGTGACACAAGACACCCTAAAGGCCAGTTTACACCTGACAGTCGGCCGGCGACAGTTGAGTGGAGTCGTCGCTGTAAGTGTATGTTGGCCATAACTCGACAACGAAAAAGCGTCGAAGACAAAAATGTGCCCGCACGTTTGGCGGTTTATGATTTTTTTTAGTTTGAATGATGAAAGATTAAAAGTCAAAGGTCAAAGTCGCCGGACGTCGAAAATTTCAAGAAGATGACGCACGTGTCGGATAACTACTGTTTGCTAAGTAACGTTGGTTTACGAAGAAAGACGAAGTTCTACGAACAGTCGCCTTAGGGCTATATTGATTTCGTGTGGCAGCTAATCTCCGGATAGTATATGCTATCAAAAGCCAGACAGATTAAAGGGCAAAGTTAATTCAAAAGATAGAAAATTTCGAGCCGGATGTTCTTCATGTTACAGAAAATTTAAACTTATAACTAAAAGTTTAAGCATTTGTGTTTTGTCTGGCAATAATATTAAGCTGTTCGTCAGAAATTAAATCTCACTTTTTGCTTTTTCTTTTCAACTTTTTAACCCACGTAGCCGCTGAGTGCAATGTAAGATGGTTTTTTCATTGCTTCATGTTCATCACTGTTTTCTTTGTCAATATGTTACCAAAGACTTAATTGGCAGTTTCAGCCATTATCTAGAAGCAGCGTAATTTAATAGTTACTGTAGGCCTATTATATATATACCACTAAAAAGTCAGTTGCGTTTGAAAGGACGGCCGCACATAATGTTGGCACAAGACGCCGTCGTGTTCTCTTATCCTGTTATTCTAACTCCTTTGTGCGGAACTTATAAGATACTGCAAGGTTTCATGCATTAAAGTGATACGTCAGGCTTAATCAAACACAGGCGGATTTATCAACAAAAAGACTATAAGCAGGACTAATCAAGTAAGCAAGTTTGTTGAACACGTCCGTAACTGATAATGTTTTCTTGAAATAATGTTTGCTTTTTTCAGTCTATTTGGCAGTATTATTAGACAGTTTTATGCTGTCTGTTTACACTAACTTGTCCGCATTATGTATCGTCTTTTGTTAGCTCAGCTACTTACTTACTGTTTATATTATCTGCATGAACGACAAACAGTAAGTCATGGATAAAGTTTGGCATACAAATAGTCACTTATGTGCCCTAACGCGTTGGGAAACCTACCAGGCTCTGCCGAATTTTTAATTTTTCTTTTTAATTGCAAATACGAAACAATAATGTGGAGAAAATAAATAAAAGTTTACAGAGGAGAAATAGAAAAATAAGTCAAGAGAATAAAAAAATGACAATAACAAAACAAAAGGGCAGACAACGGCTTTACTTTAAAAATAGCCGTACAAAGGGCAGCAGATTATGTACGTCGTCTTTGGCATCAACGTCCACATTGCGTGTATAAGCATATCAGTACGGGAAAATCGGTCAATTGGAAATATCGCTCAAATGCACGTGAAGCCCCGTAAGGTATTCTGCGTACTATCACGTCTGCCTTAGAAATATCTGTATAATGGAAAGATGCGGTTGCGGACGCAGGCAAGGTGCTAAGATCATAAGATGCTACGAGATAGGCCTGAGAGCTTAAGAACCCAGTATAATGCATTCGCAAATCAAGCCAAAAATCCACTAGGCTTACTTCTATCAGTTTAAAATTTTATTGCCCAACAAGTCGCAGAACAAGCTGTACAACATCTTAACGTATAACGATGAATTTGTTGTTGGCTTTTGACTTTTGAAAAAAATTGCTGGGGATTCTTGGTACAGCTTGTCGTTAAAAATCCGTGCTCAACAGATCAAGAAAATAGAGTTTGAACTTTATTGCAGAATCAGTAAGTAATCTTTTATTAAACAGAATTGGAGTAACTGAAATGGGCGTGAACTCAGAGATAGAGGTCAATCTAGCTAATTTGGGAACAGGGATGATCACTGATCGCCTCCAATGTTCTGGTACCATGACGCTACGAAACGATGAATTGAAAATAAACGCTACACGTCAGCTAGTTTGCACGAACATTTAGAGAACAAGAAATCAGAGCTAATGCTCATGAGACGCGCGAGAGCCTATAGCAGTTCCTGTTCGCAAGTAATCTCGGTCTATCTCTATCCATTTCGTCGCTATTCACTCTTTGACAGCCAAAAATCGCCAAAAATCACTAAAAAAAACCCAACATTTTAGGGTTTAAGGTCATTCAAGGTCATCGACGTTGACATTTCTAAGAAACTCGATGCCAGTGCTTGTTATGATAAGCAGCATGTTCGTGCCTATCTGCAACCATTTTCACGTTAAACGAGCCTATAGCGGTAAAAGAACGCTTTCAAGGGGTGCCCCTATTTCGCCCCTTCGTTCGAAGGGATCCCCTGTACCCAGCGGGATGAAATTTTGTCACGAAATACTGGAGACCATAGGCCATTATACGGTGATAACGTAAGATCTCTATCTCACCTGGTCTTAGATTGGTATCGGGTCGTGTCGGACGGACAGACGAACAGACAGAATTACCGTAGCTAATACGCGCTATAGCTATACTAGCACTCGCGCGTAAAAACCAACTAGGTATTGCATCCAACCCAAGAGCAGTAGGCCTAAGACGTTGTAAATAAGGCTCTAACTGGAATAGAATCATCTCATCACCGATTTGTAGCCCTACTTGTACGATGTACGAGGGGTTATGTTTGTTTGCTTGTTTGTGCGCGAGAGAACTCAAAAAGTCATGAAAACGTTTATAAATATAAACTTTTTTTGAGAAATCGTTTTATGATCCAAAAAGTAGGGTTATTCTGACGGAAATTTAAACTGTCTGAGTATTTTCTACATTGTGTGTTCCTTGCACTCATGTGATTCGTCATTTTTCTGCTGTGGTGTAACAGTAAAATGTCAGACTTACAATCAAGAGGTCGTAGGTTTGACTCGCGGTTAGATCACTAACAAGTTGTTACTACTTGGATGGGTAAATGTCTGGAGACAGGTAAACCTTCTCGGTATATAACCAACACCAAGGTCAACTCAGCCTTTCATTTTTTTGGGGGGTAGGTAAATCGGCCTGTCTGGCTGTGATTAAACCGAGCGCGTTCACCTGTGTGATCTCATATGGCAGGTAACGCTCCGTTGTTCAGTTTCTGTGATGGCCGGGTTTTTTTATTCAGAGTTATACACCACCTTAACTTTTTTTATCTTCGGGGCCTAGTTGTTTCTTTAATTATTCTCAGACTTTCACGTATTGTAAGGTGGTATTGTACAGCAGACCACGTAATTAATTGATGTTGATGCGTTTGTGTGTGTCTGTCTCTGAATCTGTTTGTCTGTCTGTCTGCTTGCGCGTGCCTCTGTCATATTACCGACTGTTGACACTGTCTCTCGACCGTCACGTGACTCGCTGTCGACCAATGGCGTCGTGGCGTTTAATTCTTCTGCTCTCTGTTGCAATTTGTATGTTTGTCCGGCAATAAAACGACGGCTTCTCATCTGCCTGACATATTGCCGCAAGAGGGCATCGCGCATATACCGAGTAGTAGATAGAAATAGTTATATCCCGTTTACACTATACGGCAAACATGAAGCAAACTTAGAGCACACGTCGTGCACGGAACGTATCTTTTAAACACGTTTGCTTTACGTCTGCTTCATGTATAGGCCTATGCTTCTTCGTGTAAACGGGGTATAACTGCTCAGTTGTTGACAACATAACCTAGTTGCAATAAACATCGGTGTCGTCGTGGGTTAAAGAAAGTAAGCGAGACACAATAGTTAGGCTATTATTTTCCGAGAAAGAAGTTTATGGTAGTCTTACTCGAAATCTATTTTTTCTCTATTTTTATTACAATTAGATCTTTAGCCTCAAATGTTTAATTTTTGGACGTAAATTTTCTGACAGAAAAATTAATTCCAACAATTTTTCAACAGACCAAAAAATAAGGTGGACAACTGTTCCTATGCCCCCCTCCTGCCACGACGCAAGTGGCAATCAACGTTAGGAAAAAATAACAAAACGTAGAAAATGCGTTTGTTAAAAAATTCTTAAATAAGTGTGAACATTTCTGGCTACGCCACTGGTGGTAGACGTCTCTGTTTCAGACTGTTTTGAACCATCGTTATAGGACCGCCGTTATAGGCACGGGCCGCCTCGTTTGCTACGCTCGTACCGGCTTTAGGGCCATCACCACGCTTCTGATCTAAGACCATATAATGTGACCGCAGATCGAACTCATGTGCACCGCTGGCTGATATAGGGCCTAGGTCCATAATTATTATTTTTTCTGCGATGGACGGCAAGCGAATTGACTAAAATTATAGATGATTATGGTACAGACGCACTAATGTCTGAGCATGTGCCTAATGATAGGCTGAGTAAGAATACGAATTGTTGCGGGAAATTACACGAGAAGCCAATAAACAACAATTAACAGTCCACTGGCTAAAGTCTGTATCTCTAAGAGTGTAGCAGATTTACTTTTTACATCGTGTGAACAGAGAGGATATTATTTTTATTCAAGCCACAAAAACCGAATGCGACGAAGTTTGTTTAAAGAACTCATATGGTTTACTAGATACGACTTTTTCAAGGAGTAACTTTACTTTTTTCACGTAGGCCTAAATGTGCAGTCGGGCGTTAAATATTTGCGAAAACGTATCAAACTTAGTGATAATATATTTTTCCTAAGCATCAGTTTCGTCAGGATGACTTGCCTTTATCGCTTTAGCTGCAAATGCCTGCTAGCAGTGTTTGAATGCATCTTGTATTTATTACTAATTTTACCATGCTGAAATTGACCTAGGCCTACATCCCAATAATATAAAAACGAGTATAAAATAGCGTCACACGTAAACAGTAAGTATTTCAAGGCCGGGACAACAGTTTAATTATTCGTTAACTGTAAAAAAATGCTAAATAAATTTAAATGGCTAAACAATTTTTCACTGTGCCAAAAATATAACAAAATCTGCTCAGAATAATCTTTTATAGGGCCTTAAATAATGTAATTTGGATAAAACAAATTACGGTAATGCACTTTCGCAGATATGAAATATTTCTTTAAGGGATTAGTTTTTTATTGGCGCACCATGTACGTCGTATAAGAGCTGTTGCATTAGTAGTCAATAATTAGGCGTGGGTTTCATTGTGCGTGTCAACCTATCTTTAGATGCATAAAATACACTGTAATGCCAGCTTATCACTCAACTTATATGACGTGTGATATGCGTAATTAGCCATTGCACAGAAATACACTTGCAGAAACTGGGTCACTCACTGACTAAGAATTAGGTCGTGCGTGGTTGCGTGTAAAACTAGAAAACTGTGTCATCCTGTTAATGCTGGAATTAAGACTTCGGACTTTAAGCTGACAGTAATCGTATACAGAGACGGCGGATGAAGGCTTTAAGATATCTGCCAGTCTCCGAGGACCAAATACCCCTTTTACACGATCAAGCTGGCTCGACGAGCTGGCGCGTCCAGCTGAAATAGGTTAGCTGGACGAGCCAGCTCGATGTTTGCTTCGTGTAGGCTATGCTTTATGCATGCTTCATATTTGCTCGATGTTTGCTTGATCGTGCAAACGGGATATAAGTCTCTACACGAATGTCGTAAGTGTTAGACCTGGCAGCCGAAGCCGCAAAATATTCAAGCCGAGTCGCTCGAGCCGTAAGATTTTCCAGTTTATATTTTTCTGAAAGTTTGTAATAATACTTTATTTATCGTTTTCGGACTTCAGTTGCACCACACATATAGGCCTACCGTTCGAATCATCTGCTTCATGTATGACAACTAAACATTTTTTCCGATTAAACAACAACAGTTCGTAGTAGCCGTGCACAAAGCAGACACATTGACGATCTGACGATATCACCAGCCGTAACGCATCAGATGGTACAGCGCAGTTGATGAACCTCACACACAGGTTTATGATAATATGATACTCTGTATTCAATTATATAACAAAGCTAGATCACTGCTCTGACAATTTCATGTAGTTGAGCTAATTACTGGCACCGATTGTGTGCCAGAGCCTCAGAAATAAATAATATTTTTGAGCTAATACTCTAAAATTTATAGAAATGATACTATACAAAAACAATAACTAGGAAAGACTAGGTTATTAGGTTTATTAAATACAGTTATTGTTAGGCCTAAATCAAAATCCGCTGTTGAACTTGTTTCATAAACATTTGTGATTTTTAGAGCCAATTTAACTGTTATGCTTAAACTTGAGGATAGAAAGGTTGCAAGCCTGCTATCAGGTAATAACGGTATCCCCACTACTTACGCTCAGAAATGGAAAAGGGGGAAATTGTGAGCTACTCGCATACTTGTCATGTTTCAAAGTATTTTGCGGCTCGAGCCGGCTAGCGAGCCGCAAAAGTTGCAAAAGTTTGCACGAGCGACTGCACTGCAAGGTCTACTGCTGCTTCTGCAGTGCTGCTTTAAGTTTATGCACTGTAGGATCTACGTTTAAGCCTACTGACGTCAGCAAAGTTCGGCGAACGTTCTCAGAGTTTTCTTACACGAACATATAAAAACCTGATTAAACCTTGCCAAACAATATTCACAGCGTCGATATTGAAATGTTTTTTACCGATCGACGTAACTAGAAATTTAGGCTATCAATGCATTCTCTATTTTAACTTTTGTCCCTTTCATTCATGATTTTCTTCCTCTCTTTCCGTTGTTATATGTTTTCTTCGCCCTTTTCTTACCCACCGTTTTCTTGTATTCCAAATTTTGATTTTTGTTGTACAAAGAGAAATCAACTTTCTTTTGTAGCTTTTATGATCCGGAGTGCAAAATCGTGATTTTTACACAGCTATTGAGTGTGAAAACTTGCCACTTTTATGTTCATCTCGTTATCGGTTTGTGCTATAAAGTTTTAAGCTACATACGTGTTTATTTACTTACAACCTTACTTTCCCATGTTAGTAATCTTGACATTAACTTTGCAATTTAGTGCATCTTTTGTGAAAAGCTTCTGATTCTCCAGTTTCCCATAATTATGTACGTTGGTCTACATTTACGTTTGTTGCTAATTTTACGCAATCGTTGCAGCTTGTTTTTCTTAATTAGGCACTGTGACGACCACGTACGTTCTTAACTTCTTAGTCTTGTCGACTAGGTTGTCGCCATGACAACGTCGATTGTGCGCGTAACGTAGATTTGTCGTTGAATGAAAAACCGACAAACAAATGCCACTACACGATGGCACTTCGCGCGTGTCTTCGCCTTATCTTATGAATAATTTATGATGTTTTCTCGAAAAAAAGATCGGGTGCGTATTCGTAGACTAAGCCCTACATCATACACGTGACTGTAGGGCCTACCCGGGATAATAAAAATTGTTTTCCTTAGTATAATAAACAACGCGACTACGTCGTATAGGCCTCACCTAGTGCACAAATAAGCTATTCTGTGCAACACAGTAGGCCTACCGCAGTGTGACAGACGGAGAGACAAACAGCAGGGCAGACGATTAGACCGTAGCTAAGACGCGCGAAGCATTCTGACTTGCAATTTCTTGCGGCCGTTATTAAGTTTGTCAGTTATAATGTTGCACGAAGGCGAAAGTCGAAAAACCATTTTTTTAAATTTCAAAACACCAACTTGTGACTTACATCAGTAATTTACGACTGATAAAAATTTAATGTTATAAATCCAATCCAGTTCAACTGAGACGCAGGTACATAGTGACCATAGGCGGATCCAGGAGTTGAAGTTGGGGGGCAAGGTCGAGCGCCGAAGGCGCGAGCCGAGTCGAGGCGCCGAAGGCGCCAAGGGGAGTGAGGTGTGGGGAGGGGGTGTCCCCCTTCCCATAAGGAGAGGGGTATGGGAAGGGGGTAGTGCCCCCTCCCCAGAAAATTTTTTAGATTTTAAGGTCAAAATGGCATATTTTCGTGGACTCTGCTAAATTTCGTTTTTTTCTATTACCATAACAGTATAGAAATACAACAGGAATGCAAAGACTGCCATGGAGATTGAGATGCGTTATTCAAGGGTGTCTACCTCCTAAGTCTTTAAAGCAATCCCCCAAACTCAAGGTGAGGCGCCGCAGGCGTCGATTGGGAGGAGAATGTATCCCTTTCCCCAGCCAACTAAGGACTCTGGGGGAGCGTCATGAGCTCTACCAGCAGTGTCCGGGGCGGAGCCCCAGCGAAAAACGAATTTGGTGCATTCTAAGCGTCACAGTACCCTTCCGATTGCAAGATATCGTAAATATTATGAAAAATGCAAAATAATAATAATAATATTCAACTCCCCCTAATGATACAAGACCCGTTCTCTAGTGACACACGGAACGCAAGTACTCAGCAACAGCAGCAGCAGCAGCAGCAAGACTGCTGACAGAATGACGCTGGAGTGCGCTGCAGCACTCAGTAACACGAGGCAGTCGACTGCAGCTGTTCGGTGTCAAACTATCATACAAACTCGAAGTGTATATACGCGTCAGTGACGAGCGATCTAAGACGCCGAAGTAGTAAAAATCAAAACAACATTTTTGCACAAACCGGAAATAATTCGAAGAAAAGAAAAGTAGGCTTATGAATGACAAACTTCACTGAGGTGAATCGTGGATCGAAGGTGACAATAATGTCGTTGGCATCAGTAAATGACAGTGACTACAACGTGACAGCATCATCATCGTCAGATGATGATATCATTAGTAGCGTTATCAACGGTGTACAAACGTTGATAATAGCAATGGTGAGTAGCGGCATCATCTTATCTAACATTGTCAACCTTACGGTTTTGCTATCTGCCAGTGGCGCGATGCCGTGGGCAACTCGACTTTTCCTCATCAACCTCAGCGTCTCAGACCTTCTACAATACCGGAACCAAGAACAAGAGTACGAACTAAAGAAGCAGAAGAACAGTGTATATGTCACAGTGTATAATGTTGTTGAGCGTCTCAGACCTTTTGGTTGGTGTCATCGCCTGTGCACCTGCTGTGATACCCGCCGCCACAAACAGCTGGATATACGCTGTGATTACCTGGCTTGATTAGATTTACCTGAGCCTGACTGAGTTTACCTGCAGTGTCAGACAGGTGGATATACGGTGACGTCTGGTGTCAGATATCCGGGATCACTCACGGGACGTCGGTTACTGTCTCCATCTGGAGCATATCGATGATCGGACTTCACAGGTTTGGAATTGCACATCTGCTAAATTTGACAATATCAAATATTTCTATATGCCTAAGTGCAGTCTAGTTTTCAGAATCGACCCGACCAAATATAATACCGGTGTAATAAATTTTTAAAAATAACAACTGATAAGTTATTTTTCAATAAGCTGATAGGTTGCAACAGTAACTAATAAACTGCAAAAAAATTTCAAACTGTTGCAAAAGGTTGTAATTTGATGATTTGTCTGTAATTTATTCGTATTTTTTGGTTTTTAACTATTTTATTTCGACCTATTCACTGACAACTCAGCACCGTTGACAAGCGAATTGAAATTTTGGTGTTCGCTTAAACCTACGATGGAGATGAATAGTTGTACAGTTCACCATTGCTGCAACGGATTTCAGTCAAAGTCAAAAACGGTTTAGTTCAGTTTTCTAATACTCAGCAGTTGGTGTAAAAGGCTAAAATAAAGTAATCAAGTAATAAAAATTAGTAATAAATAATTAGTAAAATTAGTAATAAAAATTAATTAAAAAGTAGTAATAAAGTAATAAAATAATCGCTTACTAAAATAAAGCTTTAGCTTAGTTGACATATTGCTCGCACAAAATAGGTTGAGTGCGAACTTGTATGCACTAAGCCCAGGTTACAGCTTTAAAGCACATACTACAGACGTAATCGAAGAAGTCGACATAAAATAAGAACTTCCTTTCTCATACGAGATAAACGCCTCTTAACGTTGCATCGCTTAAAAGCACGATCCGACAAGTTGATACTAAAAGTTATTCTAAGGTCGACAGCTTAATTTATAGTCTTTCTGTAGAAATGTAATAGGCCTAAATGATAAACTAATGTTTTAACGGCACGGAAAAAATGCATTAGGCCTAGTGCAAATCTGATACATTCATTAACTGAACCGTTTCATGACGTTTCATTATAACTTATTAGGGGATGTCTTCTTGCGTCAACGCAAGCTTTTACATAAATAAGTTAGTAGTCCTTCGTAACCTAAAAACATTAAACGCGGTTTAATATGACACTTGTGTCAATGTGACATATGCGCTGTGTGTGTTTGGTCGTATAAAAAACTAACTTTTATACCCTGTTTACACGACGAAGCAAATATGGAGCAAACATGAAACAGAGATAAAACAAGCGTATTCAAAATACATGTGCACTTCGTGTGCTGTAAGCTTGCTTCATAATAATAATATTAATACCAATGCCAATGTTTATAGTGTTGTCATCATGACACAGCCATTGCGAGAGTTCACTGGGTTCATTTGACTGAATGTTTGCTTCATCGTGTAAACAGGGTATTAGTCCCATATTGGCACTTTGTATTATTTATCATCACTACCGTCAAGTTTTAATGATATAACTGGCAAACCGCTGTTATAATAGTGTGAGTAACAAAAGGTAAAGCAAAAAGTGATAAGTGTTACTTTGCTAGCTATTAATCACTTTTCGTATTTTGGCAGACACACCAGTGGAAATTTGCAGTAGCCATTGAGAGCTGTTTGCTAACCGCACTATGATCATTTTAGGTGAGGCGGAGATGTAGCCTAACTACGATGGCAGCTCAAAATATTTTGCCGTATAGCATAGGTTTTAAAAATTCGTGATATCTGCAACAAAAAAGCCCAGCTAACGCAAAGGGGAACGCGCGACAGCGATGCATGTGTGAATGCCCGGTGCAAACAAAATCTAGGTTCACAACGATGTTTTATTTAGACTCGACGGCGGATGACGCCTAACGCCATATCCAGTGCATGAATTCCAGTATTGGCTAAAAATCGCTAATTTTTTCTACCTCCCTCTCATTTAGCGCCCTTGATCGGAGTGACCCCTTTCGAATTCATGGAAAAGGTTTACTGATCCTGAAACTAGAGTCTTCCAGGCAGCCGACGATAAAGATTTGGTGATTCTAGCTTGCACCGTTTTTACGCGCGAAAACAGAATGCTTCGCGCGTCTTTGCCATCGCCTGAGCGTCTGTCCGTCCGTCTGTCTGTCTGTTTGTCTGTCACACTCATGGACTATATCAAAGCGGTGCAAGCTAGGATTACGAAATCTTCACTGTGGGCTGCTCCGGGTCTCTAGTTTATCGTGACAAAATTTGGTGCCACTGAGTTTAGGGGTTACCCTCGAACGAGGGCGTCGAAGAGGGGTACCCCCTAAAAAGACGTCATTTTGCCGTTATTGGCTCAAATAATGTGAAAACGGTTGCAGATAGGTACAGTATATACATGCTGTTTATCATAACAAGCACTGGTGACAGTCTTTTTGGATTTATTAACATCGATGACCTTGAACGACCTTGAACCCCTCAAAAAGAAGTTTTTAGTAAATTTTTCGCAATATTTGGATGCGGCGCACATTTCAGTACTGAATTGCGACAAAATGGCTGGAGTTAGACCAAGACAACCTGCGTATGAAATTTTCAGCATCAAACGTAGATTTCAGCAGTCTAAGTCCCGATCCCCTAGGTTCATGGAGCTCGGCGCAGGCGGGCGTCAAAGACTTCAAAGATTTCGGGCTGCGCAAGTCTATATCATTCACAAGGTGGCGCCACGGTACTGGCGTTGGTGGCGTGGCG
>Ga0209367_1005823_pt1 | contig 17071 bp, 11 predicted proteins | sample WorMetLIZISLAND2_FD_187412 | JGI IMG/M metagenome (GOLD analysis project Ga0209367, IMG submission 187412) | Marine gutless worms symbiont microbial communities from Max Planck institute for Marine Microbiology, Germany - Olavius geniculatus... ... | reverse complement strand
CGGAAAATTATTACACACTACTTTAGACTTGTCCTTAGGATTAAAAACCATACAAACTGTTTTGTTAACATTACAACACAAATCAAGCAACACACAATGCTTCTCTAACACAGATAAAAGTACTTTTATGTAACTAACCGAGCAATTCTGGCTATATTTTGCACCAGTCGCTTAGACGACATGTTTAGGGTAATATTGGGGCAAAGATTAAAATTGTGTTGGAAATTTGCAGCTGTCTGTCGGAAATTTCAACTCCCTACCCCGACCTTTTTGCCGACGACGCCGCTAGTCGAGAGCACGTAGACATCGGTTATTTCCCGGCGACGGACATTTCTGCGGGCCGTCGCCTGAAATAACCAAACATTTATTTTGATACTTTTAGGCAGCAGTTAAAACATTTATCTTATTTTTGCAGATATTGAGTTACCAACATTATTGTATGGCATAAAGACTGCGTTAATGCGTTTTACAAATGTATTTTAGATTTGGATTTGGATTTCAATTTGGTCCGGACTTCGGGCTTACAGGACCTAAGCACTGACGTAACTACGGGAGGCAAACGAAAGCAACTGCCCTCGGGCGCCAGTCCAGTGATCGGCGGCAACCATCAAGGTTTATTTGGGGGTGCTGAAAATGCGAGACTGGAATTTGCGGCACAAACGCGGTTAAAAATGCAGGGGTAGAAAATGCGAGAAAAACAAACTAGGGTCCTACGTGTGTGGTTAATGTAGTTACAAAAAATGAAATATGCATCTAAGGCTACGACGGCATGCAAAAACACGTAAAACTGGTCCGTTAAAAACACAATTTCTTGATTTTAATAAACGTCACACATACAGTTATTACAGTTATGCAAATAGGCCTATCACGTATCAAAACTTTGGTTAGCCTCAACCATCAACACGTTTTATTTATGTAAAAAACCGTTCCGTTTATATATACAGTTTAAAAGTGACATCGTGGTTGTAGATATAAAACAGCACAAACCACAATTTAGAAATTTAAACTTTACCAGCAAAGTTTTTCTGACATCAACATATCGTCATTACGCAGACTTTTACATTAGTTAAGCTTATATTAGGCCTATACGCTTACCATATCTGTTGTTTTACGGAGCACATTTTGGGCTGTTGGGCCAAATCGGTAATCATTGGGCAAGTATAGGGCCTAATACGACAAATAACAACAAATGAAAAAGCTTTAGACTATGTTAGTGATTAACAACTAAAGTCAGCTTGTAAGGACGCCACATGCATAACCCCATCTAAGGTTACCCAAATGATTTTTGCTGTTTTAAAGAACTGATATCATCACATCATCCTTACATAAAGTTTTAAACTGGTAAGTTTTTTACATATATATTTGCAGTTTTATTGCCAAAAGTCAAAGAATAAAAATGGCGCATTTATGAAGCGCTATAGCAGGACCCGTATCTTTGTCTTTTAGTTTTCTAAGGCAGAGCAGTATACCTACGGTCGAGTATAGAACGTTGGATGTGTCTACTACTGCTGCTGCTCCTACTACGCTGCTGCTCATTATACCTGGTAATCAGGGTTGATGTGGTAGACTTCGACTGACGTCATCTATTGCCAAACTCCCAACCCGCATCTCCGTCAGATGCAAGGATCTTGGTGATATTTGTTGTACAAGCCGAGGTATAGCACATTTTGCCTTAAATTTTGTTGCCATGGCAACGGGTCGGTCGGGGTAAAATTCAGCCAGCAGCGTTTGATGGCCCATTTCCGAAAACTCTCCAACAGATGCAAAAAAAATCCAGGCTTGCCGTGGATATGGATATCCATGGATATATCCATAGATATATCCATGTGTGGATATCAGACTTCAGCCATCCTGTGGATATATCCATGGATATTGTGCTGTCGCATTTACTAATTAAACTGAATATTTAAGCGTTTTATATAATATTTGTCTGCATGTCGTTCTTACTTCTCATTTTCTCGTTTATTTATGTTATTGAGTCGAATGAATAATCAGTGACATCAGCACGTCATTATTTAGTTAGCCTAAATTAATTTATGTGCAGTAATTGTGCACTATAACGGCAACAGCTCTTAATCTATAATGCTTAATACTGTTGTTTGGGCAACAAACGGTCTATCAATTTCTGAGATTATTTTTGTTTTTTTTTTATCAAACAGTAACAAAAGTACAAACGTTTTGGATTCCTAACAAACTTAATGCTAGTAGGAAGTACAAACCAAGTGTTCTTCAAAGCGTTCACTTTATCTATACCTGTAAGCGTAGGCCTACATGAATGCAACATGCGTCTTGGAGAACAAAAATCCTAGCTGTTGCTGCGATGGGCCGACCATACCGCCAATATCTGAAGGCCAGTGCCCGACTTCCGGTTGCGGAAAGATAGCGGTTTCCCAAAGTGACTGCAGTCCCATACACGATTTGGTGGCGTTGCTATACTGGACGTTAAAATCAGTGCTAGGATAAGATACGGTAATTTGGCGCACGTACTGTAAGTGACGGCTGCAGGCAGAAGCACTGCATTCAAAATTGCGGCCAAAAAGCTGCAGATGGTCACTTTCAACAGCTTATAGGTAGTTGTTATCGCCCTATCTAACGGTAGCATCGCCAACTTCTTACGACGTACCGTTTAGCCACAATACATTTGTTACGCTTAAAGAAACGACTGAGAGACGACATATCGTACCTAAGGCTCAACCTAACGGTCGGCTATAGCAAGGGCAATAAAACAATTACGGTAAATTTTCATGACAGCCGGAAAATACTTTTCTAAAATTATATTTCAATGCAAATGTGTTTTTTACTTCTATTTATTTTCAACAGTTTCACAAAAGAAATGCATGTGGGGAATGGACGCTTTGGCACTGCTGTATTTTGCGAAAATTCAGTGACGGCGTCTGTGGATATGGATATATCCATGGATATCCATGGATATATCCATGGATATCCACGAAAAATTTGTGGATATGGATTGTGGGTATGGATGGCAAAATTTCATATGCACGGCAAGCCTGAAAAAAATCTCACAGACATCTCTTACACAAGCCAAGTTATAGCCAATTTTGTCCCAAATTTTGTTGCCATAGCAAGGAGGGTCAATGGGGGGGGGTAAATATAAATGTCACCGTTAATTAGGCAGTTTTCGAAAACCATACCCTAGAACCAAAAATTACGACTCTATCTGTATTCACTCTTACCGTTGGTAACGTTAACGCTGATTACGGTTCATCAACGCCTTTTCCGAGACGGGACAGACGGACAGACAAATGGACAAACGGGCAAGATCCGTACTGCGATCTATCAGGAATGGACGACTGCATAAAAGTGGACTTAATCGTTCCTAAAGCAAGTTGTAAAATCTGACGCAACATTTCACGAGTCAGCACTCAGCATACACGCTTCTAGACGTAGACAGTCAAGTACTGAGGTCGATAGGTAGGCCTACTCGACTGCGGAGGCAGACGCTTGTCTTATTTGCTTACACTCAGTCACTGATGCACTGCGTGACACCAGTTATAGGCACCTACCGGTACGTCCTCTCACGAGCAGTCTGCATACAGAGTGCGTATCATACCGATGTCATAATTCGCGCTATTCTTAGCACCCAGTGCACCGGTATAGACTGCAAGAACGCCAGATGCGAAAAGCCAACCGCAAAGGTTTAATTCACACAGCATGGGTACGACCTTGGTTTTTTTTGTTGAGAAGAATAACCCGAGTCTGAGCTCTTTTAAAACAGCTGTTGCGAAAGTTTTTTTTCTATAAAATTCTGTAACAGTTAAAAGCAGACATTCCAGACATTGTGCCTAAGATTTTTAGATTACAATTTTCTCTTGTCTATTGTTTAATTGGAATTGGAATTTAAATACGAATTCAACAATCAACAGGCTTTCTACGTACAAAATTTGGGAAATGCAGTAAAAGGAAAACATTTTCAAATTTGGGGTCAAATGTAAGGGGAGTGTAAAAAATATGCGTTTTTCAACGAAAAACTGGCCATATCTCGGCAACGGTGAAAGATAGGGTTAAGGGTACTATTAATCACCAAGAGATAGGTCTAAGGTTGCTATTGATCGTTAATAGAAAAGCACATGCGCTCTTTCAGAAACGATGAAAATCATCGACGTTGGATGACCTTTGAGGGCAATACTGCAACAGGAAGTGCAGGACTGCAGCGCCTTTTACCTAACGACAGCTAGGCTTTTTGTTGGTGATGCAAATATCACAAATCTTTTAACGTTTCACCCAACAAAATACGTGGGTTAATAAAACTAAGCACTAAACATAAGTCTAGAATTTTTATGACTTTGAATATTGAGGTTATTCCAATTTATTGCAAATGAAAATTTTCATTGGAACTACACAATGAAAGCGTGCAAATCGTGCAATTTTCCGTAAATCATATGCGTAAAGAATTCCTATAGTAAAGTGTAATACCGGACTGGATGCGTTTTTTGAGATATGTAATATTATTGTTGTATTGACATGAAAATTCTCTAGTGTCCAAATAGCAGGCCTAGTAATAGTTTCTGTGTCCCAGTTAGGCCTAGTTTCGCGTTCGCGGATTGTGTGGAAAACTACGGGGTCGAGCAGCAGGTACGAACGGATTGGTTAGTTATAGCACTGACCAACGAACAACGGGTTAAAGCTCTCGCACATGTGAACTAAGATAAGACAGAATGTTAGCAAAATAAGTTAAAACAATGGCAAAACCACCTATTTTGTTTTATTGCAGTACGTGCGAATCCTTGCGATAAAATACACAACTTCTGTGCAAGTTTGTAACGCTATGGAGTCAATGGAAATTGTCTCTAGTTGTGTTGATTTTTTGTAGTTTTCCTTCCTCGAGAATAAAATATACAATTTTGAGTTTGGTCTTAACATAATCTTTTTGTGTGCGATAAAATAAAATTAAATCAAATATGCCAAGCTAACTGCAAGACAACTTATTTTCAGTGGCGTCATTTCAGTAAATCATTGGGGGTCTTAGTAATCGTTGGGGGTCTAAGTCTATGTAACGTAGGCCTATTGTTTTGCAGCAGTAACAAAGGTTTCAAAGAAGAAAGTTGAAATCATAGATCCTTGGGAATCCGTACCTTCAGCCCCGTTTGAATGACACCCTTGTTTATTTTATTCGAAAACGAAACTTTTCCGCATGTTCGTCGCTTGTAGCGCCACGTCCTGCTCTGTGATAAAAAGCAAACGGAATCGACGGCGATCGTCTCAGATTATTTCGGTTTAGTTTCAGTTTAGATTTGTTTTATGCTTGTGGCACACGTGCGAATTTTTGCGCGACAACTGCCACAAAAGTATTGTGCAAGTTTTCACGATCTTGCAGATAAAGGTTTGTTTTACTGCAGAAGTTCATGTTTATACATAATGAATTGTGATAAAAATAGAAATGCGTTCTGTGGAACGAGGTATTTGTCCCATTGCCACGCTATATAGCCTAGCAGCTGCGTATAAGCGGAGTAGGTGCAAACAGGGCGCAATTATCTTTCACGGGGGCCGAGTTGTAGTCAATTTTTCCCCAAAATTCGTTGCCATGGCAACAGGGGTCGGCAGGCAAGAAATTTAAATGACGCCATAGGATAGTCCGGGCCCGAAAATAGGGGTGTAGGTAAAAACAACGCGCAATTATATTTCACGGGGGCCGAGTTATAGTCAATTTTGTGATGGCTATGGCAACAAGGGTCGTCAGGGGAAAAATTCAAATGACACCATCGGATAGCGAGGGCCCGAAAAAGGGAAGGTACGTGAAAACAGCTAGCAATTTTTGTTCACGGGTGCCGAGTTAATCAATTCTGTACCAAAATTCGTTGTCATGGCAACGGGGGTCGTCAGGAAGAAATTTGTATGACACCATCGGATAGCCTGGGCCCGAAAATAGGGGAGTAGGTGCAAACAGCGCGCAATTATCTTTTACGGGGACCGAGTTATACCGCTGTGAAATCTCCATTGCTTGTAATGCAAAATTTGGCAACTTTTGAATGGTTGCTATGGCAACAGGGGTTGATAAAGGGTAAATTTGAATAACACCGTAAAATTGCCCGACCTCGAAAATAGGAGGTCAGTAAACACAGCGCGCAGTTATCTTTTACGGGGACGGAGTTATACCGCTTTAAAGTCCCCGTAGGCCGTAATGCAATTTTTTTTAAAAATGGGGTAAAATAGGAAAATGAGTTATCCGATTTTTATCCCAAAAAAACTCGATCTTACTTTTCGCGCCCCAAATCACTGTCCAGAATTTCATCAAAATCGAATCAAAATTGCGGCCGTAGGAGTGTTTACAGACAGATTGACAGAATGACAAAATGACATAAGTGATTTTATAATCTGTCCCATGCTATGCTATAGCAATGGGACAGATCATAAGTCGTTTTACAGCTTTTTTGCTTATTATTATTCTATCGCACATATGCGAGGGCCTTTCACTGCGACTGTTGTCGCTTGACCTTGGCTGTGAGCCAGCAGCGAGGAAAGCCTTCTTGACTCACGTACAACGCAGACTGTTGCAGCTACTAGGCTACGTACGCTTCAACTTCTGAGTCAGGAAGTGAACACAAGGTCGCGGTCGTCCAACTACAGTAGTTCAATCTGCCTGTCTTCGTCGTCGATATAAAAGTTATTTTCCGCGATACAAGGATACAAGGATAGATGTGTGTAAGCCGCGAAAGCCATGATGATTAAGGAAGTTTTTCTAAAGAACAAGTGCTTATCGTTGCTCGAAATGTGGATAATCGTCGCAGTTGCCGTATCGCAGACTGTTGCCGCTAGACAGACGGCAGGTAATGTGCACATATGGTTGATTCACGTGTTTTGGGGTAAAAGTTGTATTTTGTTACTTTAAATCGAGAAAAGCACTTCTTTGTCTATTAGCGTTAGTTTATTGGAAACAGGATTTTTCTTTCTCAAAGTTTGGTCTAGGACCAGGGTACAACAATTAAACTCACTTTTGAAGCAAACACGTAAAAGCCATTAAGGTAATTTTTGAGTTTTGGTGTTTTGTATTTCTTATAATTAAAAATTGGCACACTGGTTAGTCCTGTTCTTGCTCTAGGGAACGTTCACGCCAATAACTGCTTTGTATGCTTTAAGTTGTGTTATTTGTTAGGCTATAGAGTTAAACCCACGACACCGTGTCCGCGTGGCTTTGTAATCAATGTGGTTAAAACAGACGACACTGCAGGCAAGACCTACAATGCGGCCTATAGGACGACCGCATAATTAGTTCGTAGCTTTTGAAGTTAGTTTTGATTCACTTACCGCTTGCTGCGTAGATTTCACTGCACCTAAGCGAACATTGAAATATGTTCAATATGATGAGTATTAGCATTTGAAAGCTGGCAAACAAGCTGTCAATTTAATCCAGCACATAAGCTAAACTAAAAAAACGGTAATGTTTTAATGAAAATGAAATGAGAGAAACTGAAGTCAAAGTACAGTTATAATGTAAAACATTAAAAAAATCAAAAAGCTGCGTAAGATAAAAAAACTAAAAAAGAAATAACGGTAACAAAAACTAAAAAAAACTTTTAAAAACTAGAAATATGGTGCAGAGCATAACGTTAGGCCGCGCGGCGCCGTAAGTCCGACTGGGGAAAAGTTTGGGGTTGAAATTCCCTTCGCAAAAAAGTCACGTGGCCCGAACTCAAATACGTTAGCATTCACAAAATGCGCATTGTCGACTTAAGGTGGGTCAACATGCGCGCAATAACCGTCGTTGTTAGTGGACCAAAGTTCACCATTTTTTTGTTCAACTCCAGGGTAATCCTGCTTGATAACGCCGTTGACCTTTTGTCGATATCTCAATCCACTTCAGAGATATTTGCGGTCAAAGTCAAAAGTCAAAAGTTGTCCTACGTCGCGCCGAATTTTGGACGTTTTTTGCCTTCCCAAATTTTAAGGGGGCGGTGCCTTCCAAAAGTTCTACCCGGGTTAACACACCCACCAAGCGGCACATCACGTGGTAAAGTTTTGTAGGGCTACTCCCCTTAGGTCCAAAGTTATAGGCGCGCATACGCTACATTTTTAGCCAATTTTTGACCCCCATTAAAAATTGTTGGGGAAACCCCCATCCCCTGTGGGGTGTGGACTAGCAAGACTTGGCCATTCTGTGGCGCGTGTGAAAATTTCAGGGCGCAGCACTTCCTAGGGGCGGAAATATGCTGTTCCGAAAAAGTCAATTTTCTGGGTACAATTTCACCCTTAAATCTCCGTGGTTAGTGAATGAAAGTTCACCGAACTTTGTTTGCCGAACGCGGGAGGAAACGCTGTCGTGCACCAGGTTTTCAGATTTTAGATATAACAAACTGCAGTAAAACATAAGGCCTTCCCTAACTATCGTTCCGGGCGGCCTAAAAACGTAAGCACGTCTAGATATCGGTAAAATCAGTCCGAGAAGTGCCAGATATCTGTGTAGGGTAGGAGTTGAGAAAAAGACAAGTTTTGAGATTGGTCATAGTACTTTGCAAAAGAAATTCGATTAATGGTAAATAATTCAACAACGGTTTATACAATTTTGTTGTGTTGTTAAAATATCAACTTCGGGCATGAATGACGGTGGCTTCTAATCAAACGACGTACCGTAAGCGTTTATTAATTTAAACAAACTGTTTCTGTAATCGTGGGTAATTTATGCGCACAATACCACTCCGATATGGCATATGGTTCCGCATATTGGCGCTATATAAATATGATTAGTGTTAGTAATTAGTTGTATAAGTCTACAGGAGTTAAAATTTATCGGCGTTTACTTAGTAGATCCTAATGAGTGATGTTTTTGGTAAATGTATAAAACCATTCAACAAAAAAACTGCCATGCCCCCTAAATTTTGGACTGTTGGAAAATTGTCCAAAAATTTTTTGTTAAAACATTTTCGTCTAAAAAGCACAATTTTAAGCTGAAACCCCCATTTTGGAAAAATTTAAGAACAAAATATTAAAACTTTAAGCCCTCATAATTTTTTTGCTTTTCGAAATTTGCAGTGTCTGTCAGAAAATTTCTAATTCTTCGAGTTCGTTGCATAATGTCGAGTGTAGGTGATGCATCATGTTGACCCGTACTAGACGTCGATCGTCTGCTACAACAAACTATGTAATTCCGAGAATGCCGTCTAAGTTTGGCGATTGTGTGGTCTCGTACGCTGATCCCGCTGCCTGGAATCGATTCCCAGTAACAATCCAAACACAGCCATATGAGCACTTTTGGAGAATTGTTAAACGTTTTCATTTACAGAGTTGCTGTTTCTCAATAATTGTGTTATGTTTGCTACCCTATTTGTAAGTAGATGTTGGCGATGATGATGATGATGATGATGTCAGACGGCTGTAACCTTTACGCACGCTTCGCGGTTGTACGCAGCAGACCTACTTACGTCATTGATGCTGCCTGCTGCAGCAGCCGAGCAGTGGTCTAATGTCCGTCTGTCCGTCTGTCTGTCTGTCTGTCTGTATATCTGGTCGACTGATTGACGTCGAAGACTTTTGCATTGGCACCTGGAATAAACCGTGGGCGTGGCTAAACCACATTCTGCACCCAGTAGCACGCCAGCACTGCACCGAAGTCAGTGGCGTCGTGCGCTGAGAAAGTAGGCGGGCAGAAAGTTTCATTTTTTCGACAGACACTTCAAACTTCCGACAGAATTCTGACACAATGCAAATTTCTGACAACTTTTAAGAGTCCTCAAAATTTTAATCTCGCCCTAGAATTTGTCAAAATCGGAAGGTTTTAGCTTTAAATTTTGCATTCGTAGACAAAATTTTTTCACAAGAAAATTTTCCGACTATTCTTCAACAGCCCAAAATTTAGCTGGACAGTTGCCATTTCCCAACCACTACGCCGCTGGCTAACGTGCCAAATGCTACACTCATCAGGCGTAAAAAAATTCCATGCTTCCGACTGCTGTTTGTAAAGTACCATCCCTGAAATTTTGTTGGACTCTCGAAAATATCGGTGTATTTTTTGTTTGCTTTCAAAGTTTTACTAAAACACAGCTGTTTGCATCTAGTCTGTTATGCTGAAGTATTTTTACGTGCGAAAACAGCTAGACTGCTTTAGCCCGTCTTAGCCATCGCAATTCTGTCCGTCCGTCTGTCACATGGGTGGATCCGTCAAAAACGGTGCAAGCTAGGATTACCAAATCTTCACCGTCGGCTGCCTGGAAGACTCTAGTTTCAGGAACCGTAAAGTTTTTCCATAAATTCGAAGGGGTCACTTCGAACGAGGGTGCTAAATGAGAGGGCAGAAAAAATTGGCAATTTTTAGCCAATAAGTCGCTGTATCTCAATAACGGAGCGAGATAGGGCCAGGTTACTAATTATCACTAATAGGAAATCGTACACTGGCTTTCGATGGCCGCCGAATTGAATGACCTTGGATGAATTGAACGTCAAAAAAGGGTTTTATAGATTTTTTTGCGATCTCGGGCTGCGAGACACATTTCAACAGCGAACTGCCCCGAAATCAATTGAGATAAACATGGAGAAACTGCGTATGAAATTTTCAGCATTGAACGTAAATTTCGATGGTCCAACTCTCGACTTTTTACGCGCGAAAGCAGCTACTGTTTTTAGCGCGTCTTAACCATCGCAATTCTGTCCGTCCGTCTGTCCGTTTGTCTGTCTGTCTGTCACACGGGTGGATCAGTCAAAAGCGGTGTAAGCTAGAATCACCAAATCTTCACCGTCGGCTGCCTGGAAGACTTTAGTTTCAGGAACCGCAAAGGTTTTCCATAGATTCGAAGGAATCATCCCGAACGAGGGCGCTAAATGAGAGGGGGTGGGCAAAATGTGCGATTTTTGGCCAATAAGTCGCTGTATCTCACACCTGTGCACGAGGTCATCAGAGAGCGGCACCCGCGTAAAAGTCGTTATTTTACCGTTGTTGGCCTGTCTTTCGTGAAAACGGTTGCAGATAGGCATGGGCATTCTGCCTATCACAACAAGCACTAGTGACAAGCTTTTCATCGTATCAACATCGATGACTTTGAAAGACCCTGAACTTCCAAAATAAAGAGTTTTTATTGATTTTTGCGATCTTCGACTGCAGCGTACAAAGAATGAACTGCGACGAAATGGCTGGAGATTGAGACAGTTTGCGAACTGGAACTGCTATCGGCTTTCGCGCGCTTCGTGAGCATTAGCTCAAATTTCTTATTAGTTACCTGCGCCATGGAAAAGCGGGTCATGCCATCGATGTCGCCTGTCCGTCCGCTCGTTTGTGTCGTTGATGTACCCTGGCCTTGAACTTGAGCTACCTGGAATTTTTATCGCAGGAGTAATTAACCCAGTGCCGTTGCTTTCCCTGATAAACTTCAGTAATCTTGTTCCAACCGACACAGTTGAACGCGTCACGCTTTAACCCCAAGCAGGCAGGTCGCTATTCGATTTACCTACGCGGAGGGATAAAAAGTCGAGTAGATATTAGTGGTTGGATATGTAATAGATTTTTCTCACCAATAAAGTCATTTATTATTCCCCATCTATCATATAAAACTCTAAATAACTTTCTATAATAAACCTCGAAAGAATTCGTAGTCAGGTTTCGAACCAATAGCTAATTTAGAGTTTCGGACTCCGATCGCATTTTACGTGTCAATGACTCAGCTACTTTTCTCAAAATATGCGGCGATATCAAAACCTCGTTTTCGCAAATAAAATGTCCCCAAACTAACCCATAGTAGTTCACGGCAAAAAAACGTTACGATGCCAAAGAAAGTATGTAATTGCGCGGTCTAAATGCCGTTGTCTGTGTCTTTCTATAGCTAAAACGTAACTTTAATAAGTCAACATCGTAAGGATAGGCCTATTCGTCATTGCGCAGATGGTGCTGATATCATCTGTTAAACCTAATTCTAAATTAAACCCATAATTTTTTTCGCTTATAAAGGTCATACAAATGTTCCTATTTTCTAACAAATTCTTATTCGTATTTTTCGGGATAATAATTTCGCGTCTATTAATTTATAAAAATACCAACAAAACATCCATACGAATACAGGCTTGCGAATCAATCAATCAATCAATCACTTTTATTTCAGGCAGCATGGCCCATAGAAACACAAGACAGACAAAACAGACAGGTATTGACAGACAACAATAAAAGCAGACAGAGAATAGTTACATATGACAGTAAGAGGGTGGTGTTAAACTAGACATTAGCACCAAACGAAACATAAATACTGTAAAGCAATGACACTGTTAATTACGAAATAAAAACAAGCACATGCACTATGCAATGATAAGGCTAAAACCACATATCACTTTGACAAAATGCGTAAAAAATCAATATTACCATTGCCACACTTATGCCAGAGTTGTCTGAAAGAATACTGACTATTTAGTATGAGAGTTTCAAAGATAGGTAAACCTAACTCCAACAATATCTGTGTTACACTGAAATGCTGAGCAAAACCAAAAAATAGTTGTAGTAGGCAGACTTCAACACACTGAGAGTGCCACAATTATACACACTCCACAAACCAACATCATACATACACAAACAATACGATTTGAACAGAGTAATCTTAACAACTCGAGAACAAAGATGAAATTTTCGGATGAGAACAATGGTGCGCACAAACAGATTACGTTTTTCACGTTTGATGTCATCATCATCTCATTATCTGTTATAATATGGCCCAAATATTTAAAACAATCCACAAAGTGAATATAAGATGACCCAAGCTTCAGTAATGGAAAGGAATTAGCAACCAACATATGTCTACATAATGGATTAAAAACCATACATACAGTTTTAGTCACATTACAAGTCATATCTATATCATGAATACTAGAATGAAAAACATTTAAAAGTTGTTGCATAGCAGCCCAAGATGGAGCTAGAAGCACCAAATCATCTGCATAAGCTAGTATATTGAAAAAACATCACCAATATGACATCCGACACCACTAGCCACAATGTCATTCAACACTTCACGAATATAGCGTGCAAAAAATGCAGGCGATAACACGCTCCTTGACGTGTACCATTACCGATAGAGAACCAGTCCGACATTGCGTTCTGCCATTTAACACACATTTGCTGTTTACTGTACCAAAATGCTAACACTGCTACAACACTGACATCAACTTCATCATCAATCAGCTTAGTAAATAACTTCCAATAATTGACTCTATCAAATGCTGTAGTGAAGTCAATGAAGCAAGAAAATACGTGACTACCTCTGACAGTATAATGGTTGATGGTGCGCTTAAAAACACTGGTGCAAAGGCTGGTTAAGTGACCAGCCTTGAAGCCATATTTATCACATTCAGCCTCAGACTCACAGTAGCAGGCTATCACAGATTCAAACAGCTTAGAAACAGCTGTGGAAATTGCTATGGCACCGTAGTTGTTAGAATCAGATAAATCACCATTTTTATTTTGACAATAGGAATGACAATAGACTGCAAGACCTTATTTGGCAAATAGTTGAATTTTATAAACATATTAAACAGTAGACAGATATGTACACAGAGTCCAGCACTACCATACATAAAAGCTTCCATCGGAACACCATCAGCTCCCACTGCCTTGCCTTTTTTCTGCTTGTTAAGAGCATCATACACTGTACATGATTGTACAGTAATAGTAGGACAAGAAGTAGTGAAATTTATCATAAAATTTTTCTTTAGCTCCATTATCAGGTAGACAGTTATAAAGCTTCTCATAATGCTCTTTCCAAAAATTTGCAATGTTAGACTTACCAACTATACCGCCAATTGAGTACGCATGTTTGGAAGCAGCCTCATTCCTTGTTTGCCTTACAGATTTCCAAAACTGATTATGGTTCTTATCAGCAACATTTTTAGCAAATGCATCAGCTCGCAAAAACTGCTCGTGCTGCCTACAGTACCGTAGTGCCAGTTTAAAAGCTGCCCGTGACCTCTGCATAAGCATGCATTCAGTCCCTTGCCGTGGTTTACCAATGCTCACCCAGTTTAGGAAGGCTTCTCTGGCCAATACATGCTTGTCCTCAACAATATCATTCCATCCAGGCACTTGATCTCTAACAGCTGGCCCTGCTATTACAACCATCATTAGGCCCAGTTGTAATGACACTGGTCTTACAAATCGGATACAGCTCAGTAAATGTGATCAGTAATGGTTAGCTGTCAGCGTATTTTAATAGAGGCAAAGAGCAGCCTGCGTCCACATTTCCAACAAATAGGCGTAACTTGTTTGATGCAAGCCTCGCCCTCGCTCAGACCATATAAATAAGGTTTGAGCGTTCACCAAATCAGTTCGAACGATCGAGCTGTGACGGACGTACATGTATGTCTGACGCACCGCTTATCGGGCGCACCGCAGTCTATGGTGGGTAAGCCTTGGTGACCAAATATAAAATATAGTAGGCACCAAGGAAACCCAAACCAAAGTTAATCAGTGAACGTGGTGACAGTTTCAATTGGGTGACCGTCCGAATAAAGGTATAGGGTGCTCACTTTCTTATAAGGTGCACACCTTAAAAAAGCGGGTGAACGCCAAGGGTCTTGGAGAACACCATAAAGGCGTGGTGCGCGTTAATCGGTTTGGTGAACACCATTTATCTGGTGAACACCTGTCGGCTTGGCGCCCACCATACGGTCGGATAGGTCGTCGATAAACGTCACCCATATTGGACTGTTCGCCACGGGAGCTGCAAGGCTAATGCCACTTTTCTTCTGTTTTGGGAAAGGATAGATTAGTGTAGTCGGTTTGGTGCGAAAATTGCAGTAAGTGTGGGTTCAAAGATCAGAATCGTTGAACATTTGCCCACCATTCGTCATCTTCGCACCACGTGTGCATTTGGTGCCTAAATCAAATTGGAAAAACGGTGAATATTTTCCCGTCCTTTCTGCATTCGACTCCTGGTGTTCATTCACGTTCCGTTCGATCCGCACCTAGGAGTTTTTAGGGATAAGGCGCAAAACATAGGATAAGAACCCTTGGGCACCCTTAGGACATAGGCACCAAGGTCATAGATATATACGGAATAAGTACGGTTTCAGCGAAGTAAGCGTGGGTTGAAAGAACCTTAAGGTACAATTCGCGCACCGTTGGATACCTTCACCTTCTGATTGTCTTCGTGTCAGAAGAGGCTTTGATGGACCATTTTCACCTCTGTTGAGTCGATCTGGCAGAGAGATTTGACTGTTCACCGGTAGGCTATGCTCTCGTCTCACCTGTCTGCGCGCGGCGGTTAACGCGGATACGGTTGATCGTTTGAAGGTGCTCTTCAGACAGTACATTTCCGTTCACTCGGATACTCGATTGAAAGCACTACTCAAGCCGAACGTATCCGTTAAACGCTTCAGTCGGCAGGTGGCTAAGGACTGAGCATCAACGGTTGGATAGCTCATCTTCTGCTGGCCGGTCCGGCGCCAAGGGGTGAGATTGGTAAACTATTCGACGGTAGATTACCGCCATCTGTATATTAAAAGTCTTCTTTTTCATAGGTCGATCGTTCGTTTACCAACGCCTATTAGGCTTAGGTGCGTCGACGTCGTCGTCGTCGTTCGCCAAAGCGTTGATAAGTACGTAAGTAAAGGTCTAGGTAGGAGCACCAAAAAGTAGGTCTGTCGTCTGTCTTAAGGTTCTGTCGATAAATCTGTTTTGGCTAGGTAATAGAAGTGGCGGGGATTGTCCGCTACTAGGGGATATAGGTTCACCAAATTGTTAGACGACCAAACCGAACCCACACCAAAAATCACCAATTTCTCTAACAAAAACACCAAATATACCTCCAGGTACGCGACGGACTGCGTCCGTCTTAACACACTTCTTACCACCAGGCCTTTAGCTGGTTGCGAATTAGTACTGTGTGGAGTGATCCCACGTGGAAGACTCGCATCCAGTACCCAAATTCGACCCCAAGGAGGTCCCTTTTGGTGAAGCATAGCTCTGCCGAGCACCTTTACAGGTAAGAACTCCCACCCAAACATGAGCCAGAAAGTATCTGCTGCCGGGGCAGATAATGGTCTGTGGCCACGAGATGTGACACCCGATAAGTCCACGGCCCACCATGGAAGCGGCGGTACAGTGGGTGGGGGTGGGTACTGTGCCGCGCGCACCGAAGTAAGTAAGCACACCAACGTTGGACGTAATGAGATAACCGTAGTACCGGGTTGGACCGTGGAAGGTCACAGTTATATACCGAGATGTTCTAGCTGTCCGCAGACAGTCACTCATTTAAGTAGCAACCACTTGATGGCGACCAGATCGTGAATGGAATTTACGACCAGGTGATCGTAAATTTAACCGTCTTACGCCACCAAGCCACTTTGACGCCACTTTTTATGTATAGCTTTCAACACAGTCTACACCGTATTATATGCGAGTGTAACGAGGGATACCTACACAGTAGGCCGTGCTGAAACGTACTTATTTTATGGCCATGATCGACGGCGTGTTCTGCGTGGTCGCACGTGTGAATGTAATATGCAAACGGAAGTCGCTATCAGTCCATTCAGTCGTCACGTTTGAGCGGAGTGAGATTGGCACTTATAACACTCCAGACACTATAGTGACTGAGAGATAGGACTGGGTATATGAAATAATCTTTTTCAGAATTGTACAGCAGATATCAGTCGCAATTTGTTCTGTGCGTGTGGTAGGTGAGACAGTTACATCTACAGCTGGTACGACGGACATGACAACGGTCAGTGACGTGCGAGGATCGTGCTGGCTAAAGACCGAGCCTACAGAACGATGCAGCGGCTTGTATGCTATGAATGTAACCCGGGCCGAGTGTTGTGCTATGCGCCCCGGCAGCAGGTCCATCTCATACGCCACCGGGTGGACTCCGACCATCAACCTCACCTCACGTCAGTTCTTCTACTGGATCGTCGTCGGCCAGGGAGTGCCCGGATGTCAGCCGTGTCGCTGTAAGTACTAGATACCACACTGCTGAAGTCATCATCATCATCATCTCTTTAATAAAACAGATTGACAAAATGCAATCATACATAACATAAAAAACATGAAAATCTGATAAATGTCATTGAAGAGAACTTTGTCCAAATGATTACTACTGTAGTGAGACTATTAGGTGGAAATTGCTGACTAATAAATGTCTTTGAACAACATTCT